>Ga0256829_1000823_pt1 | contig 28060 bp, 26 predicted proteins | sample 131447metaG_FD_185979 | JGI IMG/M metagenome (GOLD analysis project Ga0256829, IMG submission 185979) | Hydrothermal vent microbial communities from Lau Basin, Pacific Ocean - 131-447 | ecosystem: Environmental > Aquatic > Marine > Hydrothermal vents | place: Pacific Ocean: Lau Basin | collected... | reverse complement strand
GCCTGGTCCCATTCCGAACCCAGAAGCTAAGCCCCTCATCGCTGATAATACTGCATCTTTCAGGTGTGGAAATGTAGGTCGCTGCCTAGTTTGTCTTTTTTCTTTCTTACTTTTAATCTTCAAACTACTTTTACGATACTTATTTTCTATTTTATTTGAATATTTTATCAAATATTAGAAATTTTCTATAGCTACAACGGCAATAGCATAATCCCCATCATGTGTAATAGAAACACTACTACTCTTAATATTAAAATTTTTCATGAGTTTTTCTGAAAGTTTTAACAGAGGTGCTCCTTTTGTTGACTTAAAAATTGTAATATCGTGAAAAGAACATTCACGGCTAATCCCCACACCTAAGGCTTTAGAACAAGCTTCTTTTACTGCCCAAAATCCAGCAGCAGTTTTATGGCTTTTTACAAGGAGTATTTCTTCATTGGAAAGAAATCGTAACAAGGCTTTTTCTCCAAATTTATCAATCATTTTTTTCATACGAACAATTTTAATTATATCAATACCTATCATTTACAAGCTAACCTTTTGAAATACAAGATTTTTTAAACTTCTTGTTTCATCTTTACTTGCAAATTCTTTTAAGTTTTCAAGTTGCTTTATGTATTGAAAATCTGGTGCAAACTCTTTTATAAGATTTGTGATAAAATCACTCTCTAAATTTGGTGAATTTAAACAGCTTAGAAGTATACAATTTTCACTTGCTAGTTGTGGAAGTTTTTTGATAATTTTTACATAATCTTTTGTCGCTTCAAAACTGCCTTTTTGAAAACTTGGTGGATCTATAATAATCATATCATAAGGTCCTTTCTTTTGAAGGGCTGAAAAAGATTTTAAAATATTATAAGGAAGGAAGCTTGTCCCTCTAGGGTCTAAGGCATTTAAGGAGTGGTTTGCCATTCCTATTTTTAAAGTACCTTTACTCATATCAACATTAACAACCTCATAGGCACCCCCAATCTTTGCAGCAAGTGAAAATGCACATGTGTATGCAAATAGGTTGAGTATTTTTTTGTCTTGAGCATTTTCTTTGACAAATTGACGACCATTTTTCATATCTGGAAAATAACCACTATTTTTATTAGTCTGAAGGTTGAGTTTTATTTTGATACCATTTTCGACAATGTAAAGATTATCTGGAATATTACCTATAAGAATTTCACTTGGTGTATCTTTTTGGTATCTTCTTTGAACTATTAAAGTTGTATATTTTGATTCTTGAGTAAACAGTTGAAGCATTTCTAAAAGCTCTTCTTCAAGAGGTTCTTCAAAGTACAATGCAACACTTAGTATAGTATCAATACTATCGATTGTAAGATGTTTCCATCCTTCGTAAAGTCCACCACGACCGTGAAAAAGTCTTTTAAATTCTTGTGTTGTTTCTTTTGATGCAAGTTCTAAATGCTCTTTAATCGCTAAAATATTCATTAGATTTTTTCCCAAAAGCTACCAGCAGGAGTATCCATAAGATTGACTTTAAACGAGAGTATCTCATCGCGTAGTTTATCTGAGAGTTCAAAATCTTTTGCTTGTTTTGCAAGATTACGTTGTTCTAGGAGTTGTGTTATCTTTTCTTTTGTAGCTTCATTTACACCAAATTGAAAATATTCAAAGGGATTTTTGATACCAAAACCTAAAATGGTTTCTATAAAACTCAGATTTGCAACTGTTTCACGTTTAAGAACTTTGTGTTTGCCTGCCGTGTCGAGTGTTTCATTTGCACTTGTAATCATCATATCTATGAGAGCAAGGGCAGAAGACACGTTCAAATCATCATTTAAAGCTTCTAAAAGTTTGACTTGAAATTCTGATGTTTGATTACTCTGGGGGAGGCCAAAAAGTCGTTTTTTAAGGCGATAAATTTTATCAAGTCGTTTCTTTGCACTCTCTAAGTCTTCAGTATTAAAATTAAAGTTAGAACGGTAATGGGTACTCAAAAGATAAAAACGCAATACTTCACCATCATATTCTTTGAGGGCATCTTTGAGAAAAAAACTATTGCCTAAAGATTTACTCATTTTTTCACCATTGATATTTACAAAACCATTATGCATCCAGTAGTTTGCTAGGGCATGATTTGTAGAACATCGTGTTTGTGCTGCTTCATTTTCATGGTGAGGAAAAAGTAAATCTGCACCTCCACCGTGAATGTCAATACTAAATTCAGTATCTTTTTTAGCTAAATGTTTTTCTATCATCGCTGAACACTCTAAGTGCCACCCAGGACGACCTGCACCAAAGGGAGAATCAAAGGTAAAACTACCATCTTTAACCGATTTCCAAAGTGCAAAATCAGCAGGATTTTTTTTCTTAAGAGAACTCACCACTCTTTCTTGTTTATCTTCTTCTTCTTGTTTTCGTTGGGATATACTGAGGTATTGGGTATCACTTGCAGTGTCAAAATAGACATCACCCTCTGTTGTAGCATAGGCATGCCCTTTGGTAATAAGTGTTTGAATCATAGTATACATTGCTTGTAAATTTTCAGTTGCTTTAGGTTCAATATCAGGAGCTAAGACACCGATAGCTTGCATCTCTTTATGAAATGAATTAGTGTAAAAGTTTGTAAGTTCTTGTATGTCTTTGCCTAATTCTTGTGCTTTTTTTATGATTTTATCATCAATATCTGTAATATTTCTTGCGTAGGTAACATCAAAGCCATTGGCTCTTAAAACACGTCTCAGAAGGTCAAATACTAAAGCAGATTTTGCATGACCTAAATGCGCATCATCATAAACAGTTGGACCACAAACATAGAGAGAAACTTTGCCTTCTTCAAGTGGAATAAACTTACGTTTTATTTTTTGTACTGAATCGTAAATATGCATAAAAAGCCTTAAATGATAAAATGAATAGTATAACTATGAATGGAAAGTAAGAGCAATGTAAAAAGCAAAGCTCCCACACCCAAATAGATACTATTTTTAGAACGAAGTATAGCAAAAAAGTTTTTTATTCCAAAGGTTCGAATCGTAAAGAAAAAACTTATAAAGCCACCAAGTGTACTTGCGAGTGCCAAGCCAGCTACACCAAAAGGGCTAATAAAAAGGAGTGCAAAAGTGATGTAAGTGACTAAAGAGATTGTAGCAATTTTAGCAGCTTGCATCTGCAACTCTTTTGCATAAAGCCAAAGTACAAAAAGTTTTTGCAATCCAAACGGAAGGAGTCCTATCATATACATCTGTAAAACAGCCATAGTATTTTGTGTGTCACTTTCATGAAATTCACCGCGTTGAAATAAGAGCCAAGTAATTTCTTGAGAAAGGATAATACCACCAATAGTACTTGCAGTTAAGATAAATGCTAAAAACCAAAAAGCTTTTGCTAAGTTCTGTGTGGCTTTTATATCATCGCCATTTTTTAAATATCTTGCAATTTTCGGAAAGAGTGCCACGGAGGTTGCGATGGCAAAGAGTGCCAAAGGAAGTTGAAATATACGGTTTGCATAGTAAAGATAGGAAATACTTCCACTCATAAGAAAAGAAGCAAGTAAGGTGTCTAGAAATGCACTCACTTGTGCAGTAGAATTTCCCCACATCGCTGGAAAAAAATTCTTACGAAATTTTTTAGTGTCTTGTCGTATCGTTATACTTTTGACACGAAGATATTTTACTCCACCAATAATCAGCTTCATAAGCCCGAGTTTATAAATGGCAATAATATGTGCGATTAATTGCAATACGCCACCAAGAACAACCCCAAAACTAAGATAGTGAACAATCACTGACTCCTCTTGATTACGACTTAGAAGTAAAGCTCCAATCAGTGAAAGATTGAGTAATGCTGTACTAAAGGCCGTGGTTGCAAAATGATGTTTGTACTGTAAAATACCACTTAAAAATGTCATAGTAAATATCAGTGGAAGATACCAAAAATTAATCACAACAAAAGGGGATGCAATAGTTATAGTTTGTGCATTAAATCCTACTGCAATAGCTTTTGTAAAAAGAGCTGGAAAAAGATTCACTATGAGTGTAATGAGTAAAATGATAGAAAGAAAGGTTAAAAAAATGTTGACACTAAAAACCGCTTTATGTTTTGTTCTTGCAAATGCAGGGATAAAAACCTGTGTAAATGCACCCTCGGCAAAGATACGACGAAAAAGATTTGGAAGTTTAAAAGCGATAAAAAATATATCACTGTAGATGTTAGCACCAAGGGCAGAGGCTGTGAGTAAATCTCTGATAAAACCCAAAATACGTGAGAGTAAGATTCCGAAACTGTTGGTAAATATGGCTTTAAACATGGGCTTCTTTTTATAAAAATAATTATATTTACATCATTTTAACAAATATTTAGTTAAACTATAGACTAAAAATTATTGAAGTGGGTGAAAAATGGCACTATTTGGATCAGAAAAAGATCAAATTGTGAAAACAAATAAAGTACGCACGACGGTAGTTCGTACAAAAAATGTTGTAGCAGAATTACAAAAAATTGCTAAATCTTATGAAGTTTCTATGGACACACTCGACTTTAATATACTAGAAATACAAACATACATCAGAAATCTCGAAGAGAATAAAGAAACAGAATGGGAACTTTTACCAGAAAATGAGTTGTATCAAATTGATGAGGAGTCTGCACTTTTAAATCCATTGTTTGAGATTAAACAGATGTATGAAGTAGAGATTTTTTCAAAAAATAGTGAAAATGATGTTTATAAAGATTTTAAACTTGCCATTGGTGCGAATGCTACAAAATGTAAAATTTATTTGAGTATTTTAGCAAATTCATATGTGAAATATAAGAAGCATTTTGAACAAGAGCTTATAATTATGATTCAAAAGAAGAAACTCAGAGCAGGCATTTTACTCAATGTTTTTGATGAAATGATGCCTGATGTTATTTCTAAAATTACAGCTTATATACGGGTTGAACAAGATGTTACATACAAAAAAAATGAAACTATTTTAATTGCACAAGGCTATGAACCCACATTGACTGTGGATGATGCTCTAGTCTTACATTATGATAAAAAACATCAAGATATTGATGAGAAGACAAAAGTAGATTATGCTTCACGTGGCTTTATTCAAGAAGTCAAAAAAGATGAAGTCCTCATTGAATATATTAAAGCAAAAAAAGGAAAAGCGGGGCGTGATTGTCGAGGAAAATTTTTAGCTCCAACTGAACCAAAAATAAAAAATGAACCAAAATTCGCTGTTGATGAAACAATTAAAGTGATTGAAACTGAAATTTCAATCCAGTATATTGCAACTGAAAATGGATATATTGCTTTTGAAAATAATACATATCTGATTAAAACAGATATTGATATATCTGAGATTAGTTTTAAAACAACAGGTTCAATTGTAACGGGAGTTGATTCAGATGTTTCTATAAATGTGGCAGAGAAAGATGTTCTAAAAGAAGCCATTGGTATAGGAATGATTGTTGAGGTATCAGAAATAGACATCGATGGTAATGTTGGAAAAAATGCTCAGGTGACAGCAAAAAAGGCGACTGTTGGAGGGCAAACACATAAAACTGCAACGATTACAGCAGATACTCTTGATATAAATGTACATAAAGGCAAGGCATTTGGAAAAAATATTCATATCACACGTCTAGAACATGGAGAAGTTCAAGGAGAAAGTATAGATATTTCGCAGGCTCTCGGTGGACAAATTAGAGGGAAAGATGTAGTATTGGAAGTATGTGCTTCTCATGTGCGGGCAACAGCATCAAGAAAATTGGAAATCAATAAGCTTTTAGGAAGTGAAAATATTTTTACTATAGACCCTGCACTTCAGGATGAGAAGCAAGAGAGTCTGAATGATACAAATAAAGAAATTAGTACACTGAAAAAAGATATAAAACATTTACTCAAAGAGATACATGAACTAGCACAACTTATAAAAGATGGAATGTCTTCGTTTAATGATGTCAAAAAAAGACTTGTGAAGTACAAAAAAAATGGTATTAAGATGCCTGCATCTTTTGTTACACAATATAAAAAATTTCAAGATATGCAAACGAGATATAAAGAGTTACAAAGTGAAGAAAAAAGAAAACAAGAAAAATTAACACTGCTCAGTGTAAAAAAAGCATCCTTTCAAGATAAGATTGAAGATGCAAGAATTATTAATCATGATAGATGGATTGGATATAATGAGATAAGATTTCATTTAATTACTCCAAAACTAGATTTAGTGTATAAACCAAGAGAAGGTTCTAGTGAGAAGATTTTTGGAGTTGTTGAGGTCGATGAGGGTGAATATGAAATTCGAGCACTTAAAGAATAAAAAGGAAGATATATGATTGTTGGAGTGAAAGGAAATATTGTTTATAAAGAGCCGCGTTTTGTACATATAGATGTACAAGGCATTGTGTATGAGGTGTTTATCTCTTTACAAACTTTTTCAACGATGAGTGAGAAAAACATCTCTTTATATACTTTGCAAATCATTCGTGAAGATGCACATCTGCTTTTTGGTTTTTTAGAACTGAGTGAGAAAAAAATGTTTGAAAGGCTTATAAAAATAAATGGTGTTGGACCAAAAGTAGCAATGGCAATATGTTCTACTTACTCTCCGAGTCAATTTGCAGTTGTGATTAACAATAAAGATATGAATGGTATAAAAAAAGTTCCTGGAATTGGTCCCAAGAGTGCAGGGCGAATTTTAGTTGAACTTGTTGGATTTGATGCAGAACTTTTAGCAAGTCCAGATGAAGTATCCTCAAGCTCTTTGGCTTTTGCTCAAGCGACTGAAGCACTTGAAGCCTTAGGTTTTAAAAAGGACAAAATCTCTAAAGTACTGAGTGGTTGTAGTGCAAATGATACTTCGGCTTTAGTAAAAGAAGCCCTTAAGCAGCTCTAATGACAACAGAAGGAAAAACACTTTTTTTTAATGAATACGATGGAAAAGGCATCATCATTACAGCAGAAAAAGAAAAAATAAATTTCTGTGTGAGTGAGTGGGATGATTATGAATTAATGCCTACAACAGGACTTGAAGTTGTCTTTGAATTGCGAGAAGATACAGCATATAAGATTGTAGCAAAAGAAAACTATGTTCCAAACCAAGTAAATACCAATGAAACGGAACCACAAGAAGAGGAAGCGATACAAAGTGTTGTTACCGAAGTTATTGAAGAAGAGGTCTGTGAAGAAGAGCATATAGCTTTTGAAGATGAAGCTTCCATAGATGCCTTATCTGATGATGTTAGTGAGTTTTTAAAAGAAGAACGTCCAACAAGTATTACAAATACATTAAATCTCTCAACAGCAATTCGCAACTATTTTACGATGATTAAAGAAAATATTGATAAAAGAAAAGCCTATAAAAATGTTGATGGAAGGTTAGACTATCTTTTAGTACGGCGTTTTTTATGGACAACCTACAATAACTTAACCGAAATAGATATTCAAATCATTACACCAAAGATACGTACTTTAGGTGAAGACTTAATTAAAATGAGTAATGTCAATGATGATTTTAGACGAAAAATAAAGTACCCTAAACTTGCATATGAAGAAGTTTTTTTAGCAACACAAGCAGAATATTTAAAAATTCGAGAGGGAGCTGAAAAAACTATAGAAAAATTAGAAAAGTTGAGACTGAATGAAAAAATGATTGGTGGTGTTCGTGAAGTGAAAAAAAAAGAACTTGAAGAGAATATCCAAACAGAACAGTTTACACTTTTAGAGGATGAGTTAAAATCTTTAAATGGGACTTATGTAGATGTTGTTCATATGATGGCAGAGCTTGATGAACGCTATAAGTCTGATATGCAGTTGTTACATGATTTTGAACAAGAGTATCGCGATGATTTTTATAAGTTATTTAGTATTGAAGCAAGAAAACATGAATCGGATTTAGTTGAGATTTTAAATGCACAAGCCTATATTTTTGATATACAACTCTGGCATAAAGCGAAAAGTTCTAAGTCTGTAAAAGCACATTTTAAAAAATCATCTGTCTCTGGAGAACTTAATACAAGAACATATCTCAAGTACTATTTAAGTACACAAGATGAAACAAAAGCGACAAAAGAGACACAAAAACTTTTTAAGTTGTATGAGTATTTAAGTGATATTCATAAAGAATATATTTTGATTGTAATGGGGTCTTCAGAAGATGTACTGGATTATGAAGAGGGGATTAAATCAAGCGATAAAACTTATAATACAAAGATTTTTGTTGATGAGAGAGAGGCTATAAAATGGGCAATGAAAAACAGTGTGAAAGTTTTAGTGCTTGAAGAGCAGTTAGTCAAAGTAGGGGCTGAAAGATTTTTAGAAATTTATGCTAAAAATGTGCTTTCTTCACCTATGGTTGTTCTTGTAGGGGATAAACCAAAGAATAATAAAATTCCTATAAGTAAACTTCTTGCTAGAGGAGCTTCTTCTAGAGTGGTTGCACATGCCGTTCGTGATTGTGTAGAAAACAAATAATTTTAGACAAAACTCTTTGTCCCTCTGACATCATATAAATCTTTATATCTAAAAGTGATAAGGTTTTGCATGATTGCAAAGAGTATCATAAAATTGATAAAACTACTGCCTCCATAGCTAAACATTGGCAGGGGAACACCCACAACAGGAGCATACCCGATAGTCATAGATATATTGACACCCATATAAATAAAAATCATAAAGGATATGGCAATAGTCACGACTTTGATAAAATAGTCTTTATTTAAATAACTTAAACTAAAGAGATGTAAAATAAGAATAACATAGGTTAAAATAAGTGCTAAAGCTCCTAGAAAACCTGTTCTCTCAACAACAAAAGCAAAAATAAAATCACTGGTTGCAATAGGTAAAAAACGCATTTGTGTTTGTGTCGCTTCTTCTTTACTTTTTCCCATCCAACCACCAGAGCCAATGGCAATGATAGATTGTTGCACATGATAGGATGGCTTTTCTGCTACAAAATCGGTAATGCGAGTTCTTTGGTAATCATGTAAAGCAAATTTATAAACCAAAGGAGAAGCCAATAGAATGGTTCCAAAAATTACAAGCCAAATTTTCCAGTAAACACCAATATAAAATAAAATACCATATCCTATAAGTAAAAGTACCATAGCTGTTCCTAAATCAGGTTCTTTTGCAATAAGGATGAAGGGAAGCAAGATATAAAGACTGAGTTTAAGAAAATCTTTGACTCCGTAACCATTGAGTGGGGGAGGGTTCTTTGCGATGAGGTAAGCAAGCATTAGAATAAGTGCAGGTTTGACAAACTCTGAGGGTTGAATAGTTGCATTGATAAAGGGAATACTAATCCAGCGTTGCGCACCAAGTCTAGCATGTCCAAAAAATTCAACGGCGAGTAAAAGACCAATATTCGCCCAATAGATAAAAGGAATTATCCAACTCATACGACGAATAGGCAGAAGAAAAATACCGATGTAAGTTAAAGATGCGATTCCCACATAAGCCATTTGCTTTTCAGCAAGTGCAGGAACGACTTCACCGATGAGCCAATTTGAAGTTATAATCAATGGAAGCATTAAAATGATAGAAAAAAAGTCAAATTGTGCTAAAATACTCTTATCAAATCTCCACAAATGAGTAACTCCAAATAATAATTACCAAATTGTATCATAAAAGGGAAGTAAATGAGAGAAGAAAAAGAGTATGTATGTGAGAAGAGCGAACGATTGGATGTTTTTCTTTCACAGCAAATAGGACAAACAAGATCGCAAATTGCACAACTTATTAAACAAAAAGTTGTATTTGTTGAAAATAAAAAAACAGCGAGAGCGGGAATGAAGCTCATTATTGGGCAAAAAGTAAAAGTAGAATTTCCTGAAGCAAAGGTAGAAAAAGCATTGGATGTAGATTTTGATGTGGAAATTCTTTATGAAGATGAGGATGTTTTAGTTATCAATAAACCAAGTGGGGTTACTGTTCACCCTGCACCAAGTGTCAAAGAAGCTACTTTAGTTGATTGGTTAAAACATAAAGGGATACGTCTTTCTACCATTAGTGGTGAAGAACGTCATGGGATTGTGCATCGATTAGATAAAGGCACAAGTGGTACGATGGTTGTCGCAAAAAATAATGAAGCACATGAATTTTTATCTTTACAATTACAAGATAAAAGTATGGGGCGTTATTATATTGCAGTGATTACACCACCACTTAAAGATGATATTACCACGATAGAGTCTAACATTGGTAGAAGTGCAAACAATCGTTTAAAAATGGCATGTGGTCTTACACATGGGAAATATGCAAAAACAATGTTTAAGCAGTTGGCTTTGAGTAAAGATGAAAAAACACAACTAATAGCTTGTAAACTTTTTACTGGTCGTACACATCAAATACGGGTACATTTAGAGAGTCTTAATCGGCATATTTTGGGCGACCATATTTATGCGTTAAGTCCTAAAGTAGAGAAGGCGGAACGAATTTTGCTTCATGCTTATACAATATATTTTATACACCCAAAAACGAAAGAGAAGGTGTTTTTTCAAGCAAATTTTGATGAAATTATGCAAGAAAATATAGAAAAAAGATTTAATCTGGAGGATATAAATGAACTTATACAAATCGATAATATTGTACACAGTTTCGATACTACTCTTTAGTGGGTGTGTTAGATCGCCTTCACCAAAAGAAGAAACAGCGATAGATGCCACTTTACCAATAGTAACTTTAACACAACATGGAACCGTTGTAGATATGACAGCGATAGGGTTTGAGTGGAAGAGTATTACCGACCCAAGAGTACAAGGAATATACATATACAAAGCATCTCCTGATGGAGATAAAGGACTGGGAAGTTTAGAGTATTATACAACGATTAAAGGAAGATTTTCTACACATTATGTTGATAGTGATGTGCAACCTAGTAGTACTTATCATTATGCATTTAAAACATTTAGTAAAGATGCAGAAGGGAAGTCGAGTAAACTTATTATTGTTACATCAAAAAAAGTACTCGAATCTGTTTCGTGGATACATGCACAAACAGGGATGCCCCGTAGTGCAAAGATTATTTGGCGACCTCATAATAATGAGATAGTAGAGTCATACATCATTGAACGTAGTACTTTAGAAGATGAAGATTGGGAAAAACTTGCTACTGTGGAAGGAAGATTGAGTGCTGAGTATATAGACCAAGATTTAAAAGATAATTATGTTTATAAATACCGTATACGAGCTAAAACATATAATGGCATTATTTCTTCTCCTAGTGCTACTGTAAAAGTTGTAACAAAAGCACTTCCTTTGGGTGTCAGCAATATTCAAGCAAGTAATAATTTAGCGAAAAAGATTAAAGTAACTTGGAGTCCAACAACTGCAAAAGATTTTGATTTGTATTATGTTTATCGAGCTGCGAAACTTGATGGTCAGTATAAGTTAGTAGCAACTTTACATAATCCAGTTTATATGGATGAAGATATAAAACAAGATGGTAAAAGTTATTTTTATAGAGTGAGTGTTGTCGATAAAGATGGCTTAGAATCAGAACATGATGCAGTCTCTGTGCAAGGAATGAGCCTTGTGAAGTTAAATCCTCCCGCAGTTTTTAATGCCTCACTTGATGGCAATAAGATAGAGATTGTTTGGGGAAGAAGTGATCCTCGAACGAAAAGTTATATCATTCGCAGAACACAAAAACAGGGATGGTTTGATAAAAAAGTAGAAGAGTATAAAAATCTTACACAAAGAAGATTTATAGATAATCGCATTGTAGATAATGCAACATACACTTATGTGATTTATGCTGTCGATGCAAATGGTATAGTTTCTGAGCCAAGTATTGAGATAAAACTTAAAACAAAAGAGTCCGATAAGTTAATAGATGCCGAGCAAACACCAGTGGATGCGAATCCAAATGCAGGAAAAGTCTCATCACAACAGAGTACTACTTCTAGTGTGGTAGCACCAACTGAAGATTTAGATATGAGTGGTCTATAGTGCCTCATTTACATATAGAAAAATTTAAAGAGATAGAGTATCCCCTCTCACATGATGGGGTAACTTTTGGTTTTGTCGCAACAAATGTAAATCATACGTCAGAAAAACTCATTAGTGTGCAAGTAGAAGAGGATTCCTTTTTCCTTTTATCCAAAGAAGAAGATGGTCGGTCTTTGTTAAAATCAGATAAACTCACTCGTCCTGCTTCTATCTATAATGTGCATAAAGCATTACTTGCTTATGCAACATTAGCAGAGTTAAATATACTTGCCTCAAATGTACCCGAAGTACAAAAAAATGTCCATCTTCAAGAAGTTACAGCACTTAAAAGTATAGATTTTTTTGCAAATGATTTTCCAATGACAAGAGAAGTTCGCATAGAAGTGGGTTTTGGTTCGGGGCGTCATCTATTGCATCAAGCTGCAAAAAACCCAGAAATTTTGTTTATAGGCATTGAAATTCACCGTCCTTCTATAGAACAAGTACTCAAGCAAGTGAGTATTCAAAAGCTTGATAATCTCTTAGTACTTGACTATGATGCACGGCTTTTTATGGAGTTGGTACCTTCAAATATTGTTGGAAAAGTATATGTTCACTTTCCTGTTCCTTGGGACAAAAAGCCACATCGACGTGTGATTTCGACCTCATTTATACAAGAGTCTCGTCGTATTTTAAAAGTGGGTGGTAGTTTAGAACTACGAACAGATAGTGAAAACTATTATGCTTACTCTTATGAAACTTTTATTGCATTTCATAAAACAACACTCCAAATAAATAAAAACAAAGATATTGCAGTCACATCTAAGTATGAAGATAGATGGAAAAAACAAGAAAAAAATATTTATGATGTGACAATGATAAATGAAGAAGAATCCCAAGAATTAAGTATAGAAGGCTCTTTTGATTTTGATTTACTTACGACAGATGACGATTTTTTACTTGCACTGCATGCTACGACAAAACGATTTGAAGGGGGATTTATCCATTTTGAAAGAGCTTTTCGTTTAGAAAATGGAGTTATGCTGCGTTTATCAATGGGGAGTTTTGATAGACCAGAACATCTTTATCTTATAGTTGAAAATCATCAAGCAAGCTACTATCCTTCGATGCCTTTAAAATCAAAAAGTAATCTAGTAGCCCATCAATTTTTGAAGCGAGTTTTACATGGATAAGGTCATTATCGCAGATAATCTCTCGCTTGCATATTCAGATGATGAAACCATTATAAATAAGGTAAAATTTTCCATAGATAGTGGTAGTTTTGTTTTTATAACAGGGGCAAGTGGGAGTGGTAAATCAACACTTTTAAAGTCTCTTTATGGTGCATTAAATCCACAAGAAGGCAGTTTAGTTGTCGGTGGTGTAGAACTTAGAGGTGTCTCAAACTCTAAACTGAACTTTTTACGTAAGCATATTGGGATTGTTTTTCAAGATTATAAACTTGTTAAAGAGTGGACAATAGAGAAAAACATCATGCTTCCTTTACTGATAAATGGCTATGAAAAAGGGGTCACAAATAATCAAGTTGATTCCCTTTTAAAACATGTGCGTTTGAAACATCAAGCAGGAAAATATCCTCAAGAACTTAGTGGGGGAGAACAGCAACGGGTAGCAATGGCACGGGCTTTATCTCATAATCCTATCTTGATTTTAGCAGATGAACCTACGGGAAACTTGGATGATTACTCTGCAGAGCTTATTTGGAATTTACTTGTAGGTGCGAATGAACAGCTCAAAACAACGGTTATGGTTGTCACACACCATATTCCTGAAAATATAAAAGTTGATTATAAACATTATCATATAGAATTTGGGAGAATAAATGAAGTCAATTAAAAATCATTTATCTTTAGTTATTGCTTTAGTAAGTATTCTTTTCTCAATTCAAATCTTAGTAATTGCTGAGCGTTCTATTGATACATATAAGGAAAAATTAGCGAATGATTATTCTATTATTGTGGTTTCTCAAAAAAACTTAGACGCGAGTAATTTGATGCAAGAAAATGCTATCATTGGAAAGATTACAAGTTTATCCCCAGATGATGTGATTAAAAGACTCAACACGGGAATGAGTAAAAAAAATATAGAACTTTTAAAATTAACACTTCCAAAATTTTATAATATAAAATTAAAATATTATCCAAGTTCTAGCGAAATTAAAATGCTTACAAGAAAGTTGCTACGTAAATCTTCGATTTCAAAAATAGAAAACTTTTCACATAGCCACGATTCTACATATAAATTGCTTCTTTTATTTAAAAAGGTAATTACCATTTTTTCTGTTTCTATGCTCGTTGTGACGATGCTTCTTATATTTAAAGAACTCAAAATTTGGCAGTTTAAGCATAATGAACGTATGAATATTATGGGCTTATTTGGCGCTCCATTATGGATGCGTTCAGCAATTTTATTTAGACTTTCTATTGTTGATGCTATCATCGCAAGTTTTGTTAGCTTTATTCTTTTTACCTATATCGCTTCAGATAGTTGGGTAAATGAACAGTTTGAGTATATTGGCATACAAGTAAAAATATTTGATCCACTATCAGATTTATTACTGCTTACAACAGTCTCTATCATTGTTTCCATTGTTTTGGCTTTATTTATTATTTTGGGGCATAAAGAAGAGGTATGATTCGTTTATTTATAATATTGATGAGTCTAGTGCTTAGCCTCAATGCAAAAGCAGATATCAACAAAAAAATAACTACAGCAAATTCAAGACTCCATTCATTTAGTCAAAATTACTTGAATCTCAATCATAAAATGGCACTCACGGCGAAGGCAATTTTAAAACAGAAGAAAAAGCTTAATAGGCAAAAAGTTTATCTTGCAAAATTGAAAAATGAACTTAAAGATAAGGCTGCAATTTACAAAAAAAATAGTATTACATTGAGTGTATTTAAAACTGAGCAAAACAAATTGAAAACACGACAACAAAAGATAGAAGAAAAACTTGTATTTTTGATTGCTCAAAGTGTTACTCTTTCTGTAATGATTGATGAAAAACAGAGTACGAATAGTGATGCCTTGATAGAGTTCGAAGTTTTACAAAGTATGTTGAAAAATTCAAAAAAAAGAGTTGAAAAACTCAATAAACTTTTTTTTACAAATAGCAGTGTTATTGAAAATTTAGATAAAAAAACGAAATTATTACAAGCAGAGATAACAAGTATCGATCAAAAAAGGAAAAAGCTACAAAAGCTCCAACATTCGAATACACTGGCATTAAAAAAGCTTAAAAATGACAAAGCATCTTATAAAAAGAAATTACAAAGCTTATTAGCAAAACAAGACTCTTTGAAAAAAACTTTAGCGAAATTAAATATTATCAAAATTGATATGATTAAAAAAGCACAAGAAGAGCAGTTAAGAAAAGAGGCATTTAAAAAGAAAAGTATAACACTCTCTAATAAAAATTTACCAAAGGTAAAAAGACATGGCAATAGTTATCAAAGTGTAAAAACAAAAAAATATAGAGGTCCAAAAACAATAGCACCTTTAGAAGATTATACGATAAGTAAAAAATATGGGACATATACCGATCCTATTTATGGTATTAAAATATTTAATGAATCTGTTTATCTCAAGTCAAAAAAACCAAATGCTCGTGTGAAAACAGTGTTTAATGGGAAAGTAATTTATGCCGATAAAACTGCAGTGCTCAAAAATATAGTGATTGTTGAACATAAAAATGGTTTACATACAATTTATGCAAATCTTTCGCAAATAGCACCCAATATTAAAAAAGGCAAAAAGATTAAAAAAGGGTACACGATAGGAAGAGTCAGTGATGAACTTATATTTGAAGTGACACAAAAATCATATCATATTAATCCAATTAGACTTTTTCAATGATTTATAGTTGTTTTAAATTTGAGTGGATATAATGATTCTTGAATCATATGGAGTGTGGAATGCAAAAAAGAAATAAAGATAAAAAAAGTGCAGATTATTACAATCAAATGCTTTCAGGATTAAAGAAAAATTCTCGTAAAAAAAGTACAAAGAAAAAAACATCTTTTTCAGCGCAAACTATAAACTTGAAAGATTATCTTTTTATCCCTGAGGGGATGGAATTTTTCTTTTACACTTTTTATGTGTTAGTTATTCCTTATATAGCAGGTGCTATTTTCCTCTTTTTTGCAGTTGCTGGTGCTGATTTTGACAACTTTATGTTGCTTGACTTAGCACAAGCTTTTATCGTTTGGGCTATTGGTTATGAGATTGTTGCGACTATAAGTCTACTTTGGATATTTGCATTATTTATAAAATATGATAGTGAAGAGTAAGTTCTCTCTTTAATAGAAACCTATTTTTGGATATAATTTCAAAAATATTAATATAGAGAGTTACATGAACTTTATTCAAACACGCGGCAACGATGAAAACAAACTACAAAGTGTTACTTTTTCGCAAGCTATTTTAGCCCCTATAGCATCTTTTGGTGGGCTTTATGTTCCTCAAGAATTACCAGAACTTGGAGAGGCTTTTTTACAAAAGCACATGAACTCTTCTTATAAAACTTTAGCAGCAGATATGCTTGCTCGTTTTGAGATAGATATTGCTCAAGATGTCATTGATAAGGCACTTGATTTGTATGATGCCTTTGATGATGCTTCAAATCCAGTTCCTGTTGTAAAAGTAAAAGAAAACTTGTATGTGAGTGAGCTGTATCATGGACCAACACGTGCTTTTAAAGATATGGCACTCCAACCTTTTGGTGTCGTTCTCTCATCCATTGCACAAGAGAGAAATGAGAACTATCTTATCTTAGCAGCAACAAGTGGCGATACAGGTCCAGCAGCTTTAGAAACATTTAAAAATAGAGCAAATGTACAAGTAGCTTGCCTTTACCCTGATGGTGGCACAAGTGATGTACAGCGTCTACAAATGGTTACAGAGGATGCAGAAAACTTAAAAGTTATTGGGATTCATGGTGTTTTTGATGATGCACAAAATGCACTCAAACATCTTTTAGCAAGTGAGGAGTTTAAAAAAGCCTTGAAAGAGAAAAATGTCTCTCTTTCTGCAGCAAACTCTGTAAACTTCGGTCGTATTATTTTTCAGATTATTTATCATATTCACTCCTATCTTGAACTTGTTCGTCAAAATGCGATTAGTATGGGTGAAAAGGTTTACTTAAATGTTCCAAGTGGTAACTTTGGAAATGCTTTAGGTGGATATTATGCTTGGAAAATGGGCTTACCTGTTGAAAAAATCATTATATCTTCTAATGAAAATAACATTTTAACAAAGCTTATCAAAACGGGAAAATATGATTTACGCGAGAATGCAGTTGTAGGGACAACATCCCCTGCAATGGATATCTTAAAATCTTCTAATGTTGAAAGAATTTTATTTGACTTGTTTGGCGATGTAAGAACAAAAGAGTTAATGCAGAGTTTAGAAGTAAATAATTTTTATGAGTTAAATGCAGAAGAATTAACAAAATTACAAGTATCTTTCGATGCTGATTTTTGTAATGGTGAAGAGGGAAAAGCTTATATTAAAGATACTTTTGAAAATGATGGTTATTTAATGGACCCACATACGGCTACTTGTATGAAGTCATTTGAAACATGTTCAAACCCTGAGATAAAAACTATCGCTTACTCAACAGCAGAATGGACAAAATTTTCACCAGTCATTGCCAACGCACTTACTGGTGAAAAAGATGCGCAAGATATTGATGCACTTAAGTCCATCTCAAAAGTGGCAAACTTAGATATACCAAGTATGATTCAAGGACTTTTTACGAAAGAAGTAGTACAAAATACTATTATTGAAAAAGAAGAGATAGAAAAAGAGATTTTAAAATTTTTATAAACAAAGGAAAAAAATGAGTAAATATAGCGCTTTATTTGAAGATGAAGATGATATCTTCGCAGGCTCTCCAGAGTCGAGATTAATGGATGTTATTTTCAATGCAAATAACGATATCGTAAGACAAGAGTTGAGAAACTTTATAACAAAAGCAGCCACAATGGAACTAATGTTAGAAGAATATGTGGGTGAAGATATAGATGCTGCTGTAAAAAGTTATGATATAAATCACTTAGGTGATGCAGATGAGAAGGCAAAAAGTCTTTTCATTGAACTGATGGGAACAATTCTTTCTCAAAGCGAATAGTGACTTGAAAACCTTTTTACAAGTTTTTTTCTTTGTACTTCTCTTTGGAAGTGCTACTTTTGCTAATGATTTTAAAGATATTAAAAAAATTGTTCTTAAAAAAGATGTGCAAAAGAAAATTCTTGTAAAATATGATATATACAAAAAACTTTTTAAATTTAGGTGGACACTATACAAAAATGGTGGACTTGTCATTCATCGTAATTACGATGGCATTGTTGGGCAAAACATCCTCTATTTAAACCATCAAAACCAGAGTTTTCGATTTGATTTGAAGCCTCGTGGTTCAGATGCTTACAATGTACCCTATATACTAGTTAAATTTAAAAAGTTTGACTTTAAAAAACATGAGGCTCATTTTGAGCTTTTTATTTCTGATGTGAAAAATCAGATAGAATTAGAATATTTAAAAAAGTGAGCCTATGCAACGAGTAGAAGCAGAGATAGCAAGATTGATTCAAGAGTGTGAGTATGGAGAAGTGACAAGACTTTTTCAACAACTCAGTGGTGGGAAACATTTACGTGCAAAGCTTATTTTAAAGATTGCATCTGAGCATGAAAAGGCTCCTCTTTTAGCAGCGATTGTAGAACTCATTCATGGAGCTTCTTTGTTGCATGATGATGTGATAGATGAGGCACAAACTCGCCGTGGATTAGAGTCTGTCAACGCAAGCGAAGGAAGTAAACAAGCCGTCATGCTTGGAGATGTCTTATACTCAAAAGCCTTTACAGAACTTGTTTCTTTTGATAAAGATGTAGCTAAAACTATTGCTGCTTCTGTAACTGCTTTGAGTAAGGGCGAAATGATAGATGTGAAACTGGCAGAAACATTTAACAGCGATGAACAAATCTACCTTGATATGCTCTACCTAAAAACAGCGACACTCATAGAAGCAGCTGCGAGTGCTGCTGCGATGTTAGCGGGTAAAGATGTTCAAAAGTATGCCTTATATGGAAGAAACCTAGGCTTGTCTTTTCAAATTATTGATGATATTCTTGATATTACAGCTGATGCAAAAACTTTAGGGAAACCTGCTTTAAATGATTTTGTAGAAGGGAAGTGTACTCTCCCTTACATTTATTTGTATAATGTACTCAATGAAAATGACAAAGAAAGATTACGTTCATTACATGCGAAACATCTTGACGAAGCATCAATGGCATGGATACAAACACAAATGAAAAAACATATGAGTGTTGAAAAATCTTTTGAGCTTGCACAAAAACTTTCCAATGAAGCAAAAGAGGTTATGAGTGATGTCCCTCAACTCGTTGCTATTTTAGATACTATGATAAAAAGAAGTTACTAATGCACTATTTAAACATCAGTTTTACACATAAAAATTCCAATCTTGATATTAGAGAAAAACTTTCATATGCAGATGATAAAGATAAACATGCTTGTTTGCAAGCACTCCTCAAAAGTGAGTACATAGCAGGTGCTATTTTAATCTCTACTTGTAATAGAATGGAGATAATGGCAAATTGTACAGATATTTCAGTGGCAACAAAACATATTTTTGCACATTTGAGTAAAAGAGCCGAGTTAGAAGAAGAGAAGCTTAAAGAGCATGCAGATATTTTTGATGATAGTACGGCTATTCACCATCTTTTTAGTGTTGCAGCCTCTTTGGACTCAATGGTACTCGGTGAAACACAGATAGTCGGACAACTCAAAGATGCTTTTCGATTTTCATACGATAATAATTACTGTGGTAAAAAACTTGCACGGGCTATGAAAAATGCTTTTGTTTGTGCAGCAAAGGTTAGAAATACAACGGAGATTTCTTCTAAGCCCGTTTCCATGGCAAGTGTTTCTGTTTCAAAATTGAAATCTTTAGTTTCTGATTTGAAGGGTAAAAAGGCACTGGTTATTGGTGTAGGTGAAATGTCAGAGATTACGGCAAAGCACCTCATTACTGCAGGGGTGGATGTTTACATAACAAATAGAACAGAGCATAAGGCAGAAAAATTAGCACTTGAATGTTGTACAAAAACAGTGCCTTTCTCTCAACTTCCTACTCTTGTAAATGAGTTTGAGATTCTATTTACCGCTACTTCTTCACCGATTCCAATCATTACAGACGAGATTGTAAAACCTTGTAGTTTTGAGCGTTACTGGTTTGACTTAGCTTTGCCACGAGATATTGAATGCCGTGAAGATGTAAAAATCCACTCTTTTGTGATTGATGATTTAACAGCGATAGTGGATGATAATCTCGAGTTTAGAGAAAATGCAGCACGTGAAGCACATGGAATTATTGGGAGGGGTGTTGTAGAGTTCTTTGATTGGTTGAGTGCGCAAGATATAGAGCCGACTATTAAAGAGATTTATCAAAAAGCAAATAGTGCCGCGCAAAAAGAAGCAGAGCGAGCAGTACAAAAGAATTATATTCCAAAAGAGTATGCACAAGAAGCACAGAAGATGTGTGAACAAGCTTTAAAAACTTTTTTACATGATATTACAGCCAATATACGCAGTGGTTCAGAAGATTTTAAATCTGAGTTAATCAATGGAGCAATGAGCTCTTTAATGAAACAAAAAGTGAGTAAAAACTAATGAGAAGAAGTAGAGCATTTATCCCAACATCTAAAGAAGCACCTTCAGACGCTACCCTAGCAAGTCACATTTATTTAGCCCGTGCAGGGTTTATCTCTCAAGTCGCTGCTGGACTTTATAACTATATGCCTTTAGCTAAAAGAGTAATTAGAAAAATTGAAAATGTTATCAATGAAGAGATGAGTAAAGTAGGGGCGCAAGAGGTAGAACTCTCGTTTGTGACACCTGCTGATTTATGGGCGGAGTCAGGACGCATTGAGAAGTTTGGAAAAGAGTTATTGCGTTTTAAAGATAGAAAAGAAAATCTTTTTGTTTTAGGGCCAACACATGAAGAAATGATGGTCGATTTAGTCCGTAACCGTGTTACTTCATACAAAAATCTCCCACTTAACCTCTACCAAATGAAAACAAAGTTTCGTGATGAAGCACGACCGCGTTTTGGTTTAATGCGTGGGCGTGAGTTTATCATGAAAGATGGTTACTCTTTTCATGCAAGTGTAGAAGACTTAGACCGTGAATTTGAAAGTATGGAACAAGCATACAAAACAATACTTACTCGTTTAGGGCTTGAGTACCGTGTAGTTGAAGCTGATAGCGGGGCTATTGGTGGGAGTGGTAGTAAAGAGCTTATGGTTATTGCCGATAGCGGTGAAGATACGATTGCTATCTGTTCCTCATGTGAATATGGAGCCAATATAGAAGCTGCAAAACGCAGTTTTAATCCAAATCCTCCTAAAGCACCTGAAGCAGAATTTAATAAGTTTTTAACACCTGATGTCAAAAGTATAGAAGATTTAGCAGAGTTTTTAAAAATAGATGCGTATTATACGATTAAATGTGTGGCAAAACGGGTGGTGTATGAGGAAGAGAGTGAGATAGTACTTTTCTTCTTGCGAGGCTGCGATAATTTACAAGAAGTAAAAGCTATCAATGCAACGGATGCTTTAGAGATTGTGGATGTGAGTGAAGAAGAACTGAAAGAGATAGGGATTATTCCAGGGTTTATAGGTCCTCTTGACCAAGATAAAGCGAAACATGTCATTGACTGCGAACTTAAAAATGCACCAAATATGGTGTGTGGAGCAAATGAGAAAGATTATCACTATGTGGGTGTCGATATGAAAGTACTCGAAGATGTTGCTTATTTTGCAGAGATTGCAGAGGTCAATGAGGGTGATACTTGTCCACATTGTGAGGGTACTTTGAGTTTTACAAAAGGCATAGAAGTAGGGCATATCTTTAAACTCGGTACTACGTATTCAGAAGCTTTAAAAGCGGAGTATTTGGATGAAAATGGAAAAGCTCAGCCTTTTGTGATGGGAACTTATGGCATGGGAGTGTCACGTTTAGTGGCTTCTGTGATTGAGCAACATCATGATGAACAAGGGTGTATTTGGACAAAAGAGACGGCTCCTTATATGGTAAATATCATGATTTCAAATATTAAAAATGAAGCACAGGTAGCACTTGGAGAGTCTCTTTATGCACAACTCCAAGAGAAAAATGTAGAAGTGATGCTTGATGATAGAAAAGAACGCTTTGGCTTTAAAATGAAAGATGCTGAACTCATTGGATTTCCTTATACAATTATTATAGGTAAAGAACTAGAAAATGGTGCTGTGCAGATTTATGAAAGAAAAACACAAGAGAAGCAAGCTGTTAATGTAGATACAATTTTTGAAGCTATTATGGAATTGGTGTAAATGCTTTATTTTTTAGTCTATATGTTTTTAGAGGTACTTATCTCTGTCAATATATCATCTGCTATTGGTGGGCTTGCAACATTTTTTGAAATTATTTTAAGTGCTTTTGTGGGACTCTCGATACTTGTTAACTTTAGAAGCACCTTAGTAGAAAATATGACAGCAGTCTCTTACAGCTGTATCGACTTAGAAGAGTTTAAAAAACTAAATCTTTTTACACTCTTTGGTGCTATTTTTCTTATACTTCCTGGATTTTTAACAGATATTGTTGGTATTCTTTTACAGTTTAGTGTAGTGACGAGTATGATTGTTAACCGTTATAATGTAAAATCAGGAAAATGTAATACTCATTTTGATACAAATATTCACACAAAGGATTCCGATGTTATTGATGTTGAAATTATTGGCGACAAGCCTCCTCTTAGGTAGTTTTCTTTACGCTAATACAAGTGACGATATAGAAGATTTTTTAAGTAGTAAATTTAGTAAAAATCCACAGATTCAGTCTATTGATTTGGATGTTGAAAGCAGTAAACCCCTCGAACAACTTAAAGGTTGGCGAGCCTATGTTGTAAACATAAAGGCTGTGATAAAGGGGAAACGAAAACAAGTGATTGAACAAAAAATGATTTGGTTTTCTAATGGGAGTGTTATTACAAAAGATTTAACAGATATGCATAGTGGCGATAGTTTTACTGACTTGGCAAAGCCAGATATGAAGGCTAAATACTATACAAAAGAAAACCTTATCTACGGGAATGCAAATGCAAGACATAAAATAGCTATCTTTTCAGACCCTTTGTGTCCGTTTTGTAAAGCTTTTGTGCCAGAAGCACTTCAAGAGATGAAAAAAGACCCAAAAAAATATGCTGTGTATTACTTTCACCTTCCTTTAGAACGTATCCATCCAGCTTCTGTAGCTCTCGTAAGAATAGCACAAGCAGCACAAAATAAGGGTGTCAAAGATGTTATCTTAAAAATGTATAGTATCAAACTCAATCCACGTGAAAAAAATATTAAGGTTATTTTAGCTGCATTTAACAAGGCTGTGGGTACAAATATAACAGAGCATGATATGCAAACAAAAAAAGTGCAAGCACAAATCAAGTTTGATGCAAAGGTTGCTAATGATATCATGGTAGCAGGAACCCCTACAATTTACTTAGATGGGAAAATGGATAGAACAAAAAAGAAATATAAAAAGGTAAACTAAGTATGAAAAAATTGACAATTGCAACCCGTGTTTCCGACCTCGCTCTGTGGCAAGCATATCATATCAAGACTCGAGTTGAAACAAGTTTTCCTGATGTAGAAGTGACACTTAACAAAATTGTGAGTAATGGTGATAAAGTTTTAGATAAGCCTTTAGCTTTGATTGGTGGTAAGGGGCATTTTACTAAAGAACTCGAAGATGAAATGCTTGCAGGAAATGCAGATATCGCTGTGCATAGTTTAAAAGATGTTCCAACATATATGCCAGAGGGTTTAGAACTTGCAGCTGTGACACAAAGACAAGACCAAAGTGATGTTTTTTTATCGCACACTTATAAAACTTTAGAAGATTTACCACAAGGTGCAGTCGTCGGAACGACTAGTCTGCGTCGAAGAATGCAACTTTTACAAAAAAGACCAGATTTAAAAGTAAAAGATTTACGAGGCAATGTCAATACCCGTTTGAGAAAACTTGCAGAAGGGCAGTATGATGCGATTATCCTTGCTTGGATTGGACTCAATCGCCTTGATTTACTCAAAGATATTCCCTTTACACAAAAACTTTCACTTGATATGATGATACCGCCTATGGGACAAGCTGCTTTAGGGATAGAGATAGTGAGTGACAATCCCTTAGCACGAGAAATAGCAGCGAGCTTAAAAGATAAAGATACATTTCTTTGTACCCAGATAGAGCGTGATTTTATCTCTAAAATCGGGGCAGGGTGTTCGGCACCTGTGGCTTGTAATGCTGTTGTAAAGGGTGAAAATATTGTTTTTAGAACAATGATTGGTTTTCCTGATGGCACACATATTTCAGAAGAAAAAGTAATAGTTAAAATGAGTGAATCTGCAAACTTAGGCACCTCTCTTGCAGAAAAGATGATAAAAAATGGTGCCTTAGAACTTTTAAAAGATGCTGAAAAAATCGCTTTTAAAGATGAAATGCCACAGAGGATATAATGCAAAATACAATAGCTCTTTTAAAAAAAAATAATGAACTCCGAGTCATTGAAGATAGCTTAGATATCTTTCTTGAGATTCCTCATCTTGCCTATGCTGAAGTCAAAAAAGAAGATGGAGGAAAGGCACTTCTCTTTACCAATGTAATTGATACAAGTAAAAACAAAGTATTTGACGAACCAGTTTTAATGAATGTATTTGGTTCGTATAGACGTTGTGAACTTCTTTTTGGACGCACTATAGAGTCTGTTGCAGATGAAATCACAAAACTACTTCATATGAAACCTCCTGCAGGTTTTATGGATAAAGTTTCAATGGCAAAGGATTTGTTTGCTTTAAAAAACATTTTTCCTAAACACTTATCGCAAGAGGGTGAGTGTCAAGAGATAAAATATTTTAATGATGATGTTGATTTATATAAACTTCCAGTCCTGACAACTTGGGAACAAGACGGGGGACCTTTTATCACAATGGGGCAAGTGTATACGCAGAGTCTTGATGGTGAAATGGTAAATCTTGGAATGTATAGATTGCAAGTCTATGATAAAAATCACTTAGGAATGCACTGGCAGATTCATAAAGATAGTTCACACTTTTTTGATCAGTATCAAAAAGCAGGAAAGAAAATGCCGGTAAGTATCGCTATTGGTGGGGATCCTCTCTATACTTGGTGTGCAACAGCTCCCCTACCATATGGAGTCAATGAACTCTTAATGTATGGACTTATCACGAAAAAACCAGCACAATTAGTAAAATCGTTAACAACTCCTTTGTATATTCCTCGTGATGTTGATTATGTCATAGAAGGGTGGGTCGATACCGATAAAATGCGCATTGAAGGTCCTTTTGGCGATCATACAGGCTACTATACATTAGAAGAACAGTACCCTCTACTTGAAGTAAGTGCTATAAGTATGAAAAAAGAGAGAACTTATTTGGCAACAGTTGTTGGTAAGCCCCCTTTAGAAGATAAATATATGGGGTGGGCGACAGGAAAGATATTTTTTCCACTGCTCAAAACTACAGTTCCTGATTTACTTGATTATCATATGCCTGAAAATGCAGGATTTCATAATCTTATCTTAGCAAAAATGCAACCACTTTATAAAGGGCATGCAAAACAGTTTATGCATGCATTTTGGGGAGCAGGGCAGATGAGTTTTGTAAAACATGCAATTTTTGTAGATGAGAGTGCGCCTTCGTTAGAAAACTATGAATCATTTACTGCGTTTGTACTGAATCGTTTTACTCCAAAATCTCTTTTTATTACTGAGGGGATTTTAGATGCCCTTGACCACTCTTCTGATGAAACATTAGTAGGTGGAAAGCTAGGGCTTGATGCAACAACGACACCAAAGATTGAAGAACCCAAACTCCTTGGTAATGTTGAATTGCTTGAAAAAATGAAAAAGTATGTACCTGAGATAGTCTATGTACAACAGTATATGCGCCATACAAAAAATCCAATTACTGTTATAAGTGTCAATAAAGAGAAATCTATGAAAGAGTGTTTTACTCTTTTAGCGCCTTTATATGAATACTTGAGAGTCGTTGTTTTTGTGGATAATGTTAAAAATGATGTGCATAATCCTTATATGCTTATCTGGCGAGTGACAAACAATATGGACGCACAACGGGATGTTTTTATCAGTAACAATACTGTTGGAGTGGATGGAACAAATAAGTCGAGTATAGATGGATTTACAAGAGAATGGCCAGATGATGTTGATTGTACACTGAGTGTTGTAGATTCTTTGAAGTCATGTGGCTTATGGGATTTAGATGAAGAAAGATTCGACAAGTTTCAACTTGTTTAGATAAAATATATAAATTTTTAGTAAGGATATTTAAGCTATGGATAAAATGTGGTCAGGCCGCTTTAGTGCGGGTGCATCTTCTCTTTTGGATGAATTTAATGCTTCAATTATGTACGATAGAAAGCTCTATCGTGAAGATATAGAAGGTTCTTTAGCACATGCTTCTATGCTTGCAAAGCAAGGCATCTTAACAAGTGATGAGTTAGCTCAGATAGTTGACGGACTTAATCAAGTGAGTAAAGAGATAGAATCAGGCGAATTTCAATGGAATATTTCTGATGAAGATTTACATATGGGAATTGAAAAACGCTTAACGGCTTTGATTGGTGATGCTGGAAAAAAACTCCACACAGCGAGAAGTCGTAATGACCAAGTGGCTGTTGATTTTCGTCGTTTTGTGATTCGTAAAAATGGTGAACTTGTCGATGCCTTAAAACGATTAATGCAAGAGATAGTAGTTGTTGCAGATAAACATACCGAGACATTACTTCCTGGGATGACACATTTACAACATGCCCAACCTATCAACTTTGGATTTCATTTAGGGGCGTATCTTTCGATGTTTAAACGCGATATCGAACGTTTTGAGAGTTCTGCTTTACGCAATAATGTCTCTCCACTTGGTTGTGCAGCACTTGCTGGAACACCACATGATGTTGATAGAGGGATGACAGCAGAGCTACTTGGTTTTGATAGTGTCAGTGTAAACTGTTTAGATACTGTGAGTGATAGAGATTTTGCTTTAGAGATTTTGTTTAATATCTCTACAATGATGATGCATATCTCGCGTTTGAGTGAAGAACTTGTTATGTGGTCTTCATATGAGTTTGGCTTTGTAGAACTAAGCGATGCATACTCAACAGGAAGCTCTATCATGCCACAAAAGAAAAATCCTGATGTTCCAGAGCTTCTTCGTGGGAAAACAGGGCGTGTTTATGGCTCACTTATGGGACTTTTAACAGTGATGAAAGGTTTACCTTTAGCATATAACAAAGATACTCAAGAAGATAAAGAGGGTGTATTTGATGCGATAGAGACTGCTGAAATTTCTTTAGAGATTTTAAAAGAAGCGATAAAAACGATGGAAGTAAAAGCACATAACATGGAAAAAGCTTGTGCTATAGGGCATTTGAGTGCAACAGATTTAGCAGATTATCTTGTAGAGAAGTGTGGTATTCCATTTCGAGAAGCACATTTTATTACAGGGCGTGCTGTTGCAAAGGGTGAAGAGATAAATGTCGATTTATCGAAAATGGAATTTAAATATCTTAAAGAGATAGATGAGCGAATAAACGAAGATGTGATGGAATTTTTAGCACTTCGCCACTCAATGAATGCGAGAACTTCAGAGGGTGGTACAGCCACTGTAAGAACTCAAGAACAATTAGCGTATTTTAAAAACTTTTTAGAAGGACAATAGATATGAAAGTAACAATCACACATCAAGATGCCATGAAATTCGAGGCAAAAACTGCTAAGAGTAGTTTTGTGATAGATTGTCCTACTATCTCTCCTGTAGAGTACTTCCTATCGGGGATTATTACTTGTAGTGCAACAGATATGATACTGATACCAAAAAATCAAGGAAAAACTGTCACTGATTTAGTGATAGAGGGTGAAGTTGTACGTGCCGAGCCGCATCCTGCAAAGTTTGAAACACTTCATCTTACATATACTTTTAACTCCGATGTCGATGATACAACAGCAGCTCGCTGGGTCATGGCATCTTTGGAAACTTACTGTTCTACTATCAACACGATTAGAGATACAACAAGCATTTCT
>Ga0256829_1000822_pt1 | contig 28092 bp, 28 predicted proteins | sample 131447metaG_FD_185979 | JGI IMG/M metagenome (GOLD analysis project Ga0256829, IMG submission 185979) | Hydrothermal vent microbial communities from Lau Basin, Pacific Ocean - 131-447 | ecosystem: Environmental > Aquatic > Marine > Hydrothermal vents | place: Pacific Ocean: Lau Basin | collected... | reverse complement strand
AGGATATGCACAAAAAGATGGTTTAAATAAAAAACTTTCTAGCTCTGTTAGAAAAGCTGAACTTTTTGCAAAAAGAGTGCAAGACCAAGATATATACAGTATGGTTTTGACTCTTAGAAAGTTAGAAAAAAGTTTTTTACTAACACATAAGAAGAAGTATATTAAAAAATTTACAAGGACATACAATGCCTTGCTTTATTATATTAATGGAAATCTCAAGGAAAACAGAGACATCATCGCAAATTTAGGTGAATATCATAAGTATTTTATGGCATTGACAAAAGCGATAGAGAAAAAAGGAATCAACCCTCAAAAAGGTCTTTTGGGCGAGATGAATAATATCAGTGCTAAAAATGAACAACTGCTTCAAGAGATGTTGAACAAGTATATCCCTGTTTTAGAAACTAAAATATCAAGTCTTCAAAAACTTTCACTTTTTATACAAATAGGTCTTGGGTTTATGATAGTTATCATGTTGCTTTTAGCAAACAGGTCTATAGTAACTCCGATAAGAGATCTTATAAAAGCAGGAAAAGAGCTAACTGAGGGCGATGGAGACTTGACAAAACGCCTATCTTGTAAATCAAAAGATGAGATTTCAGAAGCAAACCAATACATAAATAATTTTATTGCTAAGGTGCAAACTGTACTCTCTGGTGTTATAGACACTTCTGCAAACAACTCAGAAATTTCAAAAACATTGGAAAATGCTGCACAAGAAGTAGGAGAACGCTCAGATAAACAAAATAGAGACTTAAGTAGTGTTGTTCAAGAGAGTAATGTTATGAGAAATGATTTGCGTGAGGCTATCATTGAAGCAGAACATGGGAAAGAAAATCTTGAAAAATCTAGTAAAACCTTAGAAGAAACAAAAGAGGAAGTTCTTGGAATGGTCTCAAGAGTTCAGTCAAGTTCTGAACTACAAGTGGAACTTGCCGAGTCTCTTTCTCAACTCTCAGCAGATGCGGCAGAAGTAAAAAGTGTTTTAACTGTTATAGCTGATATAGCTGACCAAACAAACCTTTTGGCTTTAAATGCAGCTATAGAAGCAGCTCGTGCTGGTGAACATGGACGAGGTTTTGCTGTTGTCGCTGATGAGGTGCGTAAACTAGCAGAGAGAACACAAAAATCATTATCAGAGATAAATGCAACTATAAATGTTATAGTTCAGGCTATCATAGATAGTTCTCATGAGATGAATAAAAGTTCTTCACAGATAGAAGAACTTGCTACCATATCTACAAATGTAGGTGAGAAGATTAATGCAACTGTTGAAATTATGAATGAATCGACTAAGATGAGTGAAAATATTCTTGATGGTTATAGAGAAAATGCAAATAAGACAGATAGCATCATTAATAAGATAAATGATATTAGTAAAATATCGAATGAAAATAAAGAGAGTGTTGATAATGTCGCAAAAGCGAGTGCAAATCTTCACCAACTAACAGATGAACTTGGGGTTCGTCTTCAAGAGTTTAAAGTATAATCCAAATCAATATTAGGGGAAAAAGATGATTGTTAAACTAGGACTAAGTGCCTTACTTGTTTCAAGTGCACTTTTTGCAACAAGCGATATGCGTAAATGGATACGACCAAATAAAGTGCCACAACCAAAGGATAATAAACTTACTAAAGGTAGAGTTGAACTTGGAAAGTTGCTTTATTTTGATAAAAGATTATCATCAAGTGAAAAAGTTTCATGTGCTACTTGTCATAGTCCAAAGCGTGGCTGGACAGACTTAGTGCCTGTTTCAAAAGCAATGGGTGCAGGAAGAGGACCGAGAAATTCACCAACAGTGCTTAACACTGCTTATTTGAAAAGACTTTTTTGGGATGGACGAGCTAGGAGCTTAGAACAACAAGCTCTAGGACCAATAGAAGCAGATGTAGAGATGAATATGCCTTTAGAAGTGCTTATCCCCAAACTACAAAAGATTCAAGGCTATGTAAAACTTTTCAAGAAAGCTTATCCAAATGAAGGTGGTATCAATAGCAAAACTTTAGCAAAAGCTATCGCCTCATTTGAGAGAACAGTCTTATCAACTACAGCACCGTTTGATAAGTATGCGATGGGTGATAAAAATGCCATTAGTATAAAATCTGAAAAAGGTTATAAAGTTTTTATTGGTAAAGCACACTGTGCAGATTGTCATGACAAATTTAACTTTACTGATGGAAGTTTTCATAATATTGGTTTAAAAGATGGTGACTTGCAAGGAAAAGACCTTGGTCGCTACAACCTTAAAAGAAGAGCTGCGTGGTATGGAGTATTTAAAACGCCAACACTCAGGGATATTACAAAATCTGGTCCTTACTTTCATGATGGAAGTGTAAAAACTCTAACAGAAGCTGCAACTATTTGTGCAAGTGGTGGACGCTATAAAAATGGTGTAAAAAACAAATCAACTTATATAGTAGATAGACACTTGACACAAAAAGAGATAAGCCAGATAGTTGCCTTTATGAAAACGCTAACAGGTCCAGATATGAAACTTAAAGTACCAACAAAATTTCCACAATAATTAAAATAAAGGATAGAAAATGAAAAAAATTGTAACGACATTGTGTATAGCTGCAACACTAAGTGTAGGTCTTAGTGCTAAGAACTGGGTAATTAACCAAAAAGGCAAAACATTTATTCCTAGTAAATTAACTGTTCATGTGGGAGATACTATTACTTTTGAAAACTCTGACCCTTTTGCTCATAATGCATATACAGATGATGAAGCAAATGAGTTTGATGTGGGTATGCAACCAACGGGGAAAGAGACTCATATGAAGGTAAAATCAAAAGAGTCTTTTAATGTTGAATGTGCTATCCACCCAAATATGCTCTTAGAAGTTACAGTTCAGTAAAGTGATGAATAAGTTTACTGGGATACTTAGTGTGCTACTTGCTCTTAGCTTTAATACTTACGCATCTGATGATTTGGCTGAGGGGAAACGACTTTATACTGAAACTTGTGTAAGCTGTCATGGTATATCTGGAGAGACTAATGCAGATATGCACTTGATAGTTAAACCAAGACGCTTAAAAGACAGCATACTCTCTTCTAATCAAATGGCTAAAATCATATCAAAAGGTGGACATGCTTATGGAGCTCACTCTGATATTATGCCTGCTTTTAATTATGTATATGAAAAGAAACAGATAGAGAATATCGCTGAGTATGTTTCACAAACTTTTAACACTAAAAGAGATGCAAAAGTAAAAAAACTTTTATCTAAATCAGATGCTAAGAAACTTGATGCAAAAAAGATGCACAAAATCGGTAAAAAGATTTTTAAACGAAACTGTAGTCTTTGTCATGGACTCAAAGGTGATGGAAAGAGTATCTATGTAGAAGAGTCAAAAAATAACAAAGAGTTTCTTTTTCCTTATGATTTAAGAAAAACAATAATGGACGAAGACCAAATTTTTCTTATTGTTAAGTATGGCGCACATTATTGGGGTGCAGACAAAGAAGATATGCCTTCATGGAAGAAAAAATATGATGATACAAAACTTAGAAGTGTTGCTCACTTTGTGAAAACAAAAATAGTAGGCACAGACTAAAAAATCTCTTTTTAAATCTCTTATGATATAATCGCATTATTAATTATATATTAAGAGGTTCTTCTTATGGCACAAACTATAACAGAAAAAATATTTTCCGAGCATGTAGGTCGTGAAGTTTTTGCGGGTGAAATCATCCGTTGTAACATCGACATGGTTATTGGAAATGACATTACAACTCCTATCTCTATCGCTGCATTTAATGCAAGTGGTGCAGAAAAATTAGCAAATCCTGATGGCTTTTCTATCGTTTTAGACCACTTTATTCCTGCTAAAGATATAGCATCTGCAAATCAAGCAAAAATCTCTCGTATCTTTGCAAAAGAGCATAATCTTAAAAACTTTTTTGATGAAAAAGATATGGGAATAGAACATGCACTTTTACCTGAAAAAGGACTCGTTGTCCCTGGTGATGTTATCATTGGTGCAGATTCTCACACATGTACTCATGGTGCTTTAGGGGCATTTTCAACTGGTATGGGTTCAACTGACCTTGCCTTTGCTATGATAAGTGGAGGAAACTGGTTTAAAGTTCCTGAGTCTATCAAAGTAAATCTTAGTGGAAAACCCTCAAAATATACAACAGGAAAAGATATTATTCTTGAAGTTATTCGTATGATTGGCGTGGATGGAGCTTTATACAAAACTTTAGAGTTTACAGGAAGCACCATTGGACATTTAACTATGGATGATAGATTCTCTATGTGTAACATGGCTATTGAAGCAGGAGCTAAAAGTGGAATTGTAGCTGTTGATGATATTACAAAAGAGTTTTTGGCTGATAAAAATTTAGCACGAGAACCAAAAGAGCATTATTCAGATGAAGATGCAAATTACGCTATTATTTTAGATATTGATGTTGCAAATCTTGACCCAGTTATAGCTTATCCATTTTTACCATCAAATGGACACTCTGTAACTCAAGCAGTTGCTGATAAGATTAAGATTGACCAAGCTTTTATAGGAAGTTGTACCAATGGGCGTTTAAGCGACTTAAAAACTGCAGCAGAGATTTTAGAAGGTAAAAGAGTGCATGAAGATGTGCGTCTAATCGTTACACCAGGAACGCAAAAGATACTAAAAGAAGCATATAAACTTGGATATATGGACATTATCATTGATGCTGGTGGGGTTGTTAGTAATCCTACTTGTGGTGCATGTCTTGGTGGATATATGGGGATTTTAGGAGATGGTGAAGTAGCCGTTTCTACTACAAATCGTAACTTTGTTGGTCGCATGGGTTCTCGCTCTTCTGAGGTTTACTTAGCAAATTCAGCAGTAGCTGCTATATCTGCTTTAACAGGGTATATTACAGACCCAAGATAAGATATGATAAAATATCAAAATTAATTTTAAGGAAATAAATATATGAAAAAACTTTTACTAATCCCAGCTCTTATGCTCGGAAGTTTAGCAATAGCTAGTGATTATAACTACGAGGTAACACCTGTTATAGGCTATAACATAGCAGAAGGTAATATTGGATTAGACAATCATGCAGCATATGGTGCAGAGGCTCAATATAATGGCTTAGATTCTGTTATCAAACCAGAATTATCAGTTCTTTACTCTAAAGCAGACTATGAAGCACCATCAACTTTAAATACAAATGTATGGAGAGTCGCATTGAATGGTGTGTATGAGTATGATAAGCTAGGAGCAGTTATTCCACTTGTAAAAGCTGGTCTTGGTTACGAAAATATGAGTGATACTTACGCAACAGCGAACTCAAACAGTGCTTTTGTTGATGCTGGTTTAGGTGCTAAAGTGCCATTTACAAAAAATATAGCACTTAAACTTGAAGCAGTTTATATGCTAAAATATAATGACACAAGATATGATAACAACTTAGCAGTTCTCGCTGGACTTAACATTGCTTTTGGAAAAAAAGCAGAAGAAATTGTTCCACAAACAGCTCCAGTTACTCCCGTAGTAGTTGATGGTGATGATGATCATGATGGTATTTTAAATTCTGTAGATGAGTGTATCAACACACCTGCTGGTTTCACAGTAAATGCTCAAGGTTGTGCTTTAGATGATGATAAAGATGGTGTAGCAAATACAGTCGATCAGTGTCCAACAACTGCATTTGGCATAGAAGTTGATACTAAAGGTTGTGCTTTAGATGATGATAAAGATGGTGTTTTAAATGCTAAAGATGCTTGTCCAAACTCACCTATTGGTTCTAAAGTAAATAGTGAGGGTTGCCCAGTTCTTGTAAATCTTCATGTGAACTTTGATAATAACTCTGCTAAAGTTAAAGAAAACTCTATGAATGATATTAACAAGTTTACAAATTTTTTAAGCACTTATACAGACTATAGTGCAAAAATAGTAGGATATACATCTAACACGGGAAATGCAAAATATAACCAAAAACTTTCAGAGCGTCGTGCAAATTCTGTTAAGAAAATCATTACAGAAGAGGGTATTGATGCGAGTAGAGTTACAGCTGTAGGTATGGGTGAAGAGAACCCAATAGCTGACAATGCTACAGAAGCAGGTCGTTCAGAAAATAGAAGAATCGAAGCAGAGCTAACTAAAAACTAAATGTTTGATATGCCTTGTGTCATCTTTGCAGGTGGCAAAAGTTCAAGAATGGGGGAAGATAAAGCTCTTCTTCCTTTCTCCTCCTTTGAAACTCTCACTCAGTTTCAAGTCTCAAGACTAAGTAAAATCTTTAAAAGAGTTTATATATCTTGTAAAGATAAACGCAAATTTGATTTTGATGCAAACTTTATAGAAGATATTCCAAGTCAAGATGTTTTTGCTCCAACTATTGGATTTATTGCTACATTTAAAGAGTTAAAAGAAGAGAATTTTTTTGCTTTAAGTGTTGATGCTCCTTTTGTAGGCGAAGATGAGATAGCAAAGTTGATAAACGCAGATGCTAAAGAGTTTGATGCTATTGTAAGTAAAACAGATATGGGAATTCAACCTATGTGTGCCATTTACCATCACTCTTTGTTAGAAAAATTTGAGAAAATGCTTCATGAAGATAATCATAAATTAGGAAAGATGCTAAAGAGTTCAAATACCAAATACATCTACTTTAAAAATGAGAAAGCATTTCTAAATATAAACAATCCACAACAATATCAAGAAGCTATATCTATCATTTAAAACTCTTTGCTATAATACACATTATAGAAAATCCTAGCAAAAGAGAAGAGATGAAACTAACACACTTAGATGAAAATCAAAGACCAAAAATGGTGGATGTAAGCGATAAAAGTCAAACTACACGCATAGCAGTTGCTAGTGGGATTATACAAATGAGCCAAGATGCTTATGATAATGTCGTAAGTGAGCAAAATAAAAAAGGTCCAGTTCTTCAAACAGCTGTTATAGCTGCCATCATGGGTGTTAAGCAGACTAGCACTCTTATCCCTATGTGCCATCCACTAAACTTAAGTGGTATAAATTGTGATGTTGATGAACTTCCAGAACTTCCAGGATTTAAACTTACAGTTACTACAAAACTGACTGGACAAACAGGTGTAGAAATGGAAGCACTTACTGGTACAAGTATAGGACTTCTTACGATTTATGATATGGTAAAAGCCATAGATAAAGGTATGATAATAAAAAGCGTGCAACTTGAAGAAAAATCAGGAGGTAAAAATGGAGATTATAAACGATAGCAAAGAGAAGTTAGAACTAGAGTATCCTTGCAGTTGGGCATATAAACTTATTGCTAGTGAAAAAAAAGCACTTCAAAAAGCCATTCATGATGTTATACAAGAGAGAGAACACAAACTAGTTCATTCAAATAAATCGAAAAGTGGAAAATATATAAGCATGAACCTAGAGTTGTTAGTTCATAACGAAGATGATAGAAATTTTATATATGAAGCACTTAAGGCACATAGCAATATTAAGATGGTATTATAATTTAAAGGATTTTATTATGGATGTAAAAAAAGTAGAAGAAGAGCTACATGGTAGTTATAACCGTAGATTTAAAAGTGTAGAAAAAAGAGTATCTACAGCAGTTGAACACTTGATGGATGAGAAGTTGCTAGATTTAGATAAGATTGAACTCGGAGAGATGAGAGAATTTGTATCTGATTTATTAACTATTGAGACAAAAAGTCTTCAAGAAGATGTAGAATCACTTTTAGCTCAAAAAGATATTTTAGAAAGAAGTTTAAAGAAAAAATATGCTCAACTTCAAGATGTGAAGTACGAAGTATTTGATGCTTTAGAAGCTAAGTTTGAGACTAAAGAGTCAGCTCTTGCAAAACTACATCAAGCAAAACTACAATCCATAGACTTATATGAAATCTTAAGTGAGATGGTAGAGTCTGCTATCATTACTGCTCTTGAAAAAGATAAAGATGGTGATATAAAAGAGACTATTACAGAGATTACAAAAGATATTACCTTTGAAGCTATAAAAGAAGGCTCTTTAAATACTATAAGAGTTAGAAAGATTTTATCTACTATACTAAACTCAGCTATTGATGTCTCAGAAGCAACACCAAACAGAGCAGATAACATTCTTGGTGCAACACTAAGAGGTATGAGAGGTGGTCTTGTTCAGTCTATTACTAGATTTAAGAAGAGACTTGCATTTACTCCTGTTGAAGCTAAACATATTTTGGTAGAAGATTATGACACTATTATAGAAGATTTGAACCAGACTGATACTCTATTTTCTCAGGTTGTGATTAACCAAGCATCAAAAAGTACACAAAACATCAGAAAAATCCTTATAAATGTAAATAAAGAGATGAGATATGATTTGGAAGAACTTGTGCATATATCTAAAGATGCTGCAACTGCCATGAAAGATAAGTTTTATGAGTTTACAAAAACAGCAGGTAAAAAAGCTGATACCGCATTTAGTTTTGAAAAAGCTGTTGAAGCAAAAAGAATGGGTAAAGAGGCATGGAGTATTGCAAAGGTTGCTATGAACAATGCTATCAAAAGTGCTAAAGGCACTATAGATAAGAAAGAGAGATAGAAGAAATGAAAAATAGTGAGAGTATCAAAACAGAGATAGAAGAAGTGTTGAAAAAGTATAAAGATGATAAAAGTATGTTTAAAGATTATTCTAAAAGTATGAAAGAGATGAATTTATGGCTTAAAGAGTTGGAAAAATAATGAAGATACTAACATCAGAACTATATGAACAACAACTCAAAGATATTTTAAAAGATATTTCAGTCTCAAGTTATGATGAAGCCAAAAAATTTAAACTTTATCTTGATACTATTATTATTAACATTCCAACAAAGGCAAAAAAATATAAGCAATCCGTGTATATTGAGGATAAAGCTATAAAAGATGTTGAATATGAGGGATATACTATTCCATTCTTCTATGATGAGATAAATGACACATATATTATATTAGCGATACTTATAAAATAATACCTTTAAAATAACTTATCAAGTTTTTACTGTTCCAAATAGTAACAAATTATAATAATATCACAACTTTATCACTTCTTATATCACTTTTTCATATAGTTATGTTTGCTATTTAGTAATAAATGGTATAATTTCAGAATGGCAACTACTATTATATAGATGAAATTGTAGTGTTATATATGAATTATATTGAAAATATTAAAAAAATTACTAAGGGGAAAATGTGGATAATAATAAATCTCAAGAAGAAAAAGTTCTCGCAAGACGCGACTTTTTCAAAAAAACTGCAGCTGTATCTGTAACCGCATTAGCAGGGACATCGTTATTTGCAAACGAATCTGCTGGTACAGGTGATCCTGCAATTATGAATCACACAAAGTGGGGACAAGCTTGGGGAGATCCAGTTGATAAAGTTCCATATGGTATGCCTTCAAAATATGAACATAATGTTGTAAGAAGAGCTACTAGCTTACTATCATCTGGTAACTTTAGAGCATCTATCGCTGTTACTCCTATTCAAGAGTCTAAAGGGATAATTACTCCAAATGGTCTTTTCTTCTCTCGTTCACATGGTGGTGTTGCTCATATAGATCCAAATGAATTTCGTTTGATGATTCATGGTTTAGTTGAGAAGCCTATTGTACTTACATTGGCACAACTGAAGCGTTATCCAAGTGTTACTCGTACTCACTTTATTGAGTGTCCAGCAAATGGTGGACAAGAGTGGAGAGGGCCACAGTTTAACTCTGTACAGTTTGCAAAAGGTTTTATGGCTTCTGCAGAGTGGACAGGTGTTTATCTTAAAACTATTTTAGAAGATTTAGGATTGAAACCAGAAGCACAATGGATGTTAGCAGAGGGTTCTGATAACTCAAAAATGGGAAGAACAGTTCCTATTGATAAAGTTTTAGATGATGCAATGATTGTTTATGGACAAAATGGTGAAGCACTTCGTCCTGAACAAGGGTATCCTGTAAGATTATTACTTCCAGGTTGGGAAGGAAACTTATGTGTTAAATGGTTAAGAAGACTTGAATTTTCTCAAGAGCCATGGTATTGTAAAGAAGAAACTTCAAAATATACTGACCTTAAACCAACTGGAAAAGCTATCCAACACTTCTATGCGAATGAAGTAAACTCTACTGTAACCTCTCCATCTCCAGAGATTCCTTGGACAGATATTAAAGAGGGCGATGTTGTAGAGATAGAAGGTCTTGCATGGTCTGGTATGGGTACGATTACTGGTGTTGATTTGTCATTTGATGGTGGTAAAAACTTCGTAGAAGCAAAACTAAAAGGTTTAGTTCTTCCTAAATCATGGACTCGTTGGTCTTATATGTATAAAATTCCAAAGAACTTCCAAGAAAATGGAAAGCAGATTATTCTTGCTTCAAGAGCGATGGATGACGCTGGTTACATTCAGCCAACAATCGATCAAGAAGTTGGAGTAATGGGTGTTGAAGCAGTATATCACAGAAATGCGATAGAGACTTGGGAAGTAACAGAAACTGGAAAGGTAAATCATGTTGAAATTAGAAGCATATAAAAAAGTAATAGTTTCTGCTACTGTAGCTGCTTCTGTGGCTCTTTTAGCAGTTGGTTGTGTTGATGGTGTTAAACCTGAAAATAGTGTTTCTGCAAAAAGTACAACTTTAGGAATAGATGGTGGAAGTGTTTATCCTGTTGTAAATGGAAAAACTGGTCCATATCTTGTAAATCAACAAGCATTAGGACATGATGTTAATTATGGTCGTGTGCCAAACGCAGCAGAATTAGCAGCGTGGAATACAGATATACAACCTGCTACAGCACTCTCCCCTAAGGGACATGGTCTCCCTGAGGGTGAGGGTTCTGTAGAAGATGGTGAAGAACTTTATGATGCTAAATGTGTTATGTGCCATGGTGATTTTGGTTCAGGTGGTGGAGGTTATCCATCACTCTCTAAAGGGAATGCATACGACCTACATAAAACTTTAACAAACAACAGATGGAAAGACCCTGAAGCTGCTGGTCCAGTGCGTGTGTTTGGTTCTTATTGGCCACAGGCTAGCACTCTTTATGCGTACATAAAAGATGGTATGCCTCATCCATTCTCAGGTAGTTTAACCGATGATGAAACATATGCTTTGGTAGCATATATTTTAAACATCAACGAAATGACTATTGATGGTCAAGAAGTTGATGATGATTATGTTCTTACTCGTGAGAAGTTCTTAAAAATCAAAATGCCAAATGTAGATGGATTTGAACCAAAAATTTCTGGTGCAAATGCACTTCCTGGTGTTCGTGCTTATTTTGCAGATGCCAAAAACTTTGGTGGACAAAACCTTAATCAAGGTGCTGTAAGATGTATGCATGATTGTCAAAAAGCAACTGCAAAGATCAAATACATTCAAAATGGTGGTATTAAAGACTTTAAACCAGCTATGAGTGATGTGAGAGATTTACCAGCTAAAAAAGCTATAAAACTTGATGTAAAGAAAACATATACAGCAGCATGTGCCATGTGTCATGATAACTACTTAGCTCCAGGTGCACCTGAATGGGCTGGTTATACTGCCGATGGTATGGCTACCGTTTATAAAAAAGGTATCAAAGGTACTGCGGGTGGAATGCCTGCTAAAGGTGGTACTGATTTATCTGATGCAGATTTCAAAACAATGGCAGACTACATAAGTAGTGGTAAAGTTAAATAAAAAGAAGGAAAAGAAATGAAAAGAAGAGAATTTTTAAACTTAACAATGGGAGCACTTGCATTAGCAGTGGTTCCAGCAAGCGTTAGAGCAGAGGATTATAGAAAATCTAAACCAAGCGTATGGAGTGCTAAAACAGTAGATGATGGTATAAAAGCATTATATGGTACAAGTACAATTATAGAAAAAGGTATAAAAGTAAAAGCACCAAAAGTTGCATCAAATGGTGGAGCAGTCCCAGTTGATTTTTCAGCAGATATGCCAATCAAATCTATAGCAGTATTTCAAGATGCAGATCCAGAATCTGCAGTAGTAGTATATGAAGCTACAAAATACTCAGTAAATAAATACTCAATCAAAATCAAAATGGCTAAATCAGGTACTATAACTATAGCAGCACTTGGTCAAGACGGTAAAGTATATGGAGCTAAGGTAACACTAGATGTTGCACTTGGTGGATGCGAAGGTTAAGGAGAGATTATGAAAATAAAAGCAAAATTAAAAAACGGTGTAGTAAAAGTTAAATTTTTAGCAAAACATGGTATGACAACATACAATATGATGGAAAAGAAAACAGGAAATAGAGATGATGCAAACTTTATCACTCACATTTCTGCAACTGTAAATGGTGAGACTGTATGGGATGCTTCTACATCTCAGTTTCTTTCAAAAAACCCTATCTTTAAATTTCAATTCCAAGGAATAGGAGCAAAAGGTGATAAGGTTGTGATTAATTGGATTGACCGTAAGGGTAAAACTAAAACTGGTAAGGGTAAAATTAGATAATTTTACTCTCTTTACAAGGGGAGGATTCTCCTTGTAAAACTTTCATATGATACACAAAGCTTCAATAAACAACTTTTAAAACTATAAACTACAAGAGAAATCATGAATACAAAATCACAAGGTAAAATATTAGAACTTTTTATTACAAAAGATAATGAAAATAAAACAAGAGAGAGTGTTGAGTTTGTTAAAGTAGATAATGATGGCATACTTGAAGATAAATTTTATGGAAAAAATCTTCTAAGGTCTATTTTAATAACTTCAACAGATAGTTATAAGATAACTCAAGAAAACCATATAGAGATACCTACAGGCTCTTTAGGTGAAAATATAGTAACAGACATCAACCCTTATCATTTAAGCTTTGGTGCTAGGCTTAAAATAGGTGATAATACTTTAGAAATTACACAAAATTGCACTCTTTGTAAGGGCTTATCCACTCTAAATTCAAAACTCCCTAAACTACTCAAAGATGATAGAGGAATATTTGCTAAAATAGTTAGTGGCGATGGGGTGATAAAGCTAGGTGATGATATAGAAATCCTCTAAAAATCATCATCTCCAAACTCTTTATCTAACTCTTTTTGGAACTTTTTATCTTGTTCTACTTTTAACTGACTTTTAGTTAAAACAGCCTCATGTAAAAATTGACCAAAAAATGTTTTTGATTCTGTTCTTGCTAAGAAAAGGTAAAGTCCTACTGTTATGGCAACTAGACTTATGCCTGTGATAAGCTTTTGAGTCATTGAAAATATTTGCGTAGGCTCTTTTTTTCTCACTGCACATACTCCACCTGGACAATAATGAGGGTCTTTTTTTGTGATAAATTTGTATATCATACATCCAACACAGATAGAAAATGCAGACTCTAAGAGCATTAAAGTTAAACATAAAATACAAATAAGTACCTTATAAAATGTTATATCCCAGTGAAGAACAAACCACTCCATCATAGGAAGTGATATAAGCCACCCTATAAACCACGCAAATCTTTTTTGTGCAGCACCTACATACTCTGGTGTTTGGTTAAAGACAAATAGTTTTCCTAACAGTGCTGATGGAGAGTATTTGGGGTTAATAAGTTTTATAAGGAAATCAAACCATAAAAATCCAAGATAAAATCTCGCAACTATAATATGGTTATATCCGATACCAACGAAAATAGTTATCATTCCAAACATGAAAAGAATCCCAGCCGCAGCTCTTGCTTCTCTATCGTTAATGACCCTTACATCATAACCCTCGACTACTTCTCCATAGTTATAAAAAAACTCTTTTACATTCATCTCTATTCCTTGTAGTAGTTTTTAACTCCAGTCATCTTTGAGCCCATATTTAGAAGTAACATATCAGCAATGACAAGAGCTGCCATAGACTCACAAACAACTGTCCCTCTGATGGCGACACATGGGTCATGACGACCTTTTAGTGAAAAATCAACTTCTTCATTTTCTTTTGTAATTGTATGTTGAGTTTGGAAGATGGACGGAGTTGGCTTAAAATAAACATTTAAAACTATGTCATCCCCATTGCTTATGCCACCAAGTATGCCACCTGAATGATTAGTCTCAAAGCCATTCGCACGGATAGCATCATTGTTTTGTGAGCCTAAAAGCCTTGAGCTTAAAACACCATCACCTATCTCCACAGCTTTAACAGCATTTAAACCCATCATAGCATCTGCTAAAGTGGCATCAAGTTTATAATAAAGTGGTTGTCCCAACCCTGCAGGAGTCCCTTGTATAAGTACACGAGATACTCCACCAACGGAGTCATGATTGTTTTTTGCTTTTAAAATAGCATCTTTTTGTGCTTCCTCTTTTGATGGGTCAAGAGCATAAATGATACTTGATTTTGCCTTTTTATAGTCAAATTCTTCGCTTTTAATACCTGCTACTTCACTAATGCCACTCATCACGGATATATTAAGCTCATTTAGCATAAGCTTTGCTATTGCACCTGCAGCAACTCTAGCTGCAGTTTCTCGTGCTGAACTTCTTCCACCACCACGGTAGTCTCTCAACCCATACTTATGGAAGTATGTAAAATCAGCATGACCTGGACGAAATACATCTTTGATATTTGTGTAGTCTTTTGATTTTTGATTTGTGTTGTAGATAATCATAGCTATTGGCGTACCTGTGCTTAAACCCTCAAAAACACCACTTAGTATCTCTACCTTATCGGCTTCTTTTCTCGCAGTTTCAAACTCACTTTTACCAGGTTTTCTCCTGTCAAGTTCACTCTGTATATACTCTTCATCTATACTGAGACCTGCAGGGACACCATCCAGAAGACAGCCAATCGCAGTTCCATGAGACTCTCCGAAAGTGCTAAACTTTAGCTTCTGCCCAAAGCTGTTCAAACCTTCTTCCTTTTAAGCACTTTAAGTGCAGTTTCTGCTGCTATCTGCTGTGCTATTTTTTTACTTTTACCATTTGCACTAGCGTACTCTTTGTTTTGGATAAAAACACCAACCTCAAACTCTTTTAGATGATCAGGACCTCTACTTGCTAGAACTCTATACTCTGGAGTTACTCCATATCTAGCTTGTGTTAGTTCTTGTAGTGTAGTTTTAAAGTCTCTAAAAAGAGAGTCTAAAGATATGTCTTGGTAATTATCTTCTATAAGTTTAATGGCAATCTCTTCAACTTTTTTAAGACCAGCTTCGAGATATATAGCTCCTATGATTGCTTCAAATGAATTGGATAAAAGTGATGATTTTTCTCTGCCACCATTGTTTTCTTCTGCTTTTGATAAAAGAAGATAATCTCCTAGTTTAAGTACCTTCGCTAGTTTTGTGAAACCTATCTCACTAACTAAAGAGGCTCTTATCTTTGAGAGCTGTCCTTCATCTGATTTATTAAATTTTTTAAAAAGGTATTCCCCAACGATTAAATCCATAACAGCATCACCTAAAAATTCAAGTCTTTCATTGTCATAAGATTTTTTATAGCTTTTATGCGTTAGTGCCTCAACAATCAGCTCTCTGTTGTCAAATGTATAATCTAGTTGTTTTTCTAATATCTCTATATTTTTATTCATCTATCCCTCGTCATTTTTATGAAAGTGAATCTTTCATCTTTTGTGCAGCATCTCTAGCAAGTGTATCGCATCGTTCATTTTCTTCATGACCATCATGACCTCTAACCCAAAAAGCATTGATTTTATGCTCTTTTGATACTTCTAAATACTCTTTCCAAAGTTCAGGATTTTTCACTTTTTTAAAATCCTTTTTTATCCAACCTTTAATCCACTCATTAATGCCCTTTACAACATAAGATGAGTCAGAAAAAACATCCACCTCACATGGCTCTTTTAGGGCTTTTAAGCCTTCTATTACACCTTGAAGTTCCATTCTGTTGTTAGTTGTATATTTATACGAACCAGAGAGTTCCTTTTCTGTGTCAGCATATCTTAAAATGACACCGTATCCACCAGGTCCAGGATTGCCCAAGGCACTTCCATCACTGAAAAGAGTTATTTTCTTCACTATAATCCTTGTGATAATCTTGTGTGAGACTCCATTGAACATCGATAGTATCAATCGCATGGCAACTGCTACAACGGTTGAAAGCAAAAGGGTATCTCTGTTTGCAGTTACTACACATATATTCAAAATTTAAAGTGGCATTTGCATTTGTATTTTTGAGGTTAATTAGTAGATTGAACTCAAAAACCGAACTCTCATTAGCCAAATCAATATCACCTCTTGCACTATAAAGCTCTCTTAGGTAACTATTTCTTGAAATTATATCCAAATCTAGGTTTTGTGAATCTAATGACCATAAAATATCGGTTAAAAGTTCACTTCTTGAGCAATCAAAGTTTTCCCACGCTTTTTTTGGATTTACACGAAACAGATACTCAAAAATCATATAAGTGAGCTTATGGGAATCATTATGTATCTTTAAAAGCTCATCTGCTTTTTCTTGAGTAGATAGTTCAGTGTTATTTAAAAGTGATAATGAGCAAAGATAAGCCTTGTCTTTGTCTATCTCCTCGTTTAGTTGTTCTAAAGGCTCTAAGACTTCCAAAGCCGTTTTATAATCACGCATATACTCGTAAACAAGTAGAAGATAATGAAGAGCTTGTGGAGTTCTCGGTGAAGTTCTTAGTATCTCCAAAAAAACTTTTTTTGCTCTTTCTAAAAAACCAGCTTTAAAGTATATCTTGCCTAGCAAAAACATAGTCTCTTTTTTTGTGGTATTGTTTTGCAGGTTTAGTATCTCATGATAAATCTCTATCGCTTTTTCAAAGTCTCCATCTTTACTGTAGGAGTTAGCTAAGATAAGCCAAGATTTTTCAGATAACTCTCCACTTGAAACAAGTATCTTTAGTTCATCTTTTGATGGAAGCGTACGAAACTGCTTTAAAAATTTATCTAAGTCTTTTGATTCTTCTTTTGTTTTATATCTTCCCCACCAGTAAGAGGAAAATGATATTATAAAAATAATAGCAAAAAAGACAATAATCGAAAAAAGTGGGTCACGAAATTCTATAAAAAAATTATTCATTAGTTATAAACCACTATCCCATAGTCATTTTTAAGGTTGTAAAAAGTTGAGTCAGCACTTATTTCCAAATCTTTTATCTTTGCTAGGTGTATCATAGAATTTTTAGAGACTTGTATGCCATTTTCTCTAAAAAACTTTTTGATGTTTACAAATTTAATATCTTCTACAAACTTATACTCAAACTCTTTATGAAGTTTCATTTTATCATAAGAGAACAAGTGTTCATTTACATGAAGTTGGTCTGAAGCAAACTTGATAGGTAAGTACCCAGAGAGGTCGGTTAGTATCTCTTCTACATGTTGGTGCTTTTGTGGAAGGGTGTTTTTTTCAATAAAGATATATTTGTTGTTTAGTTTTAAGTTAGGTGTATTTTTCCAATATTTATATGCAGGGTTTGATACACCAAGTTTAGAAGAGACTTCTCGCCAGAGCCAAAAAGAGTTAAGTGTATTTGGTAGATATGACATCTTTTTGACCCCCTTTATAAAAGTTTATTGATTATATACTCTTTTGTATTAAAGTTACTTTTAAAGTGTGAGATTGCTTTGGTTTTAGGAGTATAAAATCATCAAATGCATTACTCGTTTCTATGCATACAAACTCTTTATAAGCCTCTTTTGTCATGTAGCTCATTTTAGAACATTTTTTTATCCAAGGATTCCAAACAACTGCTGAAGATGAGCCTTCATGCTTTACATGAGTAGTTTTGTCTTTATCCTTTAAGATGATATTTTTATCTACTTCTTGATAAACAGCATCAAACTCTGAGTCAAATATTATATCTCCATTTTGTACTTTTTGAGCCTTTTGTAAAGCATCAAAATATGGTTTTTTATCTAAACCCATGATACTTATATCATCTATATTTGAAATCTTAAAGTAAGTATGAAAGGCTTGTGTAAGTGTAAACTCTCTGTTATCTTTGTTTATCGTTTGTAACTCTAAAGATAAGGTTTCCCCAACAATTATTGTAAGATTTAGCTCAAAAGAGTAATCCCAAATCTTTTTAGTTTTGCTAGAGTCTTTTAAACTAAGTACAATTTTTGTAGAGTTTTTATCTACTTCTTCGCTATGAACTAAACTAAAGAGTGAAGTCCTAGCAAAGCCATGTTGAGGAAGAGTTGGATTGTTTAGACCAAAAGATGGCCAACAGATGGGTATGCCTCCTCTTATAGCTGTAGTATCTTCAAAGGCAGATATATCACTCAACCAAAGTAAGTCTTCTTTATCATGATGCTTATACTCAAAAATATGCGCACCATTTAGTGCAATTTTTGCACTCGTTACACTGTTTTTTATTTCCAAGTATTCAAATCCATTGGAAAATTGTTTGATTGTTATCATTATATTATAGTCTGTACTTGATTACGACCACTTTCTTTTGCTATATAAAGAGCATCATCTGCCCTTTTTAGTGCTTTTTCTATGTTTATATCTTGTGCTAAATTTACAGTAGAGACTCCAATGCTTATGGTAAATTTTACCTCTTCTTCTGAACTCAGTATAAAATAACTTTTTTGAACACTACTTCTAAGCTTCTCGGCTACAGACTCTGCTGTTTTAGTAGAAGTTTGTGGAAGTAACACAACAAACTCCTCCCCACCGTATCTACATGAAATATCACTTTTTCTTTGCCCATTTAAGAATAAATTTGCTAGTAATTTAATGATTTCATCACCCACTTGATGCCCATAAGTGTCATTGATATTTTTAAATTTATCAATATCTATCATCATTAGAGAAAGTGGCATTTTTAGTCGTTTTGCCATTTCTAAAACAGTTTGTGAACTATCTAAAAAAAATCTTCTGTTGTATAGTTTTGTCAAAGGGTCGGTAAGTGCTAACAATTTTAGTTGTTGCATAACATCTTGTAAGTTTAGCTCTTTATCAACGCGAGAGAGTAGTTCTTTTGGAAAAAATGGTTTTCTAACATAGTCACTTCCTCCAACATTATAAGCTTTTGCTATGCTCTCCTCATCTACTTTTGCTGTAATGAAGATAATGGGAATATCTTTTGTTTTGTTATTTGATTTTAGTCTTGTGCAAACCTCATAACCATCCATATTTGGCATCATAATATCAAGTAAAACTAGGTCAATATGCTCTTCGTTTGCTATCTCTAAAGCATCTTTTCCATTTGTCGCGTCTATCACATCATATTCATCTAAAAGCTCCACGAGTATATCAAGGTTAGCGATGGTATCATCCACTATTAAAATCGTTTTATTCTTCATTTAGTAACTCCACTATCTTTTTGTATTGTCTCTTCTCTGTCATATTATATAATCGTGTCAATAATCGTTGCTCTTTGTCTAAAAGATGATACTTATCAATCTTATCTAATGCTTCATGACAAAGTTTTTGTCGTCGTTTTATAGCAGCTTCTTGAAGTTCCTCAAAAAGTTCTTCCCTCTCTTTTGGAGACATCTCTTTTTTTCTCTTTTTAAAATCTTGTATTTTTAGTGTTTTTTCATGGATTTCTCTAATTGTAGCATTTAATTCTTTATAGAAATTTTCAAGTAATTCTTTGTTATTTGTTTTTTCCAAATCCTTGGATATTTCATGAAGTGTAGTAGCCCCAATATTTGCACTAAGTCCTTTTAAAGTATGTATCGTCCTTTGAAATTCTTGTTCTTTTAAATCTTCTAGTTTTAAATCTTGATAGTCATCATAAAATTTTTGTAAGATTTTGAGATAAAGTTTTTTATTTTGCCCCATGTGAGTTAAACCTAAGTCTGTATCAATGTTTTCAAAGTGAGGTATTTGCACTTCATCTATAGGTAGTTCTTGCGAGAATGTTTGTGTTACTTTTGGAGTGATGTATTTTAAAAGAACTCCATAAAGTTTTTCAACTTCAATAGGTTTGCTGATATGTTCATTCATCCCAGCTTGTTTGCTTTTTTCTCTATCCTCAACCATCGCATTTGCAGTTAATGCAACTATCGGGATGTTTTTATCGTTTTTTCTTATGATTTTTGTTGCTTCATATCCATTCATAACAGGCATTTGTATATCCATTAAGATAAGTTCATAAGCTTTGTTTTCTAGCATTTCTAAAGCAAGTTTTCCGTTTTCTGCTATGTCTAGGTCAATGCCACTTCCCTCAAGTAAGCCAGACACAATCTCTTGGTTTGTCAGGTTGTCTTCTACTAAAAGAACTTTACTCCCTTGAAGTAGTTGTATATGTTTTTTACTCAGTTGTTCTGTATCTATTTGAATCTTTTCTTTATCCCCATGAAGAAGAGGCAACTCACAAATAAAACTACTTCCATCCCCATATACACTCTCTACCCAAATGCTACCGTTCATAAGTTTTACAAGTTGTTTTGAGATAGAAAGACCTAGCCCCGAGCCACCATATTTTCTACTTGTACCACTATCTGCTTGTGTAAAGGAGTGAAAAAGTTTGCTGATTTGTTCTTTTGTCAAACCTATACCTGTGTCTTTAACCTCAAAGCGTATTCTATCATTAGGTAAAGCACCAATGATAAGGCTTACTTCGCCATGTGTTGTAAATTTGATAGCATTATTTAAGAGGTTCATCAATATCTGCTTTATTCTTAGAGAATCACCATAAAAAATACACTCTGGATTTAACTCTGTATGCTGACAAATGATATGAAAATCAAGACCTTTCTCCTTAGCTTTAATCCCCAATACATCTTGTATCTCTTCTTTTACACTATTCATACTAAAGTGTATATTTTCAAGATGCATTTTACGAGCTTCTATCTTGGAAAAGTCTAAAATATCATTGATTATTGCTAAAAGTGATTTTGCATTACTATCTATCATTGTTATGTATTTCTTCTGTTTCTCATCCAGCTCAGTTTGCAAAACAAGATGGCTAACTCCGATAATACCATTCATGGGAGTACGAATCTCATGAGACATATTTGCTAAAAAGTCTGATTTGGCTTTTGTACTATCCTCTGCTTTTTTTTCTGCTTCTGTTCGGATGAGTATCTCATTTTGTAAAATCTTATTTTGTTTTTCCAACTCATCTTCAGCTCTTTGTTTTGAGTCTCGCATAAGCAATATCCACCAAGAGATAACACTTATCAAAATACCAATAACAATAGAATAATCTTGCAGGGCAGTTTTAAAAAGCTCTCTTTGTGATGTAGGAAGTAGGTCAATGTGCATAGAATAAGTCATCCATCCAGCAATCCATACAAATAAAAATAGTCCTGATGCCATAAGCATAAAATCAAATACCTTTAGACTTATATACTTAGAAATCTTTTGTCTTATACTACTTTTATTTTCATTTTTACAAACATCATGACATAAAGAATCAAGTGTACAGCACAAAGAGCATATATTTACCTGATGTAGAGGACAATAAGCCATGTCTTCAATCTCGTAAGTGTGATTGCAAACACTGCAAAACTCTTCATGTTTCGTAGTGTTTTGATGATGATTTGTCCTCGCAATATAGTATTTTCCTTTTGTTATAAATGCGATAAGAGGTGATAAAAGTATAGATAAAAATAGTGCTATGATAGCTGAGTAACTCTGTGCCATATTTCCAAAATAGCCCATAAAAGAAAAGATGGAAACCAGTGAAGCTATCCCCATGCTTCCTACGCCTACAGGGTTGATATTGTAAAGATAGGCTCTTTTAAACTCTATGATTTTTGGAGCGAGTCCTAAGGGTTTGTTGATAACCAAGTCTGCAAATATTGCTCCTATCCAAGCGATGGCGACATTAGAGTACAGACCAAGTACCTTGTCTAAAACATCAAAAACTCCAAGCTCCATAAGAAGCAGTGCGATACCGATGTTAAAAAACATCCAAACAACACGACCAGGATGAGAGTGGGTGATGCGAGAAAAAAAGTTTGACCAAGCAAGACTTCCTGCATAAGCATTTGTAGCATTTATCTTTATCTGAGAAATGATGACAAAAATAGTTGCAGCAACTAAGGCTCTATCTGGATTGTCAAACAGGTACTGATACCCAAAATCATACATCTCAATAGGTGTTTTTGCTGCATAGATACTTGCTCCAGCAGTTATTGCTAAGGATGCAAGAAACATTCCTCCTATCTGTTTTGCAAAACCAAGAACTATCCATCCTGGCCCTGCGATGATGACAGAAGACCACCATTTGAGTCTATTTTGTTTTGTAAGTGGTGGCATAAAACGAAGATAATCAACCTGCTCACCAATCTGAGCTATCAAAGAGAGAGAAACTCCAACTGCCATACCAAAGTAGTACATGTTAAAATCACTTCCAGCAGAAATATCACCTTGGAGCGAAGAAAAAATATGGATAGATTGAGGGTCTTTATAAAGTATAGCTACATAAGGTGCAACCATCATAATAAGCCAAAGAGGTTGCGTAAAAAGTTGAAGTTTGTTTATAAAAGTAAAGCCGTAAAAAACGATAGGAATGATAACTAAAGAGCTGATAAGATAACCTATATATAGAGGAAGACTAAAATAAAGCTCAAGAGCCTGTGCCATGATAGCAGCTTCAAGTGCAAAAAAGATAAAAGAAAAAGAGGCATAAATCAGCGAAGTAAAGGTAGAACCGACATAACCAAAACCAGCACTTCTTGTGATGAGGTCGATGTCAATATTGTACTTTGCAGCATGATAACTGATGGGAATAGCTGTGATAAAAATGATAAGTGAAGCAGTTAAAATCGCCCAAAAAGCAGTTGTAAATCCGTAATGTATCCCGATAGATGCACCGATGGCTTCAAGTGCAAGAAAAGAGATACTTCCTATGGCTGTATTCGCGATAAGAGGTTCTGACCATTTTCTAAAAGATTTTGGAGCATAACGCAAAGAGTAATCTTCTATCGTTTCATCAGCAACGAGTTGATTGTAACTTCTTGTTAGTTTTTTCATTTATCGTTAGTAGAGATTAGCTTTTCTATGCTTACCCCATTGTCTTTTATAAACTTAGAGATAACAGCAGAGTGTGTGTATTCATACTCTTTTGCATAAACTATGCGTTTTATACCACTTGCAATAAGGTTTTTACTACATTCACTACATGGCTCAAGGGTAACATAAATAGTTGCCCCTTCTATACTTATACCCTCACGAGCAGCCCAGATGATAGCATTCATCTCTGCGTGGATTTCATAAGTTTTTGACCATTCATGATGCTCTTTTGTGTATTTGCCATGCCAGTGTTCATCACAGTTTATGAAACCTGCGGGTGTTCCATTGTAGCCAGTGCTAAGTATGCGTCCATCTTTCACTATAACAGCTCCAACATGTTTTGAGACACATTTTGAGGCTGTCGCCAACTCTGTTGCTATATTTATGAAAATTTTATCTGTGAGCATCTATAAACTCCATTAGTTGGTTTGAGGTTATTGGTTTTGAGTAGTAGTATCCTTGAACCATATCACAAGTTAAATATTTCAACAACTCAACTTCAGCTTTTGTCTCTGCACCCTCTGCAACAATATTGTAGTTAAGAGCATGACCCATAGCTATGATAGCGACTACTATGGCTCTATCATCTTTATCCTTGATGATGTCCTTGATAAATTCCCTATCTATTTTCAAGGTAGAAACATTTAAGGCTTTTAAATAGGATAAGGAGGAATACCCTGTTCCAAAATCATCTATAGAAAAGTTGATACCAAACTTTTTTAACTCATTTATATTGTTGATAGTGCTTTGGAAGTTGGAGATTAAAGTTGTTTCTGTTATCTCTAGTTCTATTCGTCTTGGATTGATAGAGTATTTTTTTAGTATCTTTATAACATTTTTTACACAATCAGCACTCTGTATCTGTTTTGAAGACATATTTACTGCTATGTACTCTAGTTCGTAACCTGAGTCTCTCCAGTTGATAAAATCTTTACAAGATTGTTCTAGCACCCAGTACCCAAGTTCTATTATTAGGTTAGAAGCTTCTGCTATAGGTATAAAATCATTTGGCATAACAAAACCATCTCTTGGATGATTCCATCTAACCAAGGCTTCTACTCCATCAACTTTTTTTGTTTGTAGATTTACCTGAGGTTGATAGTATAAAGTAAGCTCATCATTTTTTATCGCATGTTTTAATTCTCTTTCTATCTTTGCCGTCTTAAATGCTCTTTTAGTCATCTCTTGGTCATAAAATGTATAGCTATTTTTTCCATTGTCTTTTGTTGCATACATGGCTGTATCTGCAAACATTAAAAGCTCAGTAGCATTGTTACTATCGTATGGAAATGTTGAGATACCTATACTCGCACCAACCTCATATCTTCTATCCTTATCCTTTATAGGTCTTGTAAGAATTTTTAAAATCCTTTTACATAAAATATCAATATCGTTAGGAGTTCTAAAATCATTCATGACGATAAGAAACTCATCTCCACCTAAACGAGCCAATATATCCCCATCTCTGAGTACACTTTTTAAAAGTTTTGAAACCTCTATCAAAACAAAGTCACCAGCCTTATGCCCATAAGTATCGTTGATAGATTTAAACTTGTCCAAATCTAAAAAGAGAACAGCACCTTTATGTTTAACTCTTTTGTTATTTGTAAGCATATATTCTAAATATTCTAAGATGTACTTTCTATTTGGAAGAGTTGTTAGACTGTCATGTTTGGCAGCATGATTTAGCTTTCTATCATTTTTATTTTTTTCTTTTATTATCAATAACATAACAAAAAATACAATCAAAGATGAGACAAATACAAAAAGATAGATATTTGATCTTAACTCTTTTAGTGAGTCTGTGATTTCTGATTCATCAATCTCTGAAATTATACCCCAGTTTACATCTGAGTATTTTAGCTTATCAAAGCTTGAGAGAACAGATTTTCCTCGGTAGTCTTTACTGATTAGAGTTGATTTTTCCCCTGCTAAAGCAAGTTTTACTGCTTTTGTATCTATTGAAATTTCTTTTAAATATGAGTTTATGATATTGTATTTAGCTGGTTTAAGTTTTGTATTGGATCTTAACTTATAATCACTGCCTACTAAGTAAGTCTCTTCAGTTTTATAGATATTATCTGCGTTATTTTCTGAAGTTAATTTCTTTGAGAGTGCATACAAAGGCACTTGTAATATAACAAGCATCTCTATGTTGGAATTTTTATCAAAAATAGGGGTAATAGAAAATTGTGCTATCTTTTCTTTACAAACAGGATAAAATCCAAAGTCTGTTAGTAGTGGTTTTTTTGACTCAAAAACCTTCTTTATACTCTTTACTAAAGCTATGTCTAAATACTTTCCATTTAGTATATTTGTTTTATAAATATCTTCTTTCTTATACGAGTAAAAAACATCACCATTTTTGTAAACAAGTAATAGCTCATGATAGCCATTGTCTTTTAAAAATGATTCAAACAGACTTGAGTCTTTTATGTTCGGTGAGATACTTTCCATTAGCGATACTGTTGTTTGTAAACTATACTTTATATTTTTAATATTTATAGAAGCATATTTATCAATCTCAATATCGTTTGTACTTCCTACTTTTGTAGATATGGAGTCTTTACCTTTAAATGCTAGGTCAATATATTTACTACTTTTTCTATCACCAATTTTCCCTTTTTTTATTCGTCTGTTACTTGCTAAAAATGTTTTGTTGTCTTCCTTATAAACAAGATATGTCTCAGCAGTTTTTCCAAGGGATGAAGTGCTTTTTAGGTATTGTTCTATCTTGTCAGAGTCTATTTCTATAGCAATAAAGCCATCAACATCTTTAAATGGTGAGATAGCATACTGTTTGTAAGAGTTAGAAAATTTGTTATATCCAAACTGCACATAGCGAATAGAATTTTGACCATGATATTTAAGATGTCTTATCTTATGCCATATCTTTTTGAAGGGTTTACTTATCTGAGTAACATTTTGGTTTAGTAGCTCATATTGTTTTGATGAGTAAATAACTTTACCTTTTTTATTTATCATTAAAACATTTTTTACATTTAGGTTTTTTTCATAAGTATGAAGTGCATGTATATACTCAGGTCTTACTGATTTTTGTCTATCTTTAAAACTAAAAATATACTGAAATATGTCTTTAGTAGCAAGAGTTAAAAGGTCTTCGTTGTTATGTTTATAAAAGTCCAATATCTCTTTTTTTTGTGTACTTTGTATATTGCTTATATATTTACTTGATTGTTCTTGAAAAAATTTAATTGTTTGAGCTAGATTTTTAGTGTCAAATGCAACTTTCTCTAAATACTCAAGTGTCGCACTCTTTTTTTCATTGTTTAAGTTTGAGATAAACTCAGAAACAGATTTGATTTTGCTTACTTTAGCATTGTGGTAAGTTATAAAACCAAATATGACTATAGGTAGGATAGAAGCAACAATAACGATATTTTGATAATTTATAAGTTTATTAAACTTCATTATTTTGCTTCCCTTTAAAAGTAGTTTTTCAGATGACTTATTTTGGCATTCTCAATGTCTTTATATCTGTGTTTTGGCGAAGTCTTGCAAAGTAGTTACTTAAAACTTCTTCTCTTTGTTTGCTCATGATTGCGTTTACGATTTGGTCTTTAACATCGTCTATCTTACTATCTTTGATAGATTTTAATGACTTGATATAAAAAGTCATATACCCTTTTTTACCACTAGGAACTATTGGAGAAAAATGGTTTAAGCCTGTTTTAGTAAGTAGTTTTGCTAGTTCAGGAGATATTTTGGCATAAGGAAGAACCTGCTCATTTTGTCCTATATCTGGAGAGTAAAACATAGGGTTAGATACTTTTTCTTCTAGTCTGCTCTTATCTTTTGATTGGTAGATTATAACACTAAACTCTGATGGGTGATTAAAATCATCTTTGTGTAAGTTATAATACTCTTTAATATCTTTGTTACTTGGCTCACTAGCAGCAGAGTATGCAATGGCTAGATATAGTTTTTGTGTTAAAAGTTTTTGTCTAATCTTCTCTTTTAGCTCTGTAGAACTAAGCCCATTTGCATTCCTAACTGCTTCATAAAACTCACTAACATTAAGCTTGTTCCTTTGAGCTGTTTTTTGAATATCATCAAAAACCTCAGAACTTGTAACCGTTATCTTTCTATCTTCTCTCTCTATCTCTTCTAGCTTCTCTCGTATGAGAATATTACTAGCAACTTTGGCAGTCGAGTGTGTTTCTTTCATCTTGTTTTTGATGTCAAGAAGAGTTATCGCTTTGTCTTTAACAACGATTGCAACTCCGTCGTAAACTGCTGCATTTAGCAGAGTAGTGAGTAAAAAGGTGAGAATGATTTTGTACATAAGTATCCATTTATTTAGTTTATTTCATTATTTTACCAGCAATTAACCAATATTAGCTTAAAATTCGACAATTATATAAAAAGGTTATTTTATGGTTGTTACTCGTTTTGCTCCAAGTCCTACAGGATACTTACATATCGGTGGTTTAAGAACTGCACTTTTTTCCTATCTTTGGGCGAAAAAAAATAATGGCAAATTTGTACTTCGTATTGAAGATACAGATAAGGCAAGAAATTCGCAAGAGGCTACTAAAGCTATCTTAAATGCTTTTGAGTGGTTAGGTTTAGAACATGATGGAGAGATTACATATCAGAGTCAAAGAGATGAGATTTATGCTAAGTACATAAAACAGCTTTTAGATGAGGGTAAGGCATATAAATGTTACATGAGCAAAGAGGAGCTAACAGAACTTCGTGAAACTCAGATGGCTAACAAACAAAGAACTATGTATGATGGTCGTTATCGTAACTTTGATGGAACACCTCCAAAAGGAGTAGAGCCAGTTATCCGTATAAAAGCACCTACAAGTGGAGAGATACTTGTAAAAGATGGTGTCAAAGGTGATGTTAGTTTTCAAGCTGAAGATATACTTGATGACTTTGTTATAGCAAGAGCAGATGGAAGTCCTACTTATAACTTAGTTGTGGCAATAGATGACTACCTTATGGGTATAAACGAAGTTATCCGTGGAGATGACCACCTTAGTAACACACCAAAACAGATAGTTGTTTATGAAGCTTTAGGTTTTGATGTTCCAGCTTTTTATCATGTTCCTATGATTCATAACGCACAGGGTAAAAAACTATCTAAACGAGATGGTGCAACGGATGTAATGGCTTATAAAGAGATGGGTTATACACCTCAAGCACTGCTTAACTTCTTAGTGCGTTTGGGTTGGAGTCATGGAGACCAAGAGATATTTTCTATGGATGAGATGAAACATCTTTTTAAT
>Ga0256829_1000821_pt1 | contig 28230 bp, 28 predicted proteins | sample 131447metaG_FD_185979 | JGI IMG/M metagenome (GOLD analysis project Ga0256829, IMG submission 185979) | Hydrothermal vent microbial communities from Lau Basin, Pacific Ocean - 131-447 | ecosystem: Environmental > Aquatic > Marine > Hydrothermal vents | place: Pacific Ocean: Lau Basin | collected... | reverse complement strand
ATCTTTTCACCTCTTTTTATACTAAAATCAATAAAATTTTGATTACTTTTTTTAGCTTGTGTTTTGAGAGAATTTATATATTTTTGCACGGGAGCATTAAAAGGCTTAGCAAAAGCTATAGAGCCTAGCATTATAAGAATTAAAGATATTTTTTTCATAAACTTCCTTTGTTTTATGATCGAAGTTTATTGTAAGTTTGTAAATTTGAAAAATACAACTCTTTACAATTTCTTTACAAATTACAAAAAATAATGAAATTAAAGATATTTTTTTATTTGGATAGTAACTTTAACAATCCGCTTATCAAATCAATAGGCTCAGGAGGGCAACCTTTTATCCATAAATCAACTGGTAATTTATCTCTAATTCCTCCCATGCAAGCATAGCTGTCTTTGAAATCTCCACCATCCATCGCGCAATCTCCCACTGCTATGATAAACTTTGGATTTGGGGTTAGCTCATAGGCATTCATTAAGGCTGGATACATATTTTTGCTCAAAGCCCCTGTTATCATCAAAGCATCTGCAAATTTTGGAGATGGGACAAATGATATGCCAAATCTCTCCAAATTATAATAAGGATTTGCCAAGGCATTTATCTCTACTTCGCAGGCATTGCAACTTCCTGTATCTACCTCTCTTATGGAAAAACTTTTTTTGAAGATTTTATTCACTCTTTTTTTCAGCTCCAAGCCTAAAACTTCTATATTTTCATCTCTAAATTCTAATTTTTCACTCAAAAGTTTATCACGAAATCTCATATTAATTAAATCAATCATAAATCATTCCCCGCATAGCTTAAATTCAAACTTTTATTGATCAATGGAAAGTCTCCCATAACATCTCCCAAAACTGCGAATTGAATACTTTGCCAATTCATAAAACTAGGATCTCTTGGTTTAAATCTCACTACTTTGTTATCTTCAATCTTCACAAAATGCACGATATTTCCACGATTGCTTTGGGCATATCCAAACTCTTCGCCATCTTTTATCTCGTATCTTGCTTTTAATTTTGGCTTATCCACTTGCGATATATAATTTGTACATATTTTTATAATTTTAAAACTGTTTTTTATGTCATTTAATTTTACTTGAACCCTTGCACTTACATCACCTTCATCTAAAACCAAAGTTTCAAAATCAAGCTTAGAGTATATCAGATATGGATGAGTTTTTCTAAAATCGCTAAATCTACCACTTGCACTCGCCGTAAATCCTACGCAAGAGAGGTCTTTTACAGTTTGTTTTTTAATCTTGCCCGTGGTCTCCAATCTTTCCAATATGCTAGAGGAATTTTCCATTATCTTTTTGTATTTATCAAATGTAATATTGACTTGTTTGATAATGGCTATAATCTCTTTTGTATATGGTTTTATATTTTTAGATATGCCTCCGATTATCACGAAATCTTTGAAAAACCTATTGCCACCTAAGAGTTTCATAAGCCGCATAATATCCTCTTTTAAAGCAGTGATACCACTTGCTCCAAAAGAGTAGCCAGCATCTTGAAAAACTCCTGCAAAATCAGATAGATTACAAGAAATTCTCTCCAATTCCGCTGCGATAACTCTGCAATACTGAGCAAAACTAGGAACTTTGATACCACAAATCTTCTCGACTGCCATAGCAAAGCTAAGAGCATGGCTAAGTGCATTGTCTCCTGAAATTTTTTGAGAAATTTTTAAAACCTTATCTATCTCTTTTCCCTCACAAAGCTTTTCTATGCCTCTGTGCTTCCAAAAATGCCTGATTTCAAGTTGAAGTATCGGCTCACCTGACATAGCAAATCTAAAATGCCCTGGCTCTATGACTCCAGCGTGAATAGGACCTACGGGAACTGTATATACGCCTTCACTTTTTACATCTTTATACTCATATGTGCCATAATTTTCATCTTTAATTTCATCATTTTGCATCGGATGAAAACCGATAGGATAATTTTCAGGATGCAAAGGCAATGCCCTAAAATCTGGATGGTTAAGTGGAATTAAGCCAAAAAGATCATATATCTCTCGTTCAAACCAGTTTAATGCAGGAATATCATCGGCAAAACTCTCAAATTTATCTTGAACATTTTGCCAAACTATGAAAAAATAATCTTTTTTAGGATAAGAATAGAGGTATTTTATGATGAACCCATCTTTTGCCCTAAGTGCTACTACATTACTCAAATCACAGTCTAAATCCCTAAAAAGATACAATGATAGAGATTTTAACTGTTTTGTTTTAATGGTTACAAAATTTCCATCTTCGCTAAATTCATCACAAAAGTAGTGGATAGAATCAAATATCTCTTTCATCAAAGCACTCCTTTGTTGCTCAAAATATCTACTGCATTATTTAAAAGTATCTTCATGTTTTCTGGCATCGTAATACCAAGATATATCATCATCCCGAGCAACATCGCCATGGGAAGAAGCATCTTATAATCCTCTTTTTTAACTTCATCACTTTTCCCCATCAACATGGAGCTAAAAAGATAGATAAAACCTCCAAAAATCATCACTAAAAACAGTAGAACTACAACAATTTGCCAGTACATGTGAGCATCTAAAGCAGAAGTCAAAATCAAAAATTCACTTATAAATATATTAAATGGTGGAATTCCTGTGATGCCTAAAACCCCAAGAGTTATAAACACTGCAGTTAGAGGCATACTTTTGTATAAACCTTTAATCTTTGAAATTTCTCTCGTGTGAAAATTTACCAAAACTGAACCTACACTTGAAAACATCAAGCCTTTTGCAAAGACATGGTTTATAAGATGAAGCAAACCTGCAAAAACTCCAAGTCTGTTTCCTACGCCAAAAGCAAATGCCATAAGTCCCATGTGCTCCATCGATGAAAATGCCAAAAGCCTTTTATAATCTTTTTGACCGATGATTGCGATGGCTGCAATAAATATAGAAAGCATACCAACGAGGAGCAAAAGATTTGATGTAAAATGCACTAAACCAGCACTATCGACGATGGCTTTAAGTCTCAAAATCAAATACAGTGCAGAACTAAGCAAAACACCGCTCATCAAAGCACTGATAGGTGTTGGTGCTTGAGAATGTGCATCAGGAAGCCAAGAGTGCATAGGGGCTAATCCTGCTTTTGTGCCAAAACCAACCAAGAAAAAAGCAAAAGATATCTTTAAAAGTGATGGGTCTAAATTTGAAGAAATTTTTATAATATTTATCCAATTTAAGGAGTTCATTCCCTCGCCCAAAGCGTGATAAGTAGCAAAATAAAGTGTAACTACTCCAAAAAGCCCCAAAGCTATGCCAAACGAACAAATGATTATGTATTGCCAAGAAGCTTTAATCGCATCTTTTGTATTGTAAAAACCTATCAAAAAGGTTGTAGAAAGAGTGGTTCCCTCTATCGCTATCCATGCGATTCCAAAATTATTTGAAACCAATACAACGCTCATGCAAAATACAAATAAATTCTTCCACATGTAAAAAGTTTTAACCTTATCTTCGCTTAATCCTTGTTCTTGCTCTTTTTTCATATATCCTATAGAATAAATCGCTATACAAAAAACAAGAAACAATAATGAAGTCAAAATCAAAATATTTAAAGAATCAAGAAAAAGATAATCTTTGATTTGAAATATTACCTTTTGGTGTATCACTTTTGGGATATAACTAAAGCTACCTAGAAAAAGTATAGCAGTGATAAAAACTTGTGCCACATAAACAACTCTAAGTGGAAGAAATTTGACGAGGGCTGTCCAGATCAGTTGGATTGCTAATATATATCCCATGACTTACTCCTTAAAATCACTAAGACTTGTGGCATCCATATCATCTATATCATGATTGATATGATGGATGATAAGCGAAGCCATAGTGGCACCAACAATAACATCAAAAAAGATACCAATTTCTACTATCAAAGGCATACCATAAGTCACAGAAGTAGCAACTAGCATGATGCCGTTTTCCAAAGTCAAAAACCCTATGAGTTGGGTGATTGGTTTTTGCCTTGAAACCATGATAAATGCACCGATAAATATAATCGACAAGGAGATAGGAAATATCTCTTTTGCTATCACACTTCCACCTATATTTATATATCTTGTGAGTAAAAATGTAAATATTATAATCGCTGAGATAACCAGCAAAGAGTTTGTGATATTTACAAATGCCTTTATCTCTCTTTTGATTTTCATCTCATCAATCGTTTTAAAAAGTGCATAAGGTATGATAAATGTTTTGATGACAAGAGTCAAAAAAGAGCTAACATACAAATCAAAAGAGGAGCTATAAATCCCTATACTCAAAATCGAAATAGAGACGAAAAATGACTGAATTGCATATACTTTTATTGAAAAGTACAGTCTATCGCTTGTTATTTGTAAAATTGCCAAAACTAAAACAAAAGCACCGATAAGTTCTATAAAATCTGAAAACACTATAATACCGCCTTATAACCTATATGTAACCATCGAAATCAAAGCCAAAACAAAGCCAAACATCATGGCATCTGAAATCCTAAAATACCTCAACTTCGCAAGTGTCAATTCACCAATCGCTATGATAACCCCTAGTGTACTCATCTTTATAAAATAGATAAAAATACTAAAACCGATAGTCCAAATGGTATTTGTATCATAAAATCCTAAAGGCATAAAGATATTTGAAAAAAGTGTGAGAAAAATCGTAGTTTTTACAAAAGAGCCTATCTCCAAAAGAGCAAGATTTCTGCCTGATGCATCTAAAATCATGGCTTCGTGAATCATAGTCAATTCAAGATGAGTTTCAGGATTGTCGATAGGAATCCTCCCTGCTTCTGCTAGTGTGACAAAATACAGAGCCATCAAAGCTAGGGTTGAGGAGACAGGATAATTAAAAAATATATCACCTCGCATGGAGTCAAATATATGACTGATATTTGTAGAGTTGCTTTGAAGTGCAAAAGTAAAAATCACCATTATAAAAGCAGGTTCTGCAAGTGATGCCACAGTCATCTCACGACTACTCCCAAGCCCTCCAAAAGAGGAGCCTTGGTCAAATCCAAAGAGTGCCAAGAAAAAAGTTCCAAGAGCTAGTATATAAACCATGGCTATAATATCCCCACTAAAAGACATAAGAGTATTACTATCAAATACAGGTAAAAATCCAGCCACCGTTATAGGTACAACTGCTACGATATATGGAGCGATTATAGAGATATATGAAGATTGATTTGATAGAACAACTTCTTTTTGCATTAATTTTAATATGTTAAAATATGGCTGAAAAACACAAGGGCCAACAGAACCTCTGACAAGAGATTTTGTTTTTTGCATGAGACCCACGATAAATGGAGAAATAATCAATATGATAAAAAACTGCAATAAAGCCATAAGGAAAGTTTGCATCTAATTTATCCCTCCCTTAACAGCATATACCAAAAAAGCGATGGAAGCGATAAGGATATATAAAAGATATATATGAATTGAACCATTTTCGATTAAATTTATCAAATATGCACTGCTTTTTACAAAAACTTTTAGCACGAGATTATAAACGCTCTCGACTCCGTCGTGTGAATGTGCTTTGTACTCAAGAATTGGGAAAAAGTATTTTTTCTTTCTTGAAGTTGGATATATTTTTTCTTTTGGATGATAAAAAAATGCAAATATCTTTCTGATTGGTTGAGAAAAACCGCTTGCGGTGTATTGATTGCTAGCATCATTGTTTAACTGCCCGCATCCCCAAGTAGAACACATCCTTGTTTTGGTATTTCCAAATTTTTTGATTAATATATATAGCATAAAAATACCCACTGCAAAACCCATTGAGAGTCCAAGGGTGCTTAAATGTCCAAAAGAAAAGTTTGGAGTTGAAATCATAAATAAGTGTGAACTAGTAGATGATGATACATCAACACCCAATAAAAGTGAAGTGATTGGAGCCACAAGTGCGATTACGATATGAGGAAAAAGTCCAAATACCACACAAAGAGCTGCTAGAAATCCCATACCCCACACCATAAATTTTCCAACTTCATTTGCATTTTTTGCACCATCACTTCTTGGGCTTCCTAAGAATGAAATTCCTATGACTTTGACAAAACAAGCTGCCGCAAAAGCACCAGTTAATGCTAACATGGATGCAAAAAGAGGAACAAAAATATGTATGATATTTATGTCTATTTTGTTGTTTAAAAGTAAAGATTGATATGTAAGCCATTCACTCACAAACCCATTAAAAGGTGGGAGCGCTGAGATAGAGATAGAGCCTATGATAAAAAAGAGTGCGGTATAAGGCATCAGCTTTATAAGTCCACCATATTTTTCCATGTCTTTTGTATGAGTTTTTAAAAATGTTGCGCCTGAGCCCAAAAACAACAAGCTTTTAAAAATTGCGTGATTATAAGTGTGAAAAATTGCGGCTAAAAGTCCAAAAGATGCAAGAAGAGGCATATGATTTGAGTTAAATAACATGGCACTTCCTAATCCCATCAAAATTATACCTATATTTTCTATGCTGTGATATGCAAGGAGCCTTTTTAAATCATGCTGAGCTAAGGCATACATAACTCCAAAAAGAGCCGAAAGAGAGCCAAGAAGCAAAACTATAAAGCCATACCACCAAGGGATATCGCTAAGAAAATAAAAGTAAAATCTTATCATCATGTAAATCGCTGTTTTTATCATGACTCCACTCATCAAAGCCGATACATTTGAAGGTGCAACGGGGTGAGCTTTTGGCAACCAAACATGGAGGGGAAACATACCAGCTTTTGTTCCAAAACCTATCAAGACGCATAAAAATACCCAAAATTTTGTGCTATCATCAAGCCCTACATGTACCCAATTTTCAAACGAAAAAGAGCCAGTTTTTAGGTACATCAATATAAAAGCTACCATGATAAAAGCAGTGCCAAGGTGCGTCATGAAGATATACAAAAAGCCGCCTTGTCTATTTTCTTCATTTTCATAATTGTAGATAACCAAAAAGAAAGAGAGCGTGGACATAATCTCCCAGAAAATCAAAAATGAAATGGCGTTGAAACTAGTGACAACAAAAAGTAAAGATGCGATAAATGCCGTATATATAAAGGCAAATAATCTTTTATGATGATAATCCTCATCATATACATAATTCAAAGAGTATGTTGAAACGCCAAGAGAGATGGTCGAAATTATCATAACAAAAAGCAAAGATAAAGAATCAAGCTTTATCGAAAAATCAAGATATGGTAAAGATGAATGAAACATAGAAATACTAATGTATTCATGCTTCAACAATAGCACAGCAGAAAAAAACAACAACACTAAACTAGAAAATGTCTGCACAATAAAAGTAGCTTTGGGCTTTAGAAAAAAAAGCATGGGCAATACCATCAAAAAAATATAAATTAACATTTCATACCTACAAATCACTACCAGCATAGCTTAGGTCGCAACTTTTATTGATAAGTGGAAAGTCAGCGATAATGTCTTTTTCCATCATTAAGTAAAGTGCTTGCCAATTTATAAAGCTTGGGTCTCTTGAGTAAAATCTTTGGATTTTTCCTTCTTTTAATTCTACAAACATAAACAACTCTCCGATAGAACTCTCACAAAAACTCATATATTGCCCATCTTTGAATTTAGTTGGTTTTTCTATTCGCATGGCATCATCTCTAAAATTTCTTATCAAAGATATAGAATTATATATTTCTTTAATTCTGAGTTTAAATCTTGCAGCTACATCACCTATCTCTTCATTTTGTATAACAAAACCATGTTTTTTATAAAAATCATTATCTCTTCTATCTATATTTTTACCACTAGCTCTCGCTACAACTCCTAAGACTCCGTACTTTCTTGCTTTTCGTTTATTTAGAGTTCCTGTTGTATCAAATCTATCCCAAAGTGAAGGAATATCTGTAATCCAATCTTCAAACCATCTTACTTTTTCTTCTAAAGTTTTTAAAAATTCTAATAATTTTTTATAATCATACTCTTTTACTTCAAAACCAACACTGCCAAAACCAAATCTATGTCCGCAAAAATCTTTTAAAAACACTCTCGCATCTTCACTTAATTGCGAAGCAAAGCTAAGGGCAGCACCAAAACCAGCATCATTTGGTATAAAACCTATATCAGTGAGATGATGAATGATTCGTTCTAGCTCCAAAAGTAAATAGTGGTATTTTTTCAGTTTTTCATCATATTTTATTCCACTTGATTGTGCCACTATATCAAACCAAACAACTTGATAAGCTATGCTTTCATTTCCGCTAATTCGCTCTATTATCTCTTTGGCTTCATATAGATTTTTGCCCTCTAACGACTTTTCTATGCCACGATAAGTATAAAAATGCCTAATATCAAGGTAAAGAATTCTCTCTCCTTCTTGTGAAAACTGAAAATGTCCAGGCTCTATGATTCCTGCATGTACAGGACCCACTGCTACTTCAAAAACTCCCTCACCTCCAACTGTTTCGTATTTGTAAGGTGTGAATTCGTCATACTCTACATGTAGAGATTTAAAATCTTTTCGCAACGGGTTTATGTCTGGAAATCTCTCGTGATGAACTAGTGGTCTATTGTCATAAGCACCTTTAATTTTGATACCAAAGTCATCTCTTATCTTTCTCTCAAACCAAGTTGCGGTTGTATATTTTGATGAGATGGATTTTAAAATAGGATTTTTTAAATCAAGTTTTTCTCTTAAAACCTCATCATCAAAAACCGTGATAACTTCAAAAAAATCGTTATTTTCCAAAGCAAATCTTGCTATTAATCGTTGTTCTTTCATCTCTTTTCTTCTTCCATAAACTCACTCATCACTTTTGGAAATTTTTTTGGGGCTTTGATTTTAAACTGCTTATTTATGCTCGTTATTCCAAAGCTAAGCTCAATGTCTGCTTTTTTAACTCCAAACTCTTTGGCTAAAAATTTTATCATATAATCCGTCGCTTTTCCATCTTCAGCGGCTGCTTTTATGGCTATTTTCAACTGATTTCCTCGTATCTTTCCTATCTTGTCCACTTTAGCCGAAGGAGTTCCAAGCACATTTAAAACTAAAGTATCATCTTCAAAATGGAAAAAGGAATCTTCTCTCACGATATACTCCTTAAAAATTCAAAACTCCAAGGTGTTAGTAAAAACACCAAAGACAAAGCAAAAATCACTAATGCAAAAACTTCATTACCATAAACTACTTTTTGCTTTTCCTCTCCCTCGTACTTCATGGATTGGTAAATTTCAACAAATTTATAAAATATGATGGATAAAAGCCCTAACAATACGATAATAGCACCTATCATCAATAGCAAATGTTTGTTAACTTTCGCTATATTTATCATAGCACCAAAACCATAAAGTTCACTAAAGAACATGGGGCTTGGAGGAACCGATACAATCGCCAATAAAAACAAACCGGTTAAAAAATAAAACACTTTTCCCTTTACTCCACTGTAGCCTTTTAATGCTCCAGCTATCCTGTACTTTCCTTTTGATTCTAAGATGCCAGTTGAGAGAAAAAGAGCTGGTTTTAAAAATGCATGAGCTCCAAAATGCAAAAGTGCTGGAAATATACCGCCACTTGCCCAAAAAAGTGCGATTATAGCCATATGTTCTACACCAGAGAGTGAAAAAAGTCGCATAAAATCTTTCGCGCGATATATCAAAAAAGAGACGATAAATATAGTCAAAGTCGTATAGATAAATACAAATATAAACACATGTTGGTGATTTATAACACTCGCAATTTTACTAAATCTAAAAAATCCAACTATAACGGCACTCTCCAAAATACCGCTAAAAAGAGCGGCTATGGGGTAAAAAGAGGCTCTTTCTATATTGGCAAGCCACAAATTCATAGGAAAAAATCCCATCTTTATAAACATACCAAGTGTCGTGATAGCAAATCCTATCTCAAACAAAAACGGTGATTTTATATCTTTTGCACTTCGCAACAAAGCCGAAAAACTCATCGCATTTTCACCTAAAATCGGTTTAGCACTTGCATAAATCAAAATGATACCAAAAAGTATCAAAGATATGGCGATTGCACCTACTATCATATAATTCCAAGCCTCTTTTTTTGCCGCTAGCGTTTGATTTGTTTTTATCATATAGACTGTACTTAGCGTTGCAGTCTCTAAGCCTATCCAATAAACTCCCATGTTGTTTGCCAATATGGAAACAGTTAAACCTATCCAAAAAATCGCAAAAAATCTGTAAAATTTTGCATTTTCACTTTTGCTTATCTTTACATGTAAATCAAGTGTACTAACTGCTAGCGTTACACAAATAGCCACGATAGATGAAACGAGCATTATATAGGCACTTAAATTGTCTATGACTAGATAATCACCCCAGAGGGCATAAGGCTTTGGTAAAAAGAATAATCGTACGGAGGGAATCAAAATCAAAAGTGAAGTGATTGGAAAAAGATATTTGGATTTGTTTATATCCCAAAATGAAAATACCAACATGATGAGTGCGGGTAGCATTAAAAGAAAAATCACGATAACTCCTCTGATTTAAAAAGTAGATTTATGATGACAATCGCCATCAATAAATCAAAAAATATACCAAGCTCTACAAGCATCGGCATACCATTTGTCGCTGTAGTTCCCAGTAAAAACAGTGAATTTTCTATAGTTAAAAATCCTATGATTTTAGCTGCTATATTTTTATGTTCGATTATCAACAAAAGAGATAAAAACAGAGCTGATATGCTTATGGCTACATAATTTGCATTTGAAGACATCATATTTGTGATAGGCTCAGCTAAATAAAATGTGAAAACTAAAAGTGCAGGTATGAGCATAATGGAGTAATAGACTGGCACATTTGGTGTAATTTGACGAGCTAATCCAAACTTCATACTAACTTTTTTCAATATATATGGAATCACAATTGATTTAACAATGAGTGTCAAAAATCCACTTATAATCATAGTGTTATCATCAATCTTAAATCCGATAGATATCGCTAGAAGTGCAAGGGAGAGTGAATTAAGTGAATACCAAAGAATCAATCCATATAATCTTGTTGTAAAAAGAGCGCTTATAAGTGTCGCTAAAAATGCACCTATTAGAAAACTTGTCATTATATCTAAGCTCCCAACACATAAAATGTAATTAGCGATAAAAACGCAAAGACTATAGCAATTCCAAGAAGATTTGGCACTTTAAAAAGTCTCAATTTTGCTATGTTTACTTCTAGAAGTGCTACAATGATTGCCAATATAAAAAGTTTAGCGATAAAAACCAAAATGGCCAATATAACAGGAAGATTTAATCCAAATGGCACAAATAGCGATACAAATATAGATGCAAAAATTATAAATTTTACACTTCCTGCACTCTCGATTAACAGTAGATAAAATCCACTAAGATCTAAAATCATAGCTTCATGAACCATCGTTAGCTCTAAGTGCGTTTCTGGATTATCTACTGGAATTCTACCATTTTCTGCAATCAAAAGTATAAAAAAACTGATACCTGCAAATATAAAACTTGCTATATGTGCTGATGGAAAATGCAAACTAAGGTTTATGCCATCTTGCCCAATTCCCAGGTCTTTTGCCATCAAAGAGACACTAAAAAGCGTCAATATCATGGCAGGCTCCACTAAAGCAGATATAAAAGCTTCACGACTACTTCCAAGCCCTCCAAAGCTACTTGCACTATCAAGTCCTATAAGCATAAGAAAAAAAGTAGAGAGTGAGATGAGTCCGGTAATCGTAAAAGCATCTACAAAACTCACATAATACTCACCTCTGACGATAGGTGGAAGAAAAAATAGAGTCAGCAAAAGAGGTGAGAGAACTAAAAAAGGTGCAATTGTTGTGATAGCACTTGTCTCTTTTGAAATTATTATTTCTTTACTCAATAATTTTGAAAAATCTCTATATCCTTGGAAAATTGAGATTGGTTTTTTATATAAAAGATACATCTTCACCATCTTCATAAAACTTGGCATCAAAGGAGCTAAAAAAATCAAAAGCATTATACTAAAGATATAAAGAATCATTTTTTATCTCCTATCAGTAATACTTTAATAGATATAATCATCACTACAGACTCTAATGCCAATGTCGCCCAGCTGAACTCATGGACAAATATCCTATAACTAAATAAAACCGATAATAGTATGTTAAAAATCATAGCTGCATATCTGCTTTGTTCAAAATGAGCCAACCTATAGACATAATAACTCATCTTATTTGTCCATTTCACACTACTTTGATAAAGCGATCTCTCAAAAAGAGGTCTTACATGTACGCTAAAACTTGCATCTTTAAATTTTGTTTTATGTCCTGGTATAACTTCTTTTTCAAAGTGCTCATCAGGATTATATAGCCAAGTAAAAAATCTTCTAATTGGTCCTGCAAAACCTGTTGCGGAGTATTGTGTTTTGGCACTTGTGTTGTAACCGCATGCCCAAGTATGATAAACTCTATGTTTTATGTTTAAAGATTTATAAATTGCATATATGCTCAAAGTAAGCACTATTAAACCAGCCAATAGTATAAGAGGTGAGACTATACCGCCATTATCGGATATCGAGTGCATGCTCCAGATATTTGGAAAAATTTTGTTGTATATGCTTACATGTAAGAGTTGGTTGGTGACTCCATCAAAAAGTTTCATATAAAAAGGAGTAAAGAGCATCAAAGAGACCACAACCAAACTCATCAAAATCATACCTATTTTCATCATCGTATTTACTTCGTGAGCGTGCTTTGCATTTGTACTTCTATGAAGCCCTAAAAATGTAATACCAAAGACCTTTACGAAACAAGCTATCGCCAAACCTCCCGTTAGGGCAAGTGCAAAAACAGAAAATGGAATAGCTAGTTTTAGTGAAATATTATCTATGCTTGATGAGCCAAGGAGAGATTGAAAAATCATCCATTCGCTCAAAAACCCATTTGTCGGAGGAAGTGCAGATATGCTAATAGATGCCAAAAGAAATGTAAAAGCAGTTATAGGCATCGCTTTTATAAGTCCGCCATATTTTTCCATATTTTTAGTTTTTGTTTGATGAAGAACACTTCCTGCGCCCATAAATAGTAAAGATTTAAAGCTCATATGATTAAACGAATGAAAAAGTGCTGCCATAAAAGCAAAAGCACTAAGAGTTGGTAATTTTAGTGATAAAAATATCATGCCCATACCAAATCCTAAAAGAATAATACCGATATTTTCGATGGAATGATTTGCTAATAGCGCTTTTATATCGTGCTCGCTAAGGGCATACAAAACTCCCACTAAAGAAGAGATTGCACCTAAAATTAGTATTAAAACTCCCCATTCAAGTTGCCAATTTGACAAAATATCAAATAAAAATCTAAACAGTCCATAAATCGCAACTTTTAGCATAACTCCGCTCATCAAAGCAGAAACAGGACTAGGAGCTGCGGGATGAGCATAAGGGAGCCATACATGCATAGGAACCACTCCAGCCTTGCTCAAAAGTCCAAGCACTGCAAAGAAAAATAACAAAGTAGGATATGCAAAATTTGATGCGATAATTTTCATGGAATTAAAATCAATCTCAAGATTTCCATTTGTTACAATCAAGAAAAATAGCAATAAAAATACAAATCCAAAGTGAGTCATAAAGAAGTAAAATCTAGCTGCTTTTATAGTTGATTTATCTTCAATTTCAGTTAATATTAATTGCCAAGAAGTTAAACTCATAAGTTCCCAAAATAGCAAAAAAACAAGAGCGTTTCCTGCAATAACAACACCAAGCATAGATATGATGAAGCCAAAATAATGTACTAGATAATGTACTTTTCTTTTTATGTGAGGTAGATATCCAAAAGAGTAAAACAAATTTGGCACGACTCCAAGCATTATTAAAAATACAAATAAAATTGACAAATTATCAAATACAAACATAATTATCCTGAAAAATGAAAGGGCTTTTTTTGGGAGTCCTGAAAATGCAAGGGTGAATTAATCGCCCTAAGATATTTTAAAAAGTGAGGAATTATATCGAAAAATATCTTAAAAGTTAATTTCCTCCAAATTTCACAAGTGCACTCGCCCATGTGAAACCGCCACCAAAAGTATCAAGAAGCATCAAATCTCCTTTTTTCAATCTTCCCTCTTCGTATGCATCATTTATCGCCATTGGGATTGATGCAGCTGATGTATTTCCATATTTAGCAACAGTAAAAACTGTTTTTTCAGCTGGAAAGTTTAATTTATTTCTTACTGCTTCTATGATTCTTAGATTTGCTTGATGCGGTATGAATATATCTATATCTTCAGATTTTAGGTTATTGGTTTTTAAAATATCTACAACATCTTTTGTAAGTGTTCTTACTGCCACTTTAAAAACTTCATTGCCTGACATCTTAATGTATTGGAGTTTGTCATCTATATTTTCAGGTCTGCAAGGGTATTTTGAACCGCATCCCGGAGTGATAAGTAAGTCTGAATATTTACCATCAGCTGATGCATGCACATCGATTATGGCTTCGTTTTTATCTTCAGTTGCACTGATTATAGCCGCACCCGCTCCATCTCCAAAAAGTATGCAAGTTCCTCTATCTGTGTAATCAATTAGTGAGCTTATCTTTTCAGCCCCTATTAACAGTATGTTTTTCTTCGCACCTGATTCTATAAATGCCTTTGCTAAGGATAACATATAGACGAAGCCACTACAAGCCGCACTTATATCAAATGCCATCACATTTTTTATGCCTATTTTTTCACTAATTAAGCAAGCGGTTGAAGGCATACAAAGATGATCTGGCGAAAGCGTTGCACACATCACAAGGTCTATATCATTTTTATCTATACCAGCTCGTTCTATCGCTTTTTGTGAAGCTAATGCACCCAAATCGCTAGTAGCTTGGTCGTCTGCTGCAATTCGTCTCTCTTTTATACCTGTACGCTGAACTATCCATTCATCACTTGTATCGATAAACTTTTCAAAATCTTTATTTGTTAAAATCTTTTGTGGAACATATGAACCGATTGATTTTAAAGATGCGTACATGTATGTCCTTTTATATATCTTGCTGTAGTTTTGCTATTTTTTCTTCTATGTCTTCATTTATATTTGAAGCTGAAAAACTAATGGCTTGAAATATAGCATTTTTGATAGCTTTTGCATTACTTTTTCCATGTGCTACTATAGCACAACCTTTTATGCCTATCAAAGGAGCTCCGCCATACTCAGCATAATCAACTTGTTTTTTAAGTACTTTAAAAACTCTTCTCATAAGAAGTGCCCCAGCAATCGCAAGTGGTGACTTTCTGACATTTTTCTTTATGATTTTTGTGATTGATTCTGCTACACCTTCACTTGTTTTTAAAAGTATATTCCCTACAAATCCATCACAAACAATCACATCGGTTGAGCCATCAAAGATATTATTTCCCTCAACATAACCGATAAAATTCTCACAGCAATTCAGTGTTTTATATACTTCTTTGGTTATCTCATTCCCCTTGCTTTTTTCTTCTCCATTTGAGAGAAGACCAACTCTAGGATTGGAGATTTTAAGTATATCTTTCACATAAGCCTCGCCCATTATCGCAAACTGTGTCAAATGCTCACTTTTGCAATCAACATTTGCACCAACATCAAGTACAAAACTAGGCTTGCTAGTTGCTGTGGGCATGATAGTAGCAATCGCTGGTCTAATAACACCTTTTAATCTTCCGATTCTAAGCGTTGCCAAACTCATAGTTGCTCCACTGTGACCAGGAGACACAACAGCATCTGCTTTTCCATCGCGAACCAACTCGACTGCTTTATAGATAGAGGTCTCTTTTTTCTTCAAAGCATCAGTAGCACTATCGCTCATACTTAAAACTTCATCAGCATTCACAAAAGTAACTTTATCTAAAAATTGTGGTGGCACTAAATGCTTTATTCTCTCAATCTTTCCAACCAATATAGGATGAAATTCTTGTTCCCTAAAAGCCTTTATAGTGCCTTCGATAACAGGCTTAGGACCTAAATCCCCACCCATAACATCTATTGCTATATTTAGCATCTAGTTTTTATATTCACCTGTTGTTGGGTTAACTCTATGAGGCATTTTCCATGTGCCATCACTATCTTTCACAGGCATTGCAAGTGTCACTTTGTAGTGTGTTCTTCTTTTTGCCGCTCTAGTTTTACTAACCCTTCTCTTTGGTACTGCCATATTATTCTCCTAATATTTATTACAATTTTCGCAATATATGTAATCACATTTATATGATTCTAGTTCGCTTTTTAGTATTGTATCGAAATTTAGATAATCATCCAAAAATTCAATCAAATTTATAAGCTCCCCATCATCTTTATATATGCCCTTATTTGCAAATATTTCTATATTGTCTTTTAGTTTTCTTGAAAATTCTTTACCGCATCTATCGCAATGATGCCTCAAGTTCCCCTCAATCACGCCTTTGCAATTTACTAAATTTTCTGAAATTTTTTTGGCGATTCCATAAAATCTCAAATCGCCTGTAGTTGTCTCAAAATCAACTCCACTTAAAGGAATCTTTTTGAATTCAATCTTCATTCTATTTACTAAAGTACTTCTCTACCTGCAAAAAAGAAGTTAATTTCATTTTTTGCATTTTCTAAACTATCACTACCATGAACTGCATTTGCATCAATACTTTGTGCAAAATCTGCTCTAATAGTACCAGCTTTTGCTTCTTTTGGATCTGTAGCACCCATGAGTTCTCTATTTTTTGCTACTGCATTTTCGCCTTCAAGCACTATAACAACCACAGGACCACTTGTCATAAATTCTACTAATTCACCAAAAAATGGTCTTTGAGCATGAACTTCATAAAATTTTCCTGCATCTGCCCCACTTAAGTGAATTTTTTTTAAACTAGCAATTCTTAAGCCATTTGATTCAAATCTATCAACAATCTTGCCTATGACATTCTTAGCCACAGCATCTGGTTTTATTATAGATAATGTTTGTTCCATTATATTCTCCTAAATTAATTCGGTCATTTAGACCAAGGGCGGATTATAGCAAAAAAAAGTTTTAATTATGTTTAAAGCTAGCAAGAAGGAAACAGTTATCTTGAAGTAAAATACTCCAAGATAACTGTAAGAGGTTATTTTAAGCGTTATTCAACGCAAGGAATATCACCTTTTCTCATGTCGTCTCCAATTTCTTCACGACTTGGCTGACCTTCAAATGGTGCATCCCAAACGATACATCCTTCAGTAGGACATGCAGAAGCACAAGCTGGTTCATCATGATGTCCAACACACTCTACACATTTATCAGCATATACATAATATATATCTTCCCCTGTTGGATTATCATCATCATCTACTATCGCTTCTACTGGACACTCATCTATACAAGCGCCACATGCTATACAAATATCTGTAATTTTAACGGCCATTTCTTCTCCTTAAATTTAATATATTTGAAACTATATCACAAGAAAATTAAAATAGAAATAAAAATTTAAATTAATTGATAAATTTTCCCAAAATTATAATTATATTTTGAGCCTGATTAATCTTAATATAATTTTAAAATGATATAATTTTGTTTTTAAGAAAAATTATCAATAAGGAGAGAACATGTTAGTAACAAATAAAGCACCAGATTTTACGGCAACTGCTGTATTGGAAGATGGACAAATCGATGAGGAATTTAATTTATATGAAAATTTTGGGGAAAAGGGTACAGTTTTATTCTTTTATCCACTAGATTTTACATTTGTTTGCCCTAGTGAAATTATCGCTTTTTCACATAGGATTGACGAATTTAAAGAAAGAGGCATTAATGTAATCGGTGTTTCAGTTGATAGTCAATTTTCACACTTTGCTTGGAGAGAAACTCCAGTTGAAAATGGTGGAATTGGCAAAATTAAGTTTCCATTAGTCGCAGATTTAAGCAAACAAATTTCAAGAGATTTTGATGTTTTATTAGGCGATAGTGTTGCTCTTCGTGGATCATTTTTAATAGGTATTGACGGTACTGTTAGACACGCTGTTATCAATGACTTACCACTAGGTAGAAATGTTGATGAAATGCTAAGAATGGTAGATGCGATGTTATTTACAAATGAATACGGCGAAGTTTGCCCAGCAGGCTGGAACAAAGGCGACGAAGGAATGAAAGCATCAACAAAAGGTGTTGCTGATTATCTCGCTAAACACTCAGAAGAATTATAATATTTTAGAGCGCTAGACATAGGTTTTAATGAAATATTAAAAGAATCTAAAAATGGAAAAAAGCTAACAGGCAAAAGTGGCTTGTTAGCTCCATTAATTAAACAACTTACAGAAGTTGTACTTATGGCAAATGGTATTCTAAAAAATAACCATAACAGAAGAAAATACATTCGAGCCTGTAAAACAAACTGTGTAAATCTGTCTTTTATTTTAAGATATTACTTTTCTCTTTGTACTCTTTTTCGTCTATCTCGCCATTTGCAAATCTCTCATCTAATATATCTCTAGCAGATGTATTTTTTGTTTTATTACTGTTTGCATTGTATATAAAATATCCAAAAGCTAAAATTACTACCAATGGTATAAGCCAGCCAAATCCCATGGCTCCTCCACTCATCATACTACCATATCCTAAAGTATTTCCACCATGTGATTCTCCAGCATGTGCAAAAACGCTCACACTAAAAGTTCCAACCAATAAAGTCCCAGCTAAAATTCTATCTTTCATCTTTTTTCCTTTTTTGTTTTGATATGAAAATTATACAAGGCAAGGTATAATTATCTTTAAATAGTTTGTTAATAGACCTTAATGACTTTTTTTAATGTACGGTTTTTTAAGAACTAATCTCACACACTATATCAAATTTAATTAAGATACCATTAACACTACCATGATACCATTAAGTTACTAAAAACAAAGGATTTAAGATGAAATTAAAGTTAACAGTGGCAGGATTGATGATTTATTTTGCAGTAAATGGTTTTGCTAGTAGCAATAATGAAACTATGATGAACCACAGCCAACACAATATGGGCACACCATCCACCACCATACTAAGTGAGGCAGGAAACGATGCTTTTGGTACAATTCAAGAGGTTATTTTAAAATTAAATAGTAATCCAGATACAGATTGGTCTAAAGTTAATTTAGAAAAATTAAGACGACACTTGATAGATATGAATAATATAACCTTAAATGTTAAAGTCATAAGCCAAACAAAAATCAAAAATGGATTATTAGCTATCGTCAAGCCAACCACTTTGGGAGCTAAAGCATCGTTGCAAAGAATTTTTCAAGCTCACCCAATGCAATTGAAAGCAGAAACCGGTTGGAATATGAGCGTCAAAAGTGATAACGGGCAATATATACTAAAAATCACCACTAAAAACAAAAAAGATATAGATAAAATTAGAGGGCTAGGCTATATTGGGTTGATGGCTTATGGAACTCATCATCAAGAGCACCACTGGGCTATGGCTACAGGTAAAAATCCACACAAGATTGAGCCATTAAAATTCGAAAGATAAGCTTTATTTAAAGCTTATCTTTTACTCTTTTTGCTAATTGTTCAGGTAAAATCTCTAAGCTCTGCTCTACTAATTTAGTATTTCCATGAGGTATAAATTTATCATCATATTCAAAAGTTTCTATCTCTACATGTAGGGAATATTTTTCCTTAACCAATCCTAATAGAGAGCCAACTCCTCCTAGTTTTGCGCTATCACTAAAAACAAACCATTTTTTATATTTTTTCGCCAATTTGATTAGGTTTTTTTCATCTAATGGTTTTGCAAATCTTAAATCCACTATACAGGATTTTATATCTTCAATTTCAAGAAATTTACTAGTTTGCACAGCTCTACCAACACCATTGCCATAGCCTAGTAAAAGTATTTTACTATTTTTTTCTTCTTTAATTATCTCTAATTTTCCTAGTTGAAAATCATCATCTTTATCCACTTCACAGTCGTAAAAATTACCTCTTGGGTATCTTATGCCTAATGGCCCTTGATGAGTATAAGCATACCCAACAGCTTTATGCATACTCTTTTCATCCCTTGGTGCCATCAGTGTCATGTTCGGTATTGCACTTAAAAATGATATATCAAAAGCACCTTGATGTGTTTCACCATCTTCTCCAACAGTTCCAGATCTATCCATGGCAAACACAACGCTTAAATTCATGATACAAGCATCATGGATTATTTGATCATATGCTCTTTGTAAAAATGTAGAATATATTGTCACAAAAGGCTTAAAACCCTCTTTTGCCATAGCACACATGGAGGTAACCGCATGTTGTTCTGCAATCGCCACATCCCAAAAACGATTTGGAAATGCATCAATCAACTTATCCATACCAGTTCCAGTTGGCATAGCCGCTGTAACACCCACCACATCTTCATGCTCTTTTGCCAACGCTAGCAATGCTTCGCTATACATACATGTGGCATTTTTACTTGTGCTTTTCTTTAAAGATTGGCCGCTTTGCACATCAAAAGGTCCTACACCATGCCAATTTTCGTAACAACCCTCAGCCTTTTCATATCCCTTTCCTTTAATCGTTTGAGCATGAATGATAACTGGTTTTTTTAACTCTTTTGCGATGCTAAAAGCCTTTATTAAACTCTCTATATTGTGTCCATCGACTGGACCAATATAATCAATCCCCAACTCTTCAAATAAAATCCCAGGCGTGATTAATTTAAATCCTTCTTCAAATCTTTTCGCCATATATGTGGCACTTTCAGGTAAATATTCTAAGATTTGCTCTGTGGTTTTTTTTAATTTTTGATAAAAGTTTCCAGCCATTGCATGTGATAAAAAGCTACTTATTGCTCCTATTGGTTTTGAAATACTCATTTTATTATCATTTAAGATAATGACAACTGGATACTTTCTAAAACCAAGTTCATTCAAAGCTTCATAAACCATACCAGCACTCATAGAACCATCACCAATAAGTGCAACTGGAACTCTGTGTTCGCCCTCACCCTTTAAAGCTATAGCTTTTGCAGCTCCAACAGCTAAGGATATAGAAGTAGAACTATGCCCTGCTATGAAATAATCTTTGCTAGATTCATTTGGCTTTGTATAGCCGCTAATCCCTTCAAATTGTCTGAGTGTATCAAATTTATCCCATCTCCTAGTTAAAAGTTTATGCGCATAAGATTGATGGCTTACATCAAATATAAAAGGATCTTTTTCACTATCAAATACATAATGCATAGCAACTATAAGTTCGACTGCTCCAACATTACTACTAAGATGGCCACCATTTTTGCTAACAGTTTGTATAATCTTGCTTCTTATCTTTACGCAAACATCTTTTAATTCTTGTATATTTTTATTTTTTACATCAATTTCCATATTATTTTAATCTTTATTTTCTAATAAATTTTTTACTTTTTCAAATCGTTGAGAGATATTACCATCTAAATTTCCATTTTCACTAAATAACACTACACCGCCTTTTGAGATAGCCAGGTCAGGCTCAACACTTACTTTATTATTGTCTTTATAAACCTCATCTAATATCTTTGCATCTTGTGGATTAACTTTAAGTGTTATTTGATTTGCATCTTTTAATTCATATAAAAGCTCTCTTGAGAGTGCTGTTGCAACGCTTGAGCTTGAATCACTTATCTCTTTTTTTACAACTTCTTTTGCAACATCTATTGCTGTGTGAGCAATATCATCTTGCATTTTATTTAAAAAACTATCCATCTCTTTGATTTTTTCATCCATTTTTTTAGCTGAGTTTTTATAGTTTATAACGGTTGCATTTAACATTTCTTCCAGCTCAGATTTAGCTTGTTCGAATCCTTCTTTTTGAGCTATCTCCTTTTCTCTTGACACTTCTTTATCTAATCTATCTTTAAAATCATCTTCTTGTTTCTCTATTTGTATCTGAAGTTTTATTATATTAGATGAAAGTTCATCACTTTTTTTCAATAATTCATCTACAAATTTACTCTCATTGGCTTGAGGCAATGTACTTTCTTCAGGCTCCACAATACTCTTGGCATTTATGTCAATATCTGGATTTTTTAGGACTTCTTCATCTTGCAAAGTTGAACCCAAAACTTTAAATCTATATTTTTCTATCGTATGTTTTTCGAGTTCTTTTTTTTCTATTACATTATCCATATTTTTACCATGCCTTAGTCAATCATCTCTTCAGTTTCACCAATCTGAAGCACGCCTTGCTCAGCTAATTTTTGTACTTCTTCAACAATTTTCCTTTGCGATTCTTCAACATCTTTTACCCTAACAGCTCCTAGAAAACTCATCTCTTCTTGAAATGCATCTTGAGCTCTTTGTGACATACTCTCTAAAAATTTGTTTTTTAAATCTTCACCTGAGCCTTTTAGTGCTATCATTAAATCTTTTTTATCTGCAACTTTCAGTATCTCTCTAATCCCAGTAGCATTTAATTTTAAAATATCTTCAAATGTAAACATCATGTCTTTAATAGTCGAAGCCAATTGTTCATCAGCTTGCTCTATAAATGATATAGTACTTTTTGATGCTTTTTGACCGAGTCTATTTAAAATCTCAGCAACCGCTCTAGGGCCTCCAACTTCAACTTTATAGGATGTTAGTGATTCTAGTTTATTTTCAAGGACTGCGGAAACTCTTTTAACAACTGAAGGAGAAATTTCACCTAGATTTGCCATCCTTATAGTAACTTCGCTTCTAAGTTCGTCTGTAAAAAAGGAGAGTGTTTCAGCCGCACTCGTAGGTTCCATGTGAGCTAAAATCAAAGCGACGGTTTGCGGATGTTCATTGATGATAAAATCTGCCAATTGTTGTGGTTTGATTTGAGATAAATATCCAAAATTTTGTGTATTTTCCATGTTTTTAGACAACTTTTCTAAAATATTTTGAGCAGCTTCTGGACCAAAAGTTCTATAAAGTATCTCTTTTGCATATTCCATACCACCCGTTCTTATATATTGATTTGACTGCAACAAAGCATACATCTCTTCTAAAACAGCGTTTGCCACTTGCTTATCTATATTTTTTGCAGTTGCTATATATTTTGATATATCTGTTACAGAATCTATTTGCATATGGGAAAAAAGATTTGTAGCTATATCTTCACCTAGTTGGATAAAAAGTATCGCTATTTTCTCTGGCATTGAGAGTTCGTTATATTCGTTTTTTTGATCTTCGCTTAATTTCACTACTTCTCCTTGCCGTCTGTTGATATATCAAAATCTGAAGAGTTTCTTATTAGTCCCTCAAGTAAGCCAGCTACTTCTTCGCTTTTTTGTTCAGATAAAGTTTTTAATTTTTCTAGCAATACATCATACTTCAATGATTCTTCGTTAAAGTCATCTCCTATTCCTAACTGTTCTTCAACTTTTTTTCTTGCTTTTCTAAATTTTTCTAGTGTATCTTCTGCACTATCATCTTCATCCAAGATATCTTTATTTTCTATGTCATCTAAGTCTTCAACTTGTTGCTCTAACATCCTCTGTGAGAAAGGTACGATAATTTTCTTGTAAAATATAAATAAAATTATAGCAACCAAAAGAAACTTAAACAAAGGATAAATAGGTCCTAGATAATACTGTGCTTTGTCTATTAGATTTTGAGTAAGTGGCTTAGTGCCGTCTTTTGACAAAGGTTTAAATTCAAGATTGCTAACTGTAACCTCATCTCCTCTTTTTTGATCAAATCCAACTGTTTGTTTCACTAAGCTTGTAATTGAACGCATTTGTTCTGTCGTTAAAGGAGTATATTTTAAATCATTTATCACTTTTCCATTGCCGTCTTTTGCAAATTTATAATTTCCATCGACAACAACTGCAGCGCTTATCTTTTTGATAGTTGCAAATTCACCTTTTGTATTTGTAGTTTTTTTGGATATCTCATAATTTGTTGTGGTTGAACTCTTTTGATATTTCTCACCATTTTTTTGACTTTTCAAACCTTGGACTGGCCCTATGTTGCTAACAGCTCCTGGGACTCCTCCAACATCTTTGGTAGGCGCACCCTCTTTTTTCACTTCCACACTTTGTTCACTTCTAGGAACAGAATTTGGATCATACACTTCACTAGTTGATTCTTCTTGTTTAAAATCAAAATCAATCGTAACCTTAGCTACAACCTTGTCACTTCCTCCAACAATCGGAGTCAAGACATTTATAATCTTATCTTCAAGATTTGATTCAAAATCTTTTCTATATTTAATTTGATTTTTAACTAAATCAGAGGAAAAAGCTTCTTCTTCTCCTAGGGGAACCCCGTTTTGATCTACTATTTTTACATCATTTGTTTTAAGATTAGTGACGGAAGCGGAGATTAGATTTTTTATACCTATGATTTGCTTGCTTGTAAGGCTTAAGCCTCTTTTTATATCTAAAACAACAGATGCAGTTGCTGGAAGTTTTTGCTCTACAAATACACTCTCTTTTGGTATAGCTATATGAACGCTAGCATTTGAGATAGGGTTTAAATCTTCTATAGTCCTTGAAAGTTCACCCTCTAATGCTCTTAAATATTTTATCTTCTGTTCAAAATCAGTTGAGCCAAATTGAGATTTGTCAAATATCTCAAATCCAACTTTAGAATTTTTTGGAATTCCTTGGGCAGAGATAGCAATTCTTTCTTTATACACTACACTACTAGGCACTGCAATCGTGCCTTCATTTATAATTTTATATGGTATATTGTCTTTATCTAGTTGTTGCATAATAAGTGCTGAATCACTTGGGGTTGTATTGTCAAATAACACACTATAGCCAGCATTTAAAGCGGAATTTGATCCTTTAAAGAAAACAAGAAACGATAAAAAACCAACAACGACAGCAACAGAAATGGATGCTACAATCTTTTGTCTTAGAGAAAGACTTTGTATGAGTGCTGTAATCTGACTTAAGAAGACTTTTAAATCCACTAATTAACCCTTATTTAAATATATTTTTCTAAATTCACTCATAAATCTTACATTTTGCGAAGTCGTACCTATAGTCACACGAATAGCATTCATACCATACGCTCCAAGATTTCTTACAATTATACCTTTTTTCAAGAGTTTTTCAGAAATTTCACTAGAATTTTTGTCATTTTTAAACTCTAAAGTTATAAAATTAGTAAAACTTTCTATAAAATCAAAGCCTAATTCTTTTGCAAATTTTTCAAAAACACTCATTTGCTCAAAATTCTCTTTTATACAATCTTGTACAAATTTTTCATCTTCAAGTGCCACTATCCCAGCTCTTAGAGAAAGTGTTGTTATATTAAAAGGGGCTCTTAATTTCATAAGTGCTTTTATCATCTTTTCTTGTGATATACCATATCCACACCTCATGCCACCCAATCCATAAGCTTTTGAAAAAGTTCCAAGATATAAAACATTTGAGTAACGAGATATAACATCTTTTGGATTTATCTCTTTTTTTGCATCTTTGTATTTTGCATATTCTTGGTAAGCACCGTCAACTATAACTAGAGTATTTTTGTTAATTTGGTCTAAAAATTCATAAACATCATCTCTATCTAAACACTCTCCAAGAGGATTGTTTGGCAAACATAAAAAAATGATAGCTATATCTTTATTTTTTTTATAAATATCAAGAAATTCGCTCAAATTGTGTTGGTGAGATGGAGTTTTTAGTATAGTAGTTCCTGTTTGCCTAGCATAAATCTCATACATAGCAAATGTAGTTTTTGCCATCAAGACTTTATTATTTTTATTGGCTTTAGCATGTACTCCAAAAGATATAATCTGGTCACTTCCTGCTCCGATTATAACATTTTGGCTCTTGACATCAAATCTTGAAGCTAACTTTTCTTTTAATTCATACATACTGTCATCTGGATACAGATTCATCTTTGAAACATCTTTACAAACTGCATCTTGCACTTTTTTACTGCAACCTCTTGGATTTTCATTGCTTGCTAGTTTGATAATATCCTTTTCATCTACGCCATACTCGCGAACAACTAGCTCTATCGGTTTGCCAGCTTCATAAATCTTTAAATTATCTAATACATCATTGAATTTCATTTTATTATTCTCCATTTACATAACTTCCTAGCCATTTGATATCATGGCTAGTTCTGTTCTCTTTTAGTATATTTTGTACCCGTTCATCATCTATGTGACCTTCAAAATCGAGATAAAAAACTGTTTTAAAACCCTTTTCTTTGATAGGTCTTGATTCTATTTTTGTTAGATTTACTCCATATTTTTGAAATGTTTGCAAAAACTGAACCAAACCACCTGGTTTATCTGCTGTTTTTGCTAAAATAGAAGTTTTGCTTTTTTTGGATTTTGCATTTTTAAAATCACTCAAAATCAAAAATCTAGTCTTATTTGCCATATTATCTTCAATTTTTTCAAAAAGTATAGGCACTTTATATAATTTTGCAGCAATATGGGAACAAATGGCAGCAGAATTTTTATCCTCTGCTGCCATCTTCGCAGCAAGGGCTGTTGATTTTGTAGCAATAAACTCAATATCGTTCAAAAAATGCTCTTCTAAAAATGTCCTGCATTGGTTATAGCCTTGTGGATGAGAATATATCTTTTTGACATCTTTTAAACTCTCACATATAGAAACAAAAGAGTGGTGGATATCCATATATATCTCGGCTATGATTTGGCTTTCGTACTTTCCAAGACAATCAAGCGTAACTCCAACTGCACCTTCAGTGTTGTTTTCGATAGGCACGACTCCGTATTTCGCTTCTTTGTTAGCTAAAACTGTAAATACGGCTTCTATGGAATTTAGCCCAATATATCTTCCCATGGCACCAAATCTACTTTCGGCCACTTGGTGTGTAAAGCTTCCCTTTGGTCCAAGGTATGCTATATTTTCCGGAAGCTCTATGTTTCTACTGACTGCAAAAACCTCTTGAAAGATTGCATCTATCGCATCGTCATTAAGATATCCATCATTTAATGATTTTAATCTATCCAATATCTCTCGTTCTCGTTCTGGTCTATATATCGCACTTCCTGTAGTTTGTTTTAAATCTCCAATAGTCTTGACTGCTATCATTCTTCTGTTCAAAAGTTTTAAAACTTCATCATCAATATCATCAATTTGTTTCCGATATTTATTTAAATTCATCCGATTGCCTCTTTTTGCATATCACCAATGCTTGGGATTATTTTGTCTATCATATTTTTTATTAGACTTATCTCATCTTCACTTTTGCATTTTCCACTTAGCACTAAGGTTGTTTTTGCTCCAAGCTCTTTTATACCACACAAATCCCCTATGGCATCATCGCTTATCATCTCTATCTCATCAAAGCTTATGTTGCTGTTTTGTTGTGCATTTAGTAATCTTCTAGCTTCTTCATAAAAAGCAACGCTAGGCTTTCCTATAATCTCATAAGGTTTTGAAGTAGCGTACGATACCATCTTTAAAATCGCTCCAACTCCAGGAAATCTTCTGCCTTCTTTTGCATAAATACTAGTAGCATGCATACCTACAAGTGCGACATCTCCAAGTGCAGTCTCAATCATACTTGCATAATCATTTGAACTAAAATCTTTTTTACTAGCTATCAGCATCGTTTTTGGATTTTTGGACGATGTATCATAACCCATAGTTTGCAAAGCATCTGTAAATTCTGAAGCACCAAATGCCATTACCTCTTTGTGTTTGACACTATTTTTAAGCACCATAAATGGGTCAAGATAATTTCCTTTGGGTATATCAAACCCCTGATTGCATAAAAATTTATGAAAATCATCACTTGGGATTTTTGTGTTATTTGTAACGACCATATAAGGTGTACATGCAGAGTTCAAATACTCTATAAATTCCACGGAACCCTTAATTGGTTTTTTATCCACATCATCTATCAAAGTACCTTGTACATCTATAAAAAAACTCATATATACTCTTTTTCCAACGCTATTAAATCTTCAAAGTTCTCTCTTCTTCGAATTAATCTATCTTTGCCATTTTCTAAAGCAATTTCAGCAACCTTACATCTTGTATTGTAGTTGCTACTCATGGTAAATCCATAAGCTCCTGCACTTTTTATCACTATCAAATCATCATGTTTAGTTTTTGGCATTTGCCTATCTTTTGCTAAAAAATCTCCACTTTCGCAGATGGGTCCTACGATATCAGCCAATGATTTTTCATCATCTTTAGCGCCAATCACTTCAAAATCATGATAAGCTTGATATAAACTAGGTCTTACAAGGTCATTCATCGCCGCATCTACTATCACAAATCTTTTTTTATCATTTGCCTTTTCATACAAAACTTTTGTGAGCAAATAACCACAATTTCCAACCATATATCTTCCTGGCTCACACACGATAGTAACATCTTCGTTTTTTAAAGCTTCAAATATATTTTGTGCATAATC
>Ga0256829_1000820_pt1 | contig 28232 bp, 30 predicted proteins | sample 131447metaG_FD_185979 | JGI IMG/M metagenome (GOLD analysis project Ga0256829, IMG submission 185979) | Hydrothermal vent microbial communities from Lau Basin, Pacific Ocean - 131-447 | ecosystem: Environmental > Aquatic > Marine > Hydrothermal vents | place: Pacific Ocean: Lau Basin | collected... | reverse complement strand
ACTTTTATCCTTGGACGAAAGTGTCACCTGATGGGTGATAACAAAAAGTGACTCTTTCGTTCTTCTTTTACTGTATTATACGCTACTTCCTCTTGTTTGGTTATTTTTCTATTTCGTTATTGGGGTGTGAGTATAACGCTTGTCGTTCCCTATTCCCACTAGCCTTCGGTGTGAAATGTATACATCAATACTTATGCTAAATCTACTTCTCTGAAAATGTTTGCAAATTTTAGGATTTTTTAGAATAGCCCACAAATACTGTAGCTTTTACATAATCAATATCTAAACTGTCATCACATGAGGTACTAAACATCACATCTGGTTCCTCAGTAAAATATACAGCATCGCACTTATTGTAAATAATTTTCATTGCATCTTCAATATTTCTCAGATTATAGTCTGTATTGATTTGGAAATGTACAAATATAGCATTTACATCCGCAAAAGATAATCCATTTTTTTCAAAATCAGGGATAATAGAGCTTATAACTTTATGTGCTGTCTTAGCACTACTGTTCTCATAAGTACCCATGAGTACCAAATCTTTATCTTTTGTAATGAGACTTATATCTTCTGCATCTGGATTTATGTCATTTACACCATAAGTCAATATGTTGTCTAACTCTATTTTGAGTTCTTCTTTTGATAATATTTTCATTATCTATTCCAAGCACGATTGACTTTTATCTCTGTTGGTAAAAAGTCAAGATTGTGTGTGATATGGTTCCAAGATATGTCTAAGACTTTTAATGATTTTAGTTTTATTATCTCTTGTGGCAGTTCTTGCAGTTGGTTATGTGATAGATTCAATTTTTCTAAAGATGCTAATTCAAATACATATTTTGGTATTTCCTCTAACTTTTTAAAAGATAGGTCTAAACTTCTTAGATTTTGTTTTTCTATTTCTTCTACTAATGACATTCTAAACTCCTAATATTGAACTATTAGAAGTTTATTATATTTAATGGACTGCTTCATGTCCGTTTTAAATTTTTATAAGGCTTATAATTTCATTAACTTTAATTTCAAAGGCTTCTTTCAAGCTCTCAGATTCTAATTCAAAAAAAACTTTATCAAATTCAATTTGGAAATAATTTTCTTCCTCATCATCATATTTTTTATATTTAAATTCATCTATTTTTAATGATTTTATTTTTTTCATAATTTTTTTATCTTCTGAGTAAACTTGTAATTCTAATGATACTTTTGATTCATTCCACTCTTCATAAGATACCCCAAACCATATTATGTATGTATTGTTAAATTTAAATTTATCTATGTCATTTAATTCAAAGCCATAATACTCATCATCATAAACATCCAAAGTCTTTAGTTTAATATTAAAGCTTTCAGCAATTTCATTCACAATTGCAAGGTTCTGATACGGTTGCCAAAAATATTTACTGTCTAATACGGGATATATATTTCGATAGTTTCCTTCATTGTGTAAAATAAAATTATCATCTATAAAATCTTCGTTTGCACTCTGAATATTTGATGAATTATATGCTGGTTTCATTGCATTTATTAAAAGCACTTCTGATTTATCAATAATATTACTAGTTTCTTCATCTGAATATTTTTTACCATCATTCAAGACGGTACCTAAATAAACTTGTACATTTTCACTATCACTTCCATCTTCTATTACCCATCTTCCTTTTAATCTTGATTGAAAACCATTTTTATCTTTAGTTCGTCCAATATATACCAAAACACCATTTCCATAAAGTGGATGGGAACCATATATTTGGTATAGTCCTTGACTTTGAGATGTAACATCATATTTTTTATCGATATTCCCTTCAAGTATATCATTAATCTTGAATGGACCTTCCCAGAATATTTTTATCTGTTCTCTTTCATTCATCTATTTTCTCCTTAAATAAATTTTCAAATCCTCATCAATCATCTCGACAATCCAAGACGGCTCTAAAACCATCAAATGGGGCAACCAATACTTCACAATAGGAATAATCTCCATCTCGTCAGTTATCATGACAACAAACTCCATAGTACCGTCTTCACTTAAAGTTTCTATGATTTGCGTTGGCAATGACCTACGTTTAAAATACTTTGTAGCAACTTCATCAGCATATATTTTTACTTCAAAAGGTTCAACATCAGATTTGAACCAAATATTTATAGAGTTTTCTAACAACGCTTCTATATTTTCCTCTACTGTAAAAGTTGTAGAAGTATTTTGTATATTTGAAATGGTTTTGATATAGTATTTTTGAACCTTATTATCTTTTAACGCAACCAAATACCAAAACCCCTCATAATTAACTATTTTAAGAGGTTGTATGTTTGTTCTAAAAGTTCCTTCTCTATCATTTTCATAGCTACACTCTAATTCAGTTTTATCTTTAATGGCTTTTTCTATAAGTTGTATATCATCAAACCTGTCACTAATATCTTCGATATTGAGTTTTGTATAGATAGGGTTAAAGTCTTCATTTTTGATTTTAGAGAGTAGCTTATGTGAAGTGATGGCAAATTTACCACCTATGCTTTCCGTCATTTTCTCTATAATGTCTAAAACCAATTGCTCTTGCAGAGACTTAGTCTTCTCAATACTAAATCCTTCTTGCATTTTCCACTTTCTTTTATCTTGGTAGATATGAAAACCACTTAGCCGTTCATTAAAATCTCTTTGAATGGTTTTTGTACTGACATTAAACTCCTCAGCTAACTCTTTAACCGATAGCGCTTCTCCATCATTTAACTTTGCTAAAATGATTGTCAGCCTTGTGAGTATCTTGTCATAGTCGTGTTTGTATGCCATGCTAAAGCCCTTTATCAAATACTAATGTTTATTGCATATTCATATTGTATCTTAACATCAAAATAAACACTATCTATTTTAAATAACTCACCCTAACCAAAACCTAAAATCATACTTAGATTTAACCTTACACCTTTCAATAACATCTTGCATTATTATAAATAAAACTTGTTCTATAGAATCTTTTTCAATACGTCCATTTTTTTTATAAAATCGTGTCAATACATGATAATTATCTGCTTCTATCATTGGAGCAATAAGCGTACCACCTTCAACCAATTGTTCAAACCAATCATTTGGCACTTTGTCTATAGCCATAGATACAACGATGATATTAAATTTTTCTTTTAAATTCCAGTTTTTAGCTTTATGCACATAGTTGGTCTGAATATTATTTATCTTCAAATCATCAAAAATTTTATCAGCTTTTTGCAATAATGCTTCATCACAATCAAGAGTAACGACCTTTTGACAAAGTTGACTAAAAATAGCTGTCTGATAACCACTGCCACAGCCTATCTCAAGTACGTTATCTGATTTCTTTAATTCTAAGTATTGTACTATTTTTGCTACAGTTAATGGAGATTGTATCCATCTACCATTCCCCATATCGATTGCATCAAGACTAAAAGCAAGATGCCTCGCATAAGAAGGTGTAAATAACTCCCTATCAACAACTTCTAAAATATTTTGCATTTTATCATTTAATGCAATGTAGCTAGTCAGTTGATATATCATCTCTTGTACATTTGTCATAATAACCTCTGATTTGGATATATTAAAGATTATCATATTATTTAGACAGCCTTATGTCTGCTTTCTAGTCAAACTCAAACGTGCCATTGGGAACCAAAAAATAGATGTAGTTTTTGACAAAGGACTACAAGGCAGCATAAATAAAGTGGCATTGTATAGTGCTTACCCCATCGTGACGACGTGAAACGTCGTCACGAGTTAAAAGATTTCATAACATATTTAGATGAAATTCGCTATAAATACACATAAATTACTTTCCACAAATAAGGACCCCTATGTCATACGCTATAGAAACATTTGACCCAGAGATTTTTCAAGCTATTGAAAACGAAAGAGAGAGACAAACTGACCATTTAGAGATGATTGCTTCTGAGAACTTTACCATCCCTGCTGTAATGGAAGCAATGGGTTCTGTATTTACCAACAAATATGCTGAAGGTTACCCGTATAAGCGTTACTATGGTGGATGTGAATTTGCCGATACGGTAGAACAACTTGCTATCGACAGAGCCTGTGAGCTTTTTGACTGTGAATATGCCAATGTACAACCTCACTCAGGTTCTCAAGCCAATGGTGCAGTGTATGCGGCACTTCTTAAAGCTGGAGAGAAAATCTTAGGGATGGACTTAAGCCATGGTGGTCACTTGACACACGGAAGTAAGCCAAGTTTTTCTGGTAAGAACTACTCTTCATTTACCTATGGTGTTGAACTTGATGGTCGTATCAACTATGATGAAGTGATGAGAATCGCTAAAACAGTACAACCTAAAATCATCGTTTGTGGTGCTTCTGCTTATGCAAGAGAGATAGACTTTAAAAAGTTCCGTGAAATCGCTGATGAAGTTGGCGCAATTCTTTTTGCAGACATCGCACATATTGCAGGACTTGTTTGTGCAGGTGAACACCCTAGCCCATTCCCTTATGCTGATGTAGTCACCACAACAACACACAAAACACTTGCAGGTCCTCGTGGGGGGATGATTATGACTAACGATGAAGCCATCGCTAAGAAAATCAACTCTGCCATCTTCCCAGGACTTCAAGGTGGACCACTAGTACATGTCATAGCAGCCAAAGCAGTAGGGTTCAAACATAACCTTTCAGATGAGTGGAAAGTGTATGCAAAACAAGTAAAAGCCAATGCTTCTAAGCTGGCAGAAGTACTTGTAGCTCGTGGTTATGATGTTGTCTCTGGCGGAACAGACAACCACCTTGTACTTGTAAGCTTCCTAGACAAAGACTTCTCAGGTAAAGATGCTGATGCAGCTCTTGGTGCTGCAGGTATCACGGTAAACAAAAACACTGTACCAGGTGAGACTAGAAGTCCATTTGTGACTTCTGGTGTACGTATAGGTTCTCCAGCACTTACAAGCCGTGGTATGAAAGAAGCAGAGTTTGAGATTATCGCTAACAAGATTGCTGATGTACTTGACAATGTCAATGATGCAGAACTTCATGCAAAAATCAAAGATGAAATGAAAGAGTTGGCTCAAAACTTTGTCATTTACGAAAAATCAATTTATTAATTAGGATTTTTCTATAAAAGTCTTTGATTTAGCATTTAACGTTGACCATTACTATATCAAACGTTCTACGATTGTTGAAAAAATAACTTTCAACAATCGTACTTTTTATGCAAAATTTGAGCGCATAGAAGAATCACTTTCTCCTCTTGTACTGAAACAACATCTTCATAGACAATATACCATTGCCGTACCCTTGCTTAAAGACAATCGTACAAACTATCTAGTCATTGAATATAAAGGCGAGGAACACCAACGCTTTTACCATCTTGTAAAACACCTCTTTAAAACCCTTGAGATAGACAACTATCATATCTATCAAGGTAAAGACAAAGAACGTTTACAAGTGTTTATAAAAGTGGGTACGATTACGTTAGAAGAAGCAGAAAAATACTTAACTGAGTATTCTGAAGCCTTAAAAGAAAAAATGACTAAAAAATGGAAAACACTTCCCTCCATGAGCCTTCCAAAAGCATATAACATTGTTACTCTCCCTTACGCCCTAATATAATATAGATAAATATGATATAATCACTTCAAAATAATATTTGGAGAGATTTCCCTTATGAATGATCACAATCTTGATGACCTCATTATCGATACCATACAACCCAACAACAGCAAAGCAAAAAGCTTTTTAACCATTATTGCGCTCTTTATTGTTGTATTGATTGTAGGGATTATCCTTGCAAAATCGTATAGTAACAATACAGACAATGCACCTCTTGCTTTTGATGACAACAGTTCTGTGACCATAGCCCCTGAGCTTAAACTCCAAGAACCAGAAAAAGTAGCTGAGCCAAAAGATGAACCATCACTTGCCAATATCATTGAAGAGAAAATCACCGAACCTGAAGCACCTAAAGAACCTGTGAAAGTAGAAGAACCAAAGCCAGTGAAAGAAGCTATAGTCACTCCTGTACCTGAGCCAAAAGTGGAGACCAAAACAAGTTTAGAACTCCCACCGACCGAACCAACGCAAACACACACTACACCTGCTGTAGTCAAACCTGAAGTTAAGAAACCAACTACACCAAAACTTGTTATTAAAAAACCTGTGGTACACACACCTAAAGCGACACCTTTAAAAAAATATTATGTACAAGTGGGCTCTTTTAAACAAAATCCTAGTCCTCGTTTTTTATCGGTTATTAAAAGCAGTGGTTTCCGCTATCTTGTCTCTAAACCTGATGCCATTGGAAACAAAAAACTTCTCATTGGGCCATACAAAACAAGAGCAGATGTAGACAAAGCACTTAAAGTGGTAAGAGACCGCATCCATAAAAGTGCCTTTGTTGTTCAGAAGTAGTATACGATGCACAAAACCATACTTTTTGACCAACTCACCCCTGTAGCACTGTATGGGAAAATCAAAGAGATTTTTCCAAATGAAATCACCATGCTTTTTGAATCAGTCGTCAACACCAGTGATGGGAATTTTTCCTTTATCACTATTGGGGCACAGGAGCATCTGAGTTACAAAAACAAGATAACCAGCTATACCGATGCACAAGGTAAGGAACAAACACTTACTCAAAACCCTTTTGCCTTTCTTAAGTCCTATTATCAAAATGTAGACAAGGATGCCTATAAGCAAAAAGCTGCTGAAGTAGGCTTCTCTTTTGTAGATGGATTCATAGGTTTCATCGCTTATGATATGGTAAAGGTTTTTGAACCCACGCTTGAAGAGAGTATGGATGACCTTTTAGACCCACTAGATACTCCAGACCTTGACTTGGTACGTCCTAAAATCATCATTGCCTACTCACACAAGTCTGCAAAGCTCACACTTCTTTTAAATGATACACGCATGCAAGCAGGCATAGAAGCGATAGAAGATCTTTTACATAACCCCTGCACACCTATGCCACTACAGGCTGTTACACTAGAGGGTGAAGGTACTTTCAGCATAGATGAAGCACGTTTTAAGGCACTGGTTGACGAATCGAAAGAAAGTATCCGTTCAGGCGATATTTTCCAAATACTTTTAGCCAATAGGTACACGCAAAAAGGGCACATAGACCCTTTAAGTTTTTATAGAGTTTTACGTTCAAAAAACCCTTCCCCCTACCTCTTTTTACTTGACTATGAAGATTTTTCCATCTGTGGGTCAAGTCCAGAGGTGATGGTACGCTTAACAGAGGGTGAGATACTCTTACGTCCCATAGCAGGTACACGTAAACGTGGTAAAAATGCTGCGCGAGACAAAGAGCTTGAAGATGAAATGCTCGCTGACCCAAAAGAATGTGCCGAACACCTCATGCTCATCGACTTGGGTCGTAATGATGTCGGACGTGTAGCGCGCACTGGTACAGTAAAAGTAACCGATATGATGCGTGTAGAGAAATACTCTCACGTCATGCATATGGTTTCAGACGTAGAAGCAAACATTGAAGAAGGCAAAGATATGTTTGACCTTTTTGCAGCGACCTTTACCGCAGGTACCATGACAGGTGCACCAAAGATAGAAGCCATGAAACTCATCGCCCAGTATGAAGGTCTTAAGCGTGGTTTTTACTCAGGCTCAGTCGGCTACTTCTCCTTTGATGGAAACATGGATTCAGCCATCACCATACGTACCTCACTCATCAAGCCAGACAGTATTACCTTACAAGCAGGCGCAGGCATAGTTGCTGACTCGGTACCTGAACTTGAATACTTAGAAGTCAAAAACAAACTTGGGGCCTTACTCGCAACCCTTAAAGAGATGGAAACACTCTAACATGTGCAAAGAACTTTTTGCCATATTTGGGAACCCTGTTTCTCACTCCAAATCTCCCCTCATGCATAACCTTGCCTTTCAGGGTTTGGGGATTGATGCTTGTTATACGCGTCATCTGTTAAAAGATGGTTCAACACTTAAAGAGACTTTCTTCAACTTAGGTCTTAAAGGCATCAACATTACCGTACCTCACAAAGAAGCAGCATTTAATGCCTGTGATAGTCTTGACCCTTTTGCACAGAAAATTGGCGTGGTCAATACCATTGTAGAACGTGAGGGAAAACTCCATGGGTACAACACCGATGCCCCTGGGTTTTTAAAGGCTATTGCTGAATTTAAAGAGGTAAAAACAGTTCTTTTTTTAGGTGCAGGTGGGACAGCGCAGTCTACATCTAGTATCTTAAAAGAGGAAGGGTATGAAGTCACTTTACTTAACCGTAGTGAAGGTCGTTTAGAAAAATACAAAGCCGATGGTTTTGAGACCCATACCTTTGAAACTTTTCAAGCCAAGTCCTATGACTTAGTTATCAACATGACTTCTGCTGGACTTGAAGATGAAAACCTCCCTGCTCCTACTCACATACTTGACAGTGTTATACCCAAAGCCAAAGCATGTGTAGATGTCATCTACGGGAAAGAGACACCCTTTTTGAAACTTGCTAAAAGCCACAATAAACCAACGAAAGATGGCTCAGATATGCTGCTCTATCAAGGTATTATTGCTTTTGAATATTTTAACAATCATCTCTTTAGTTTTGAGCAAATCAAAACACATATGCAAAGAGTATTTGACTTCAATTAACCTTTAGTCATTACACTACTGTTATAAAACTATAGAGGTTAAAAATGATTAATATATTGATGATAGAAGACGATGCAGAATTTGCAGAACTTCTCAGCGAATATCTTGCACAATACGACATAAAAGTCACCAACTTTGAAGACCCGTACTTGGGTCTAAGTGCTGGTGTGAAAAAATATGATTTACTCATACTTGATTTGACCCTACCTGGCATGGATGGGCTAGAAGTGTGTGAAGAAGTGGTAGAAAAGTATGATATACCCATCATCATCTCTTCTGCACGTTCTGATATCAATGATAAAGTTGAAGGCTTTGCTTTAGGCGCAGATGATTATCTTCCAAAACCCTATGACCCTAAAGAGATGTATGCACGTATTACTTCACTGCTTAGACGCTATTCAAAAGCAAAAAATACAGAAATTACTACCCCAAAAGGTGATTTTGAGCTCAAAGGCGACACTCTCTACTTTAAAAATGAAGCGCTATCTCTGACACCTGCTGAGTTTGAAGTACTTAACTTACTTGTTAAAAACCAAGGCATGACACAATCAAGAGAACAGATTATCAATACTGCGGGGAATATGAGCATTGATTCGCAAGGAAAAAGTCTAGATGTCATCATCTCTAAGATACGTACAAAATTAGGTGACAACAAACGTATACAGGCTGTGCGTGGCGTAGGATATAAGCTCGTATGATTACCTCACTACGAAGCAAAATAAGGGTTGTATTTTCCATTACCCTACTTTTACTCGGTGTACTTTTTATCTCTTCTATCAAGTATGACCGTGCAATGCATGAAGAACATACTGTCGATCAAGAAAAAGCCATCACCCATTACCTTTATGACTATTATCTCAAATATGGCACAATAGATGAAGCATATCTTGATGCTCAAAATGTCTCGCTCATCACAGACAAGGGTATGGTTGTACAGATTGAGCGTTTTTTTAAAGACAAAGGAGAACTCAAACGTTATGCTGTCGATACCTACCATCTTAAAAGAGTGATGATTATCAATAACGACCATTTTAAACTCATATTGGAAAACAAAAATAAAGTCAAGTTTCCTATCAAGCGTGCTATTATTTTTTCTATTGTTTTTCTCTTGATTATAATGCTTTATCTTTGGATTATGAAAAGTTTACTGCCACTTTCTACACTTAAAAGCCAAATACAAACTTTTTCAAAAGGAAACCTTGATATAGAATGTAAAAGTGATAAAGCAGATGAGATAGCAGAAGTTGCCAATGAATTTGACCATGCCGTAACCATGATAAGGGAACTCCTTCACTCCAGACAGCTTTTTTTACGTGCCATCATGCATGAACTTAAGACACCCATAGGCAAAGGTAGATTAATCGCAGAAATGCTACCAGATGAAAAGAACAAAGCCCGTATGCACAGTATTTTTGAGCGCTTAAACTTACTGATAGATGAGTTTGCCAAGATTGAAAAGATTACTTCTAAAAACTTTGACTTAACCATTAAACCCTATAAAATGTCTGACTTGGTAGAAGCAAGTATCGACCTGCTTATGGTCGACAACCCTCAACATCTTATAGATACAAAAATCGAGCAAGATTATATAGTAGAGGTAGATTTTGAGCTCTTTACGCTCACCCTTAAAAACCTACTCGATAATGGACTAAAATACAGTATAGATAAGCATATAGATGTAGTACTTAAAGATGAATCTCTCCAAATCATTAACAAAGGTGATGCATTGAGTGAACCCCTAGAGAACTATTTTAAACCCTTCCATACTTCCAAAAAAGGCTTAGGGTTAGGGCTGTATATTGTAAAAAGTATCTTGGATATTCATAAGAAAGAATTACGCTATAACCACGAAGAAGGCAAAAACATCTTCATGGTTATTTAAACATTTTATAAGCGATACCTTTAGCCTAAATCTCGAAATAGGATTCTTTGAATTTCTATTTCGATATTTGGGTTTAGGCTTCAGTAATCGCATCTGAAAGTGTAAATGAAAGCTCTAATGCTTGAGAAGCATTGAGTCTTGGGTCACACTGAGTATGGTAACGGCTCGCAAGTCCTTCATCATCTATAGGAGAAGACATACTGCCTGTACACTCAGTGACATCATTTCCTGTCATTTCTAAGTGGATACCTGCTGCCACCGTACCCATCTCTTTGTGGATAGCAAAAAACTGTTCAACTTCAGAAAGAATGTTGTAAAAATTTCTAGTTTTAAAGCCTGTAGATGACTTCTCAACATTTCCATGCATTGGGTCTATCGTCCACACTACATTTTTTCCTGCATCTCTTACTTTTTTAAGCAATGGAGGAAAAGCCTCTGCAATCTTACTTGCACCCATACGTACGATAAGATTGAGTCTTCCCTCTTCATTGTCAGGATTTAGTGCATCGATGAGTTCGATGAGTTCATCTTCACCCATGCTTGGTCCTACTTTACACCCTACAGGGTTTTGAATCCCTCTAAAGTACTCAATATGCGCTTCAGTCAAATCTCTTGTTCTGTCCCCAATCCAGAGCATATGTGCAGAACAATCGTAGTATTCGCCTGTATCTGAATCTTTACGTGTCAAGGCTTCTTCATAGTTAAGTAACAACGCTTCATGTGAAGTATACAGCGTAGTTTGATGTAGTTGAGGCATCATGTCAGACGTCAGACCACAAGCTGCCATAAACTTCATAGAGTGGTCTATTTTATCTGAAAGTTCATCATATTTTTTTCCTAATGGATTGCCTTTAATAAACTCAAGGTTCCACTGATGTACTTTATTTAAATCTGCCAAGCCGCCACGTGAAAAAGCACGAAGCAAGTTTAGTGTAGATGCTGACTGATTGTAGGCTCTTAACATATTTTTAGGGTTTGGGACACGTGCAACTTCATTAAATTCAATACCATTGATAATGTCTCCACGGTATGAAGGTAGTTTTACGCCATCAATCTCTTCAAAGTCTGAAGATCTTGGTTTTGCAAACTGCCCTGCAATACGCCCTACTTTTACTACAGGCTTACCTGTCGAATACATAAGCACCATGTTCATTTGAAGCATGAGTTTAAAAAGGTTTTTTATATTCTTCGCATTAAAGTCAGAAAAACTCTCTGCACAATCTCCACCTTGGAGCAAAAATGCTTCACCACGTCCAGCAGCTGCCAGTTTCTCTTTTAGTCTTCTTGCTTCACCTGCAAAAATAAGTGGCGGGTACGAACTCAATTCTGATTCTACTTTTTCAAGTAATGCCTTGTCTTCATATGTTGGTTGCTGCTTTATAGGAAAATTTCTCCAGCTACTTGGTGTCCAACTCATAGTCTATCCTTGTGTAGGCATCGATATCAAAATATCTTGCCCAAAAAATTAATGCAATGATTATAGCTTAAAAAGTATGAAAATGATATGGATAACTTCTCTTTACTTAAAATAGTTTAAATTTTAGTACAAATTCAATATTTTATTGAAAAAAAAGTATCTTTTCACATGGTGAATAAGAAGTGAATAACTCATATTAAAAAATGCAACCCGTGTTTTAGGGGGTGTGAATAAGTGTGTTACTTTTTGTATATATTGTAAATGTATTCACTCACCAAAAAGGTAAGTGAATAGTATGTGAAAAGCAGATGTATATCTCGATGAAGTAGATTACTCTGCAATCACATTAAATGTCTCTTCAACACATGTTTTATAATCACCTTCTTTAAAAGCACTGTATGGCGTTTGATAGTTCACAAGCTGACATTTGTATGATCTTCCATCACTTGTTTCACTACTCCAACTCCAATCTTCTTCCCAGTATATAGGCAATGCTCCCGCACCATCACTAGAAAATTGTTTCATATTGGCACACCCAAGTACCTCATCATCTGCAACGATGTTTCCTAAATAATTACTAAATTCTTTGTAATACGTAATACGATTGAGTGATTGTGATATCTCAGTACTTCCACCACATTCTACACCTCCATTTATAATATTTGTTGTTGCACCAAATCCAGGTACAAGTCCATTGCTCACGTCATTCGCATTTGCAACCCAAGTACCGTCTACCACATGAAGCATACTTGGTTTAGGCGGTTGAGGATACACGAAAAAGAACACTGCACTTGCAAGGTTATACCAAGTGTCTGCTACCAGTTCAGGGTTATCAAGTAAGGTATGGACATCACCTGTCATCGCTTCTGAAAATGGTCCATAGTTATAGTTGTAACTTAACTGTTTTGCACCTCGTCCAAAATAACTCTTATAGTCACCATCTTCAAAAGTACCACAAGGAAATCTTTTACCTTGCCAAATAGTTGGATTACATTCACTGTTATATCCATTTTTCATCGTTTCATTCCATCCTAGTTCACGAACATAGACTAAGCCCTGTCTCCACTCTGGAACTGCAACACCTGATGTATGTCCACCAGTTTCCTGTGTAAAATGTGCAAACATTGTAGCAAGTGATTGTCTACAAATTAGCCCTGCGTCCCTGCCATCATCATAATCACCACAAAATGCAGGGAATTTTCCTGCTGCTTTCAAGAAGTTTTCATAGGTATACTCTGGTGACCTTTGAGGGAAAAGATACTCCCAATCCTCAGCACTTACTATGGTTTCTATGCGCTTCACATTTGAAGGATTTTCTGCCCTTAAAGCGATGATTTGTTCTACTTCGCTGTTTGGTAATGTGCGAATAGACGCTTTTACTTCATTCATTTGTGGCGTATTGGTTAAGGCTGCTTCATCTTCCTCAAGTTGCGCCAAACTCACAGTTTGTGTATTTGTACTCTCTGTTGTATTTGTTTCATCTACCGTTCCTGATGTATTAGTTTCAGAGCCTGTGTCTGTCACAGGTGTAGTATCACTTACTTCTTTCCATGGTCCCCATTCTTCTGAGCCAGGGATATCACCTTGTGTCCACCATTGTGCCTCATATTTTTTATTGGTATACACTATCACTTCACCACCTGTATAAACCGTTTCTGCATTCCAAGTGTCATTGTCACTAACAGGGTTTGTTCCTCCACTAGTAGTATTATTGTCCATAGAACCACTGTCAGTCGTATTACTATCATTATTATTGTCTTCCGAGCCACCGCCAGTCGTGTTATTATCATTATTACCTGTAGTGTTGTCTGTTGTAGAAGTGCCTACTACTTCCCATGGTCCATACTCTTCTGTCCCTGGAATATCACCTTGTGTCCACCATTTTGCTTTATACGTCGTATTATTATAACTCACAATATCACCCGCAGTATAAACAGCTTCTGCACTCCATACCGTAGCGGTATTACCTGTATCCCCACCTGTTGTTGTATTGGTATCTGTACCATCTTGTGTGGTGTTGGTATCTGATGTGTTATCTGTGTTACCCGTTGGAGTATTACTCTCAGCGCTGATACCATTTGGATAAAATCCTTGATAGATGACATTCAGTAAACTTCTTGAATCCGCAGAAGGTACATCAGCAGAAAGTTCCCAAATAATCATTCCTCCTAGTTGATTATTTTTAACATAATCCACTTTGGCACCAAGTGAACGTTTATTTTCATAGGTATAAAATTCTTGTTTTTCAGCACTGTAAAGGTAGGGTGCTTCCGCCTCGCTATCATAATACTTAACAAAACTTGGATCGTTTTCCATGTCTACCAAATGATAGTATGGATTCATACCACCTGCAACACCTCCATCCCAAACACCATTTGCTCCTCCACTTGCTTGAGCTAACAATCCTGTGAGTCCATCGCTTGGATTATTTTGTACCACACCTTTCCATCCCCGTGAATAAAATGGTGTGCCTACTATCAATTTCTTTTTATCTACACCTAAAGAGATAAATTTTTCTACTACATCTTGGACATTTAAATTGTCATTCAGACCTGCTTTTGGATACAGTGCACTCTGATGATTTGTCACACCGTCCCATGCACTGTGCATATCATAGGTCATAATATTTAAAAAATCTAAATACTGTGCATAATTTTGAGGTTCTGAGAAATCAATATTGACAAAAGCTGCACTTACTGCTGCTGTAAGTTGATAATATTTTCCGTCTTGTGTCCCAGCCGTATCCAAATGTGCTCTTAATGTTTGTAAGAGTAGTCTAAAAGTCTCTTTTTCACTTGCATCTGCATTTGGTGTACCTTGGTCATTTGGATTATCTGAAAGATCAGGTTCTCTTGATGCACCAGGGTACTCCCAGTCAATGTCGACACCATCCATTTTATGTGTACGTATATACTGTATTACACTTGCTGCAAATTGATCTCTAGCAGTCTGTGTTGCTGCAACATCATGAAAATTTCCAGACTGAGACCACCCTCCTACGGAAACCATCACAGAAAGATGAGGATAATCCTTTTTCAGTTTTTCAAACTGTCCAAGATTACCTTTATATGGGCTGTCCCATGCTTCACCGTGTGTCACCTCATTTGCTGCATAATTGTCAAAATCTGCTATAAGTCCATCTTTGATAGTAGCAAATGCATAATTTAAATGCGTTATCTTTGCAAAAGGTACATCCTCAGGCGCATAATTATTATGACCATCGTAAATTCCCCATTCAGGGAAATACCCTACGATTTTTGTCATGTTGTCCAATTCTATTTTAGACGGTGAAGCAAATAATGCCGCTGAAGCCAAGGTCGATAAGAGTAAAACTCTTGAGTACTTTTTAATTCCAAACATAGTGTTTCCTTTCATATTGTTAATCTATGTAAAGGAACTATATACTTTCTAGAGATATAATATAAGAGCATAAAAAAATTATTTATAAAAAAATCTGCCTATCTATTTAGTAAAGGGATACATATTATATGAAGTTTGGTACCTACATAAAGATGTGCAGAGAACGCTATGAACTTACACAAGAAGAACTTGTCAACCATCTCTATATGCATGATGACCTTTTTATCAAACTCGATGTTGTTACGCTAAGTAGATGGGAAAGAGAAGTAACACGTCCAAACTTTGAACGGCAAAGAAAACTGATTCAAGCCTTTAGAAAATTTAGCGATGATATTTTTCCGGGGCATGCCTTACTCGATGCAGCACATATTTTACAACAAACCACACAACTAGGCATCACAAAAATTGTAGGCAAGCATAAACGCTATATATTAGATTTTCCTAAAGATCTTATTAATATTAATAACATTACGATTTCTGATATGAAAACTACATCATATTTTGAGTCATCTCTAAAACTTACCTATCAATTGCATAAGAAAATTACAAATAATGTTTCAAATCTCACCCAAAATCATTTTAAAATATGGGCTTCACATCCAAAAAGTTTTTTTCTCTTAGCCAATTATGATGAACATTTCTTTGGTATGCTATTTTCATTATCATTGACACAAGAAGCATTCAACAGACTTTTAGCAAGAGAAATGAAAGAATCAGATATTCAAGAAGAACATTTTGCCAAAGAGGGAGAAAAAGAGTATGTATATCCCTTAGGTTTTTTTGCCTATTCAGAAGAAAGTGCTACACAACTACTCCTTGCACACTATCATTACCTTGTATCTCACCAACACACCATAGACGAAGTAGGGATACTTGTCAAAATAGAAGAGGGGCATAAACTGGCTAAAGAACTAGGACTTCATCCAAGCACAGATATGTCAACACTTCCTGTAAGTTATAGAGCCAAGATTGAAGATACCTTATTAAATGACAATGCCTTAAGTATTGTCTTTGAAAAATTCAAACCTAAAAATAAATGAGAAAATCCAGTTACTTTTTCACCACAAAAGTAACAAAGTTTGCCCACTGAAAAACTGTCTCTATTTTTGTAAATCCTGCATCTTTACACATCTGTATATTTTCTTTGATGGTAAAAGGAATAAGTACATTTTCCAAAGCTTCACGCTTTTGCGCTATCTCATATTCACTGTAGCCTTGCTCTTTTTTGTAGTCATAATAGATGTCTATCATCTGTTTGTCTAAGATTTTATCTTCAAAAATAACTTTCTCGGAAAAGATAAACATTCCATCATCATTTAACCCATTATATAGTTTCTTCATCAACTCCAAACGCTGCATAGGGCGAATAAATTGCAAGGTATAGTTTGCTACTATGATATCTTCATTCTTGTAGTCATACGACAACATATCCGCCAGTTCTAGGCTGATGTTGGCACCAAAGGCTTGGCATTTTTGTTCTGCTCTGTCTAACATTGCCTGAGAGTTGTCCAAACCTTTTAGCTTCATCGTGACATGCATTTTAGAATGTAAGTCTAGTAAGAATTTTGCTGTAGAAGAGCCTAAGTCAAGTACTTTTGTGCCTTCTTTTTGCTCTGCCAAGATAAGCGATATGACTAACTTTCTCACCTCATCATAAAAAGGAACAGAACGAGAAAGCATATCATCAAATACAGAAGCCACTGCCTCGTCAAATTCAAATTTTTTACTTATTTTTTCTGTGAACACTTTATCTTTCATTCATCTTTACTTTCTTTTTAATTTGCTAATTATATCAAAGTGTTCTACATTTTATGTGACTTTAAATCCAAGTAAGTCTATCTTTTATCTTTATAAAAGGTTATTATATTAGAATATAATCCATGAAAACATTAACTATACTGATTGTAGAAGATGATCAAACCACTTCTGCCATACTTACCCACATGCTTGAACCGTATGCAGACACTATAGTAACGGCTAGAGATGGGATAGAAGGATGTGACTTATATAAATCGTATGCACCTGATATTATTTTATCAGATATCAATATGCCAAAGATGAATGGCTTAGAGATGATAGAAAAAATACGAAAAATCGATCAGAATGTTAAAATAGCAATATTTACAAACTTCGAAAAACGAGATACACTTATACGTTCCATAGAACTTGGGGTCAATCAATTTTTCTCAAAACCATTTGATGCCATAAGTTTTGAAAAAATGATGAAAAACCTTTGTAACGAAGTACTTGAAAAACGCGCTGCAAGTGATGCTATAAAACGTCAAGAAAACATTTTACAAACCATGAATCAAATGGCACATAACTTTTTGCAAGAATCCAACTGGCGAGAAACACTAGGAGAAGAACTTGCCAACCTCAAAAAAGCCACGGAAGTCTCGTCTATCTTTCTTTATAAAAACAAAATAGAGAAAAAAGAACTTTTGGCACAACAACTTTTTTATCTCAACGACAATCAAAACGCTAAGACAAAAGAGGTACTCAGTTACACAAAAGACCATCTAATGGGTTGGAAAAACCAATTAGAAAAAGATGAACTCATCAATGGGTGTAAAAAAGACTATAACAATGCGAAAAAGAAACTTTTAGACCTTTTCAAAATCAATTCGCTACTTATACTTCCTATTTTTGTTCAAGGAAAATGGTGGGGCTTCCTTGGTATTGGTGATGAAGAAGACCAAGTTCTTGCAGAAAGCCATGTCGAGATTTTAAGTACTGCCACGTCTATTATAGGGGCAGCCATAAGCAACACCCGAAACTTAAAATCTCTACAGATGTCTTCTGCTGTCTTTGACCATACTATCGATGGTGTCCTTGTCACCGATGTCGATAATAACATCGTACATGTCAACGATGCATTTTTGGAAATCACAGGCTACAGCAGAGAAGCTGCCATAGGGAGAAACCCTCGTGTATTAAAATCTGGTAAACATGACAAGCATTTTTACAAAAAAATGTGGTCACAACTGGCAGAAGAAGGCTACTGGCAAGGAGAAATCACCAACCGTAAGAAAAATGGTGAAATCTATATAGAATGGTTAAGTATTAATACTATTAAAAACACAAAAGGGGAGATAGAAAACTATATCGGTATCTTCTCAGATGTGACACATCAGCGTAAAGATGAACAAGACAATGCCTATCTTGCCACACATGATCCACTGACAAAGCTTTCTAACAGACTGCTACTCAACGACAGGCTTGAGCATGCCATAAACCACGCTTCGCGTTTTGGTAAATGTATTAGTCTTATATTTTGTGATTTGGATAACTTTAAACCGATTAACGATACCTATGGACATAACGTAGGCGATGAAATACTCAAACATGTTGCAGCGTACTTAAAAAAGTCCCTACGAAAAGAAGATACTATTTGTCGATTTGGAGGGGATGAATTTGTCATTCTCATAGAAGAACTAGATAATTTTGAATTTTTAAATAATATCTTACGTAAAATCAATGATATCACCAATACCCCATGCATCATAGATGGCAATACTATCCATATCGGTATGAGTATCGGAGCTTCTATCTTCCCTGATGATGGTATAGATGCGCAAGAACTCATCAAATCTGCTGATGAGGCTATGTACAAAGCCAAAGAGCAAGGGAAAAACTGTATCGAGTTCTCGAAGTTTGACATCAACCAATACTGTCTCCGTCAGATTGAAGCACCAAACAACTACTCTATCTAAAGGGAAGTGCTAAAAGCATTACCCTCTACCTATAAAATCCTGCATTATTTTATAATATCTTTTATCTGAAGAGATATCTATATGCCCTCTATTTTTAATAATAATCACTTCTAAACGTTTTTTATCAAAGGCATCAATGAGTCTTTGTGTATTTTCTTTGGGGATGACCTTGTCTTTTTCTGCGATGACTATGAGCGTTTTTGCTTGAATGTCTTTTACTCTTGAAAGCGAATCGTATTGATCATTCAGTAAAAAAGAGACAGGGTAGATAGGGTAACGCTCCTGTGCCACATTTACAATGCTGTCATAGGGTGTAATAAGTGCCAATTTTGAAACCTCTCTGTGTGCTGCCACATAGGTAGCGATGCCTGTACCAAGACTTCTGCCACCAACAGAGATACGTTGGTGCATAGACTTTATAATGTCATAGAGTTTTAACGCATCTTTGTAAAGTGCCCTTTCTGTTGCTTTGCCTGTACTCTTACCGTACCCTCTGTAGTCCAAAAGATATACTGTAAAGTCAGGAAACTGCCCTGCGATATAGTCAGCACTTTGTGCCATTGATTCTGCATTGCCACCAAAGTAAAGTATGGCATTTTTATGCCCTTTATTCAAGACAATCACATTGATAGATTCACCATCATTGTGCATCGTCATATGATGGTATGCTGTCTTGGTATCTGCAGTAGGAAAATAGAGATAGCTACGTTGATTGATATAGAGAAAGACTCCCATCCCTACATAAGCTAAAAGGATGAGTATACTTATTTTCTTGATAATCCTCTTCATCCAAGTACTTCTTTTGCCTTGGCAATATCTTGACCTATCTGTTCTTTTAAAGCTTCCAAACTTTCAAACTTTTTATTGGCACGTAGAAAATCGATAAACATCATCTCTACCTTACCTTCAACTTCACCTATATCACCTGATAAGATATGTGTCTCAACGGCAAAAGAGTCATCGGTAGTCACTCTGTGTCCTAAGAAACTTACAGAGTCCAGCCACTCTCCTTTTATTTTGGTGCGAGTGGCATAAACACCTTCCAAAGGCAGTTGATACTCCTTGACATTAAGATTGAGTGTAGGTACCAGTTCTTTTTTGCCAAGCCCTTGTCCTGCGACAACCATACCATCTATGCTATAAGTTCTACCCAGAAGCTTATTTGCCATAGCGATGTTACCCTCACGCAAATAGGCTTTAATCGTACGAGAATGTACAGCTACCCCCTCAACTCCTACCTCATGCACTATCTCTACCTTGCCGTCAAAAAGTCTCTGTAGAGTCTTGCCACTCCCTGACTTGTCTTTACCAAAAGCAAAGTCATAACCCACGACTATCGTCTCAAGAGAGGGAAAGTCTGTTTGAAGTTTGTCTATAAACGCTTCTGGAGTCAAATCTTTGATGACATCAAAGTGATAAAAACAGCACACCTTAGAAGTAAAATTCGCACGTTTATACCCAGACGTCAGATACCCACCATTACGTTCTATAATCACAAGTGCATCTACTTTCCCTGCAAGTGTCTGATGGGCAATATGCATCCCATCAAAAGAACCAATGGCGATGGATTGTATGGTGTTATTGTAAGCCAATTATTTATCCGTTTTTACGAAATGGTAAAGATACTCTTGGTTCCCCTCTTTCCCTGTCACTTTGGACTCACTCTGATGCACTTCATCCCAGCCAAGCTTCTTAGCCTCAGCTTCAAACTCCTCTTTACGTCTAGCTATGGTATCTAAGTCTTGCACCACACCTTTTGAGTCACGCTTCACATCTTTCCCTACTTCAAACTGTGGTTTATAGAGTATGACAATGTCACACCCAATGCCAGCCAATCTATCTATGTCATCGGTTATTTTTAAAATAGAGATAAACGATACATCACAGGTAATAAGGTTAAAACGCTTTTCACTCTGAAACTCACGGATGTCCGTACCTTCATGTAAAGAAAGCTTCTCATTTTGACGCAACGAAATATGCAACTGTTCAGAACCCACATCTACACAGTCCAATGTGCTCACATCATTTTCAAGCACTATTTGGGCAAAACCACCCGTGCTTGAGCCTATATCTAATGCCACTGCATCTTTCATGTCTATGGTATGCTCCATTAAAAAACTCTCAAGCTTACGAGCCGCACGGCTCACATAAAACTTCTCATTTTCCACATCCACCACAGAGTTCTCATCTACTTTGGCAGAAGCCTTAGCTTTCTTACCATCTACAGTAACCTTACCCGCTTTTATCGCATCATTCGCACGGTTACGACTCTCGTAATAACCCTCATCTACTAGGTATTTGTCTAGTCTCATTAAAATCCATTCACTAAAAAATCTAAAGCATCTACAATCTCTGTACGCTTATCTTCAAGGTTATCTATAGCATTACCAAGCATCGTAGCAGGGATACCTGCTATATCCATCGTGGATATATAGAGTTTTTCTCCATCTATATCAAAAATAGGATTGAGATGTGCAATAGTATGGCTATCATTACACAAAGGTATAACAACTCGAAGTTTGGAGATACTGTTTATCTCATGTGTAACATCTAAAAGATAAGGAAACACAGAAGCATTTTCTCGACTGTTTCTATCATAAGTCAAACTGTGCCACTAAAATCTCCTGATGCCATCAGAAAAACAACCATATTTCTCTATACGTTCATTCTGTTTGTCTATCGCCTCTTTATTCTCTTCAAGCCACTGTTGTTCTTCTCTCTTTCTAACCACCTCAGCCAAATAGGCTTCAAAGTTTTTAGAGATATTGATTTTGTAAGCTTTTGCTTTTTGGAGTAAATCAGAATTAATCGTCACATTCGTTGCTTTTTTGATGGCATTTTCATTATATATAACAGACATGTGCATCCTTTATGTGGGTATCATATGTGGTATTATATCATATTTAAAAAAATCCTATACTTGATGTGTAGTCTAATAAGTTATAAAGGAAAACTGCTTATAATATTACTGAAAATTAAAATTTAAGGAGATAAAATGTCTTGTAGTATTTGTGGAGCAGGAAATCATGATGCAAGAAACTGTCCTAATACATCCCGTTGTAGTGTTTGTGGAGGAATTGGACATAATGCGCAAACTTGCCCAGAGGCAAGGAGATGTTCGATTTGTAATGGAAGGGATCATGATGCAAGAAATTGCCCCGTGAAAAATAAAAGATAGTTATGGGTTTCTTTGACAAAGCATTAGATTTAGCAAAAAATCTTACTGAATCTTTTTCTGCTCAAGTAGAAAAGACTGCCAATGAACGTAGAGAAATTATACAAGAACTTGAGCCAATGAGCGATACTGAATTAATTACAGTTCTAAATGATGATAGCTGGGGTAATAGTAGAAATAAAAGGAATATTGCTTATGGTATTCTAAGAAAACGTGGTTTTAAAGATGAAGATTTAAAATACGAACAAAATGACTAAGGAATAAATTTCTAAAGTTTCCATTGTCTTAATGGAAACTACACAATCCCCCTCATCTCATCCTCAGTCAAAGTAGCCACACCCAAACTCTCAGCCTTAGTCAACTTCGACCCAGCATCTTCCCCATAAATCACATAATCCGTCTTCTTAGACACAGAGCCACTCACCTTAGCCCCAAGTTTCTCTAACATCTCTTTCACCACACCACGGCTCACAGACATAGAACCTGTGAGTACCACTGTTTTATCTTTAAATGGATTTTCCTCAGCTTCTACTTTCTCTTCTACTGTAGGTTGTACCTCATCGAACAATTTTAAAACAAAATCATGATTCACTCGCATAAACTCTAACAATGAGTTCGCCATTTCTTCACCTATGCCATCTATGGCTACTACCTCTTCAAAGGTTGCATCGACTATGCCAAGTCCAAACTCTAAAGCCAAAGACTTACCTGCTACCTCGCCGATGTGTTCTATGCCCATAGCAGAGATGAGTCTGTGCAGTGGTACGCCTTTTGTGTCAGCTATGGCATCTAGTAGCTTGTTAATACGCTTCTCTTTGAAGCCTTCCATACCCTCTAAGTCCTCAGACTTTAGATAATACAGTCCTAAAATATCTGTTATTTTTTCCTCTTTGACAAGTATCTCCACTATCTTAGAACCAAGCCCATCAATATTCATGCAGCCCTTTTTAGCAAAATGTATGATGGAATTTACCACTCTGTCTGGACAGTCAAGGTTCTGACACTTGATGAGTGTACCCTCATCTAACACTTCAGAGTGACAAGTAGGACACTCTGTAGGACGGCTGATAGGTTTTTCTGAGCCGTCACGTCTATCGGTAAGAACTTTGGTGATTTTAGGTATCACATCTCCAGAGCGTATGAGTATGACGCTGTCACCTATCATCAGCCCTTTACGTTCTATCTCATCGAAGTTATGTAGGGTGGCACGTGCTATGATGGCACCATCTAAGTCAACAGGTTCTACTTCTGCTACGGGAGTGAGTACGCCTGTACGTCCTACCTGTATAGTAATATCATTGACCTTTGTAACTTTTTCTACTGCTGGGAATTTGTACGCACACATCCACTTGGGTACTTTGACGGTGTAGCCTAAGTCCTCTTGCAGATGCACATCATCTACCTTAACGACCATTCCATCCATCATCATAGGGATTTCATCTCGCTTGCTAATGAGGAACTGATAGAATTCTTCTATCTCTTCTATGGTGTTACACTCTTTTGAGTATGGTGGTTTGAGAAATCCTTGATTGTACACAAAGTCCATCTTTTCAGAGAGTCTGCTTTGGGTTAAGCTATTTTCCCCAAGTCCCCAAGGGTAAAAGACCAACCTACGCTTCGCAGTGACAGATGAGTCTAACTGTCTTAGGCTCCCTGCTGCTGCATTACGTGGGTTTGCAAAAGGTGCTTCACCTTCATCGATACGTTCTTTATTGATGATTTCAAAATCATCTTTACGTATGACTACTTCTCCACGTATCTCTATAAGCCCATCATAGTCTATAGTAAGTGGTACAGAGCGTATGGTACGTACATTGTCCGTCACCTCTTCACCTATGACACCATCCCCACGGGTAATGGCACGTACAAACTTGCCACCCGCATAAAGCAAGTTCATACTTGCCCCATCGAACTTAGGTTCACAAAAGTAGTCACATTTCCCTACATTTTTCTCTACCCTGTCCAGCCACTCTTGTACTTCCTCTGTAGTAAAAACATCTTCCATACTCCACATACGCTTGATGTGCTTAGCTTTAGAAAACTCATCACGCACCACACCACCCACACGCTTGGTAGGAGAATCTTCTACTACCTCATCAGGATGTGCTGTCTCATAGTCCAACACTTCATGGTAAAGCTTGTCATACTCTTCATCTGTAGCGATGGGGTTGTCATCTACGTAGTAGGCATGTGCCCATTTTTTAAGGGTTTCTATTTTTGTTAAATATTGTTCTTTTGTCATTTCTTATTTTTATTATCCATATCTTTCATAGATTCAACTGTGTCATCATTTGGTATTTCATATTCACCTATCATTTTCCATACCACCTCTAACAAATCACTCAAATAATCTCTACAGACATAATAAATCACTTCAGCATCCAAATCAAAATAATGATGTGACAATACGTCTCTAATACCTTTTACTTGTTTCCACTCAATTTGAGGATATGATGAGAGAAGTGCTTTATCAGTAAGTTTATCTATCTGCTTAAATGCTTCACCAATGGCAATAAGTCTCATAGAAATGCTATCAAGTTTCTCAAGTCCTATTTCGTTCTCTAAAAAATCATCTACTACACTAATGGCTTTAAATCTAGATTGTATCAACTCTATCGAATAAGCAATATCCTTTAAAGACATTACAACAATGATATCTTCGTTAGACATAGGTGATATCTTTCTCAATCATCGTTTTTAAATGTGATTTCAAATGACTATGCTCGCGTACAATATCTACAGAACGCAATAATGCTTCTTCTATCTCTTGCTTAAGTCCTATGACCTTAAAAAGATTTGGCTTCATTTTGACAAAAATATCTATATCACTTTTAGCTGTTGCTTCTTCTCTTGCGTAAGAACCAAAAAGACCTATTCGTTCTATATCATATTTATTTATAAATTCATTTTTATGTGTAAATAAATAATCTAGTATCATCTGTTTTGTCATAGAATACTCCTTGTACTTTTTAAATATTATACCTTATTATGCATCTGCTTCTAAAAATGTTTCTACCAAGGTGGCGACCTCATCGATTCCCTCGGTAGCTTTTGCATAGATACGTGTCTTAAAATACTGGTCTATGTTTTCATCTCTATCGAGATTTAAAAGTACTGAGTTTTCAACAAGTTGTGCGATGTATGCAGTGTCTATCACTTGTCCACTCGTACCGATGACCACTACCATCTCGGCATAGTTGTAAAGTTCACGAAGATGTTCATACGCGGGTGCAGCTTCACCAAACATCACCACATTATGACGTACATCATCAGAGCTACAGGCAGGACATGTTTTACCTTCTTGTGAACTGTAGCCTACAAAAAAGACTTCCCCACAACTCTCACAACGTAAATCTGTCAGTGTCCCATGCAAATGTATCACATCTTTACACCCCACACGCTCTAACATGTCATCTACATTTTGTGTAAGTATCTCAATCTCATCAGTGTGTCTGTTTTTAAGTTCTGCCAATGCTTTATGTGCATAGTTTGGCTCTTTGTTTGCCAAGTCTGCACGTCTGGCATCATAAAAGTCAGAGACCTTTTGACGGTCTCGCATCCAGCCTTGCACAGAACAGACTTCCTCTATGCTAAACTCTTCCCATAAACCATCACTGTCCCTAAAGGTACGTATGCCAGACTCAGCACTCAACCCTGCTCCACTTAGGATATATACTTTTTTATTGGTCATTTTTATGTATACACAAATAGTATAATAGCATCTTTTTTACCATAGAATACTCCTTGTACTTTTTAGATATTATACCCTATTGGAAGTTCTCTATAGTATAATCTGACTATGAAAAAAACATTTTTTATTATACTCTTTTTTTTAATTTCTATTCCTCTTGTGAGTATAGGTATAAGTCAATACAATATCATGAACCCCAAGTATGTACCTATACCCAAATATCTAAATTCATGGATACACACTCCATCTAAACATAATATAAAAATCTCAAAATATGAGACACAAGGTATTCCCTATTTACTTGTAGAATACGATGTCAATGGCACTATGTCAAAACGTTCAAAAAAACTTAGAAAACAAATGAGTGCTTATGGGTATACTCACGATGAACTTCAAAACAATGGGCTTCTTGTTATGTTTCATGGGAAAAATATGCGTAAAGAACACCTCTTACCTGTAGCCGAACGATATACAGCCGTCGGTTTCACCTGTGTGTTAATAGATTTACCTGAACATGGTGATAATAAAAACCCCATACAAAGTTATGGGCAGAACAATATAGAAAGTCACTATTTGACGACAGTCATAAAAGACCTCAGCTCTCACCGTGCAAAACTCTCTACACAAGCTCTTTATGTTTGGGGTATATCTTTAGGAGGTGCATTTGCCATTAGCAATAGTATTTATGTCAAGCCAAATGCTCTCATACTTATATCTACTTTTGACAAGCTTTCTTATATCTTAGAAGAAAAGTCTGAATATTTATTTGGTCAAACTCTAGGAAAGCTATTATATACGGGTCTAAACTATTCACTTTCATTCTTTTACAACTTTCACCCTGAAGAAATAGACAGTACAAAACATGCAAAAAAGTTGCATGTGCCTATTATGGTATTTCATGGGAAAAAAGATAAGCTAATTCATTATAGTCACGGAGAAAAATTATTTCAAAGTTTCCCAAATAAACACAAAATACTTATCTTAGATACCAATGGAAATCATGAAAATATACTCATTACTAAATATCCATTTTATGCACAAAGTGTCAAGTTTTTATTAGAATCTACTAAAAAGCACTAAACACCGCCAAAGCCTGCACATGCTCTTTCACATCATGACAACGCACAATGCCTGCCCCATTTTCCACAGCCTTCAGGTGAATAGCCAATGTCCCTGCCAAACGCTCTTCCACAGGCGTTGGAATAATCTTATCTATCATCGACTTTCTACTTGCACCTACCAACACTTCACACCCAAAAACTTTAAAATGTCCCATATTTTTAATAAGTGTAAGATTATGCTCTAAAGTTTTGCCAAAGCCGATGCCCACATCCAAAATAATGTTTTTTCTCTCCATACCCAAAGCTTCACATTGTGCTATACGCGCTTCAAAGAATTCAGAGACTTCCACCATGACATCGTCATAGCTAGGATTTTTCTGCATAGTCTGAGGTGTGCCTTGCATATGCATAATGCAAAGTTTGGCATCATATTTCACCGCTAGTTTAATGATGTCATCATCACTAGCACCTGTAATGTCGTTGATAAGGGTAAATCCACTTTTGAGCGCATACTTTACAACTTCAGTGGTATAGGAGTCCACAGAAAAAGTAGCCTTTTCATAGAGTTTTTCAGAAGCTATGGCATCACAGATGGGCTTCATACGTTCGAGTTCGACAAGCTCACTCACCGTCTGGGCATTTGGACGAGAAGAGACTGCTCCGATGTCTATGATATCTGCACCTTCAGATATCATCTGCTTTATTTGAGAAACAGCATCCTCTTTTTGAAAACGACTACCCTCAAAAAAGCTGTCATCATTGGCATTAATGACACCCATGATTTGTGTAGCATTACTTTTTACCGCAAGAAATTTTTTAAGTTCATTGGCAACAGTTTTAAGTCCAAAAGGTTGGGCTAACTCTTTTTTGGAGAGTATCTCCATATGTTTTCGCGTACCTATGAGTATACAGTCATACAGAGGTTTTTCACAAAGTATCACCCCACCTGGCACAGCCAAGTCCGCCCCAATGCTTAAAGCATCTTGCTTAAGTATGTTTGCAGCAGGACATTTAAGGTCTTTGATGAAAAAGTACATCAACTCCATCTTCTTAGCCATAATCCCCACACCACCAGACTCAACCCCAAGTGATTTAAGTGCAGACTTTTTATCTGTAATATTTCCTAATTTGTAGATGTACATCATTTATCCTCGTAGGGGGCGATTGCCATCGCACCTTTTTTTTAAGATATTTTCCCTTACGGCGAAAGTTTTATATTATAGAGCCACTTGCAGATTCCCAAAGACAACCCACAATTTAAGCTAAATTGAATTTCAAAAAAGCCCTTAAACCCTCATAAATGTTATAATTATCTACCAAAAAAAAACAACACTACAAGAAC
>Ga0256829_1000819_pt1 | contig 28237 bp, 38 predicted proteins | sample 131447metaG_FD_185979 | JGI IMG/M metagenome (GOLD analysis project Ga0256829, IMG submission 185979) | Hydrothermal vent microbial communities from Lau Basin, Pacific Ocean - 131-447 | ecosystem: Environmental > Aquatic > Marine > Hydrothermal vents | place: Pacific Ocean: Lau Basin | collected... | reverse complement strand
ATATCAGCATGATACACCGTCGCAGTCTGCCGGATCCTGTCCTGACCCAAGGGGCCTGTCATCGGGAGGTGCAACATGTGAAGTCCGTGCAAGCCTTGACAGGTCAAAACATATCAAACCGAGTATTCGACTTGATAACTGAGGGAGAGGAAGCGTTCATGGCGAAAACAACGCAACGGAGCGAAACCATGAATCATCCAAAATTCACATGTAACCACATCAATCAGAAACAACTCGCTGACCGCTGGGATCTTTCCGAGCGGACTCTGGAACGTTGGCGAGCCATTGGCTGGGGGCCCCTCTTCCTGAAAATCGGTGGCCGTGTGGTTTACCGGGTGGAAGATATCTTGGCCTACGAGGAGCAGCACCTGGCCGACTCGACCCAATCGCGGGTCTGCAACAGATAGATGCCAGTGAGGATCTGGAATCGGTCAAATCGCCTGCTGCAAGGTCTTCCAGGCGACATCCCAGGCGATCCGTTCCTGCTCTAGGCGGACATTCTGCCCCCAGGCATTGCGTTTGATGGCCTGATACACCGCTTGCTCGGGATCCGTCAGCAAGGGCAATGTTTCGGCAGCATGCTGATCCTTCTCTTCAACCCATAAACCCTGATGACTTCGGAGGGTTGCTTCGTCCATCAATACAGATTTCAGTTCAGGGAGATAGCTTCTGGCACGATTGAGAATCGCAAAACCATGCGTGTCCAAATCCCCCCAGTAGACGCAGTTGGCCTTGGCGACCCAGGGCAGACGACCCAGTACGTCGACCCCATAACCTAGCTGCATGATGACAACCGAACCCGGAAGATCATCAAACGCGAGACCGGTTTGCAGGTTCTCGACAATAAAAACGTTGCTGACAGGGAGATCGAGTTCAGCCAGTTGTTCCCAGGGTGCAGAGATATCGTTCAGACTGCCGACCCGTTGCCTCAGGCTCTCGTCCAGAATGCGCAGACGGATGAGTTGTGGTGGTGCCTTGAGTCCGCAGCGCCCGTAAAAATCACCCTCGCTTGATGATTTACCTCGCACGTTATCGACGAGATTTGCCAGAAGCCCTTTACGTTTTTCAAGCCACTTGCTGTCCAGGCCACTGACGGGCAGCTGTCTCGGATAAAGGTTGGAAGCAGGATTCTTCTCGATCCAGGCGACCATATCGATAAGGCGTCGATAATCCGCCTCACTGTAATCAGCAAGAATGGCAAAGTAACGAGGCAGCTTGTCAGAAAGCTGAGGCCAACGCCCGATAAGATCCCTGTATCGCTGTTGGGCGCGATCCCATCGATCGGCCTCTCCAATCCATTGTGCAACTTCGCCGGGGCCAGACAGCAGCAGTTTCTCGGGAACAGGCTGTGTTCCCAGCTTGCGCCAACGCCGTTCACTCCAGGAAAGCGATCCCACACCATTCCAGGATTGCCAGGCTGCTACCCAGGCACGGACGTCTTCAACCTGCTTCAGCGCCTGGTTCTCGGTGGGGATGCCCAGATTGACCTCCAAGGGCCAGGCACTGTCTTCCAACTGCTCCGGTTCGCCGCTTGCCTCAAGCCACTCACGATGCCTGTTCTTGAAGCGTCGCTTCAACTCCTTTTTTACATCATCAGGAAACTTCAAGATCTGCCCTCCCCTTGACCCACAAATCGCCTCTCAGCGAGTCGCTGGCCGGTCAGATGCAAGGCGCGTCCTCGCAGGAATGGCCGTAGTCCTTTCAAGAGGGCGCAACGCGGCAGATGGCCGGCCAGCGGCTCGCCCGAAGGGAGCCCCGAAAATGGCTCAATCCAGCGTTGTACCCCTTGAAAAGGGCTACGGCCATTCTCTGCGGGGTACGCCTTGTCTTGAAGCATTTTCGGGGCTCTGAGGGGCAATTTGTGGGTCAAGGGGAGAGCTCACCTCCTGATGTGCATGAGCAGGCAGTTTCAGGCGCTGCTGCTCCGAATCATATTCGATCATCAAGACACCGGAGACGCGCCGGTCGCTGATATCGATAAAGCAGGCACCACCAATAAACGGTTCCAGGGTCATGACCGATTTCAGCGGCGTGGCGACAATCATCTGAAAACCGAAGTTCTTGAAGATATTCATCGCCAACGCGGTGAACTCGTTGTCAGCCTTGTCAAAGGCCTCATCGAGCACCACAGGCGCATACATGGGAACACCATGTTCATTACCGCCCAACTGGTAGCGCAGTGCGGCGGCAAGTGCATGGTTGATCGGCTCCTATTGGTTGACTACAATTGTGGTAAATGCAATGAGGTATCCGAAATGAGCGTTTCCGTCCGCATCGATGACACCCTAGTCGACCAGGCCCGCACCGCGGCCAAGGCCGAGTTCCGCACGGTCCAGGGGCAGATCGAGTTCTGGGCCAAGGTCGGCCGCGCCGCCCTGGACAATCCTGACCTGCCGGCCAGCTTCATCGCCGAGAGCCTGATGGCCATGAACGAGCCCCGCGAGGAGGCCGAACCCTTCGTGCCCCGCAGCCGTAAAGCCAAATGAGCTGGGAGGTGCGGCAGACACGCCGCTTCGCCCGCGCCTACAAGAAACTCCACGACAACGTCGTCGCCACCGTCGATGACGCGGTGGAGGTTGTTTCTGAAAACCCCGACGTCGGCGAAAAGAAGAAAGGCGATCTAGCCCGCCTCTGGGTCTATAAGTTCCGCAGCCAAGGCCAGCTCTATCTTCTGGGCTATACCCGTGAAGACGAGCTGCGCCTGATCTATCTCGAGGCCGTCGGCCCCCACGAGAACTTCTACCGCGACCTGAAACGCTGACGGATCACTGGGCTCCGGTCGTGCCGCGCTTGCCGTGACGGGGATCAGAGTCGAAAATTAGTCCCAGCTCGTCAGCCCTGGCGTTGTCCACAGCGATCTCGCGATCGATGTCCTCGGCGTCGTAGCCGAAGGCTGAGATCGCCTCGGAGCGGCTCATCAGGCCTGACTGGATGGCGGTGAGCATGGCGTTGAACTCCTTCTGCGGATCCACCCACTGCCAGCCTTGCGGGATCCACTTCACGGCACGCCAGCGGCGACGTTCATTGGCATAACCAGGCAGCTCAAGGGTTCCTGAAAGCACCGCCTGATCCATCCAGGCGTTCCACACCGGGCGACAGAACTGGTGCACGATCACCCCGTGCTGGATCGCCTCACAACGGCGGCGAAACTCCAGCAATCCCGCGCGGATCGACGAGTAGTTCACCTGCGTGAGGTCACCGGTGAGCATTTCGTAGGTGATGCCCATCGCCGCGGCTACCGCTCGAAACTGCTGGCGCATGAAATCGGCATAGGCGTTTCCCAGATCAGCCGGATCGGAGAACTTCACGTCCTCACCGGGTTCCAGGATCTGCAAGGTGCCGGGTTCCAGGCCGGCAAGCGCTGCCCCCGACGCATCCCCTTCTCCTTCACCCATCAGGTTGTCCTCAGGACTCTGGCGGGTGATGAAGCCGGCGAACATGGCGGCGGTCTTTTTGCGCACCAGCTCGGCGTCGTCGTACTGGTCCAGCTCATCGAGTTTGATCAGGGCACGGGCCAGCCAGGGCTCTCCGCGGAGCTGTCCCGGACGCAATGGCCGGAACAGGTGGATGACCTGATCGGCCGCCACGCGTACAATGGTGAGCCGATCGGCGCCGGGTTGTGTGGCGGCATCGTTCGGATGCACCCGGGTCATGTGGTAGGCGACGCGGCGGCCGAGTCGATCGAACTCGATGCCGGCACGAATGGTGTTGCCGTTGTCGGCCAAGGTGTTGAGCGTGGTCGGTACATGCTCCGACTCCAGCAGCTGCAACTGCAGCGGCACGCTCATGCCGTCCTCCGGCTGGCGCGGGCGCATTCGGATGAAACACTCGCCGCCCTCCAACATCGCCCGGCAGGCAAGCGCCTGCAGGCCGTAGAAGTCGGTGAGCCCCACGCTGTCAGCCTCATCCGACCACTCCCACCACAGCGCCTGGATCTGTTTGCGAAGTTCGGCGTCGTCGATCAGGCTCTGCGGTTTGATACCAGTGCCGACGGCGTTGGCGACAAACGCCTCGAGGCCCGCCGCCGCCCAGGCGTTACGGCGCACCTGGTCGCGGCTTTTGGCCCGCAGCTGATCGAGCGTATCGGCAAGCGCGTCTGCGGGACCGGGATTTCCTACCCACCAGGCGAGTGTTCGCCGGCCGTGTCCTGCCGCGTCATAGGTGGGCTTCGCCCTGCCGAAGCGGGCGCGAAAGAAATCGATCACCCCCACGCCTCAAAGGCCCTTGTCGGTGGTGACGCGGATCTGGCGAACCGGGGGGCGTCCCTGATTGCGTGCGAGTTGCGCGTCGATCTCGCGCAGTGCCTCACGAAGCTCCTCCACCGAACGGTACTCCACTGTCTTGTCGCCAAAGGTCACGCGTCGCTCGCCCTTGGCCAGCGCCCGCTCCAGGGCCTCGCGATCGGCTTGGGTCCAGGCCATATCAGGCGCCTGCCAGTGCGGCCAGTTCGAGCACCAGATCGGTCTGTGGTCGGTTGCCGTTCTGGAACACGACTCGGGCGAAGCGGCCTACCGGCCGTCCCTGTACGGTGAAGTAATCGCTGCCGCTGTCCGGTTGATACCAGGCGACATTGGCATCGAGATAGAATCCGGCGCCCGGTAGCCAGCGGGTGCCGTCCACTGAGGTCTGGATCTCCATCGCTTCGTTGCGCGAGGCGGTGCCCAGTTTGCGGGCGATCAGCAGCGTGTATCCGTGCGATTCACCGAGGTCGATCGGATCGGTGGTAACACTCTCGCCGCGTTCCAGCGCCCCGACAGCAAAAACATCGGCACGCATGCCGCTCGCCGATGATCCCGGAGCCTGGGCGCCGAGCAGCCGGCCTTCGGCATCGCAGGCGATCAGCCGCCTTTCGTCGATGCCGGTGTCAGGGTTGTGGTAGACGCCTTCGATTACACTCATGTGCGATTCATCCAGGAACTCTTGATTACGCTCCGCTTCGCTCGCGGGCGGCTTGTTTTCGATTCAGGGTTGGTGGTGGTTACCGGCATCAGTTGACGTTCCAGTTCGCGCCAATGACGCTCCTCGAAACGGTCGAGCCCCGCGGCACTGGCCGCGGCACGGGCGTAGACATAGCAGTCGAGCGCCTCGTTGCGCTCGCGCAGCTTCTGCCACTCGCGTACCGGAAAGCCGTTTCGGTTGCGCCGGGTGATTAACTGCTCGGCGCAGAGTTGCTTGACGAACTCCGCGTCCACCTTGGGCAGATGGACATAGCCTTCCGGGTATTGGATCTCGCCGTCCTCGCTGACCTCCACGGTCTTGCGCAGGTTGTTGTAGAACTCGAGTTTGGCGATGGCGCCGGCCACTGCGAACACCTTGATGCCACGTCGCAGCCGCTTGCCGTCGGCTGTCACATCCACCGCTGTTGGCATACCCACTAACGCCGCGCCTCGAGCCACACCCTTGACCGCCATAAGTCGGCTATCCCGCATGCGGCGTACAAAGGAATAGGTCTCTTGGGTTGCGAACCCGGTGTCGATGGCAAAGCGCACCAACGGCAAATGGGTGCCGCTGTCGTGGGTCCATGTTTCATTCAACAGTTCGGCCAGTTGCTTCCAGACAGCATCGCGGGCGGTATCACCCATGAGCACCCGGTGCTCAATGAGCCACGCTTCTTTGCCGCGACCAAAGGCCCAGACCGAGGCCTCGATACGATCCTTCTGTACGTCGGCGCCACCGACCAGAAGGAGGCCACCAGCAGGAATGACACCGATGCGATAATCCTCTCGCCGCTCCAGTAGACGCTCCCAGTCAGGCGCTTCACCTTCCTCCACCCAGGTCTCACCCAGTTCGGTGTTCTTGAACGCCTTGAGCCGGGTAGCGGAACCTTGCGCCTGTTCCCAAGCCGTTGCGATATCCGCCCAGGAGCGCCAGCCCAACGGGCTGTAGAGCGACGACAAATGAAAACCCACGGTCTTGCCCGCATTCTCGGGCGTCATGGCGCGCCACTCGCCCTGCTCGAGCATCCAGGTCTTGTGTTGTTCCTGGATCTCGTCTTCGCAGGATTCGCAGACGTAGTGAGCGGTCTCTGGCTCACCCCATATCCAGCGCAGCTGTTCGAAGCGCAGCCACTGCCGGTGCCCGCAGTGCGGACAGGGCAAGAAGTAGCGACGCTGGTCCGAGGATTCGAACTCGCGTTCGATCGGACTCACTCCCGATACCGTCGGTGTAGAAACGATGAGTATCTTGCGACGCGCAAAGGTGCGCGTACGCGCCTCGGCCAGCTGGATGGCATCACCTTCACCATCAACGTCAGCCGGATAACCATCCACCTCGTCGAGAAACAAATAGCGCACCGGCATTGAGCGCAGGCCCACTGCGCTGTTGGCGCCGGTCATCACCAGCACACCGCCACGGAACTCCTTGGCCAGCACCGTATTGCCGGCATCACGCGAACGTGACGGCGAGATGCGCTCGGATAGCGCAGTCGACTCCTCGATCAGCGGATCGATACGTTGCTTGGAGTTGCGCTTGGCCATCTCCACCGTGGGAGAGACTGCCATCATCGGGCCCGGCGCCAGGTGGATGCAGTAGCCGATCCAGTTGTTGCCGCACTCGGTGCCGCCTACCTGCGCACCCTTCATAAACACCACCCGCTCAACCGGCGAGGCCGGCGACAGGGAGTCCATGATTGCCTTCAGGTATGGGGTACGCCGGGTCGCCCAACGCCCCGGTTCAGAGGCCGACCTGGACGAGAGCATCCGGTAGCGATCGGCCCACTCAGAAACAGAGAGCTGCGGATCGGGTGTTAGCCCCTCGCGCCACGCGCGGTCGATGGCGTCAAAGCCTTCATACTCGAACACAGCACATGTCAGTCCACCCTGGGGGCGGGATCCCCGAGTTCCTCGAGGTGGCGGCGCACCTCACGCTCAAGCAGCACATGCAATGCGTGCGCATCGACGCTCAGCTCTGCCGCCATCTGGCTCGAGACCCGGGCCGGCCAGTTCAGCCAGGCATCTCGTTCGGCCCGCGCCAGCTTGAACACGTGAGCCAGCGCCTTGGCACGATCGACCAGTTCTCCCTTGAGACGGGCAAGGCGTACCTTGGCGGTCTGAGCCTTGAGCACCTCATTGGCGGTGCGGGCCTGCAACAGTGTCGTGCCACCAGCGGGCAATGCCGTTTCTCCAGTGGCCTCCCGTACCGCATTGATTGCTTCCACCGGCACCGCTCGCTGGGCCTGGGCCTTGCGTTGTTGCGAAGTGTCGGTGTTGGCCGCCCACTCTGCATCGGCCTTGTTCGGATCGATGGTGCCGTCCGGCTCAGGCGTGATGCGCCCGGCCTTGATGGCCTTGCGCACTGCCGCATCCGACACCCCGCGATGGCGACCGTAGGCCCGGATGGAAATCCCCATAGCACTATCTCATTGTTTTTAATCGAATATTTATCTGATAAATAAGCAGAAATGAGTTGATAAGCATGCCGAAGGAAGCGTTCATGTCACCACGGTCAAGCACAAACGGAGACAACCAGATGAACGCAGCCAAGCCCAAAAACCGCTACACGATCACCTTCCCAGGCGAGCGCGCCATGACCTTCACCAAGGAGAAGATCCAGAGCCCGACCCTGCTCAAGGCCATCGCCTACATCGAGCGGGAACCTGGCTGCTCCGGCCTGACCCTCGAAAACGGCACCCAGATCAACCTCGCCTGAGGAGAGCCACCATGAACAAGAAACCCACCGCCATCGACGTCTTTATTGCCAGGAAAGCCGAGATCGACACCATGCTGAAACGGCTCCAGGCCTTCAGCGACAACCACTTCGACACCGCACCCGATGAAGTGAACTGGGGCGATGTCGGCAGCCTGGGTCACGTTGCCGAGCAACTCAAAGAGATCACCGACTTCGTCTTCGGCGAAGGCGAATACGCTGAATAAAACCCGACAGGAGAACCAAAACCATGAAACTGACAGCCACCCAAGAAAACATCCTTCACGCTGCCGCCGGCCGACCGAGCCGCGACATCGAACCTTTACCATCCAATGTGAATGCCGGCGTCCGCCAGCGGGTCATCGATGGACTGCTGAAACGTGGATTGGTCGAATTCAAAGGCGGCATCTACCGCATCAGCACATCTGGATTTGTCGCCATCGGCATTCCGGCCAAGACCGACAAGTCAGCCACGAGGTCCGGCACCAAGCAGGCGCGAATGATCGAACTGATGCGCCGACCTCAGGGGGCCAGCATCGATGAGATCGTGGCGGAAACCAATTGGCTGCCACACACAGTGCGCGGCACCATGACCAATGCGCTCAAGAAGAGGTTGGGGCTCACTCTGACTTCCGAAAAGGCGGACGGCGAACCGCGGCGTTATCGGATTATCTGACCCTCACGCTTCCTCAGGCTCAAGCGTTTTCTCGGACGCTTGAGCTTCTTGTTCTTCAGCGCTGAGTCTTTCAACAGAAGTAGTAGTGAAGGTCTCACCGGATTCACCCAGTACAGCGTCTTCACCTGTGTACTCCTGCCAGCGCCGGATGATCACATCGACGTATTTTGGATCGAGTTCAATCAGGCGAGCCTGACGCCCACTCTTTTCGCAGGCGATTAGAGTGCTTCCAGACCCACCGAAGGGATCCAGGATGATGTCCCGGCTCTTACTGGAATTGCGCACCGCGCGTTCGACCAGCTCCACCGGTTTCATGGTGGGGTGCAGATCATTCTTTGCCGGTTTGTTGAAGAACCAGACGTCTCCCTGATCGCGCGCACCGCACCAGAAGTGTTCCGAGCCTTCGCGCCAGCCGTAGAGAATGGGCTCGTATTGGCGTTGATAATCGGAGCGCCCCAAGGTGAAAGTGTTCTTGGCCCAGATGATGAAGGTGGACCATTTACCACCAGCGTCACGAAAGGCCTGCTGCAATGTATCCAGTTCACTGGATGACATGGCGACGTAGCAAGCGCCTTTGGTCACCTCGAGCAGGTTAGCCAGCGCCGCTTTTAGAAACTCATAGAAGCCTTCGCCTAGATTGTCGTTCATGATGCGCCGGTCTTTGCCGCGCATCTTGTCCTTGGCCGAGTTGCCATAGTCCACGTTGTAGGGTGGATCGGTGAAGACCATGTCGGCTAGCTGGCTGTCCATCAGCATAGCCATATCGTCCGCGCTGGTGGCGTCGCCACAGAGCAGGCGGTGTTCGCCCAGGATCCAGAGATCGCCGGTGCGACTCACCGCCAGCGCCTCTATCTCGGGTACGGCGTCGTCCTCGGTCAGGCCGGCTTCCGGTTCCGATTCCAGCAGTGCGTCAAGTTCCTCATCGCTGAAACCAATGAGCTCAAGATCGAAATCGAGATCTCGAAGTTCGGCCAATTCCAACTGAAGCAGTTCTTCATTCCATCCGGCATTCTCGGCGATCTTGTTGTCGGCGATTACCAGCGCCCGGCGCTGTGCCTCCGTTAGATGCCCGAGCACGATCACCGGCACCTTCTCTAGTCCGAGCTGCTGTGCAGCCAGCAATCGCCCATGACCGGCGATGATGACGTTGTCGTCGCCCACCAGGATGGGATTGACGAAACCAAACTCGGCAATCGAGCCGGCTATCTGCGACACCTGCCCTTCATCATGGGTGCGTGCGTTGCGCGCATAGGGGATCAGGCGCTGGAGCGGCCAGTGCTCCACCGATTCGATCGTGGTCGATTGCATTCGATAACCTTGGGATGAAAGTGCGAACCGCGAACCTGCGAACCCGGTTTTCTCGGGCAACGCTAGCGAAATGCCGCGCCTCCGCCCCCCGCATGGCTTTTTGTCCAGGAAGGACCCGTTGTATTCGGTGTGAGTGGGAGGCCCAGAAACGACGAAGGCCGCAGAATGATCCGCAGCCTTCGAACACGCTTCTCTCGCGATATTAGAGCAATCCTAACGCAAAAACGGGAAAAGTGTTGCAACCTGACTGGCGGTCGATTTACGCGCGAGTACGCATGGTTTTGTGATGGTTCGCGACGAGCCGCAATCTCACGAAATCTCACTCTCTTTGATCGGTGTGGATGCGGCATTCAACTGTACCGCCACCGTCAACAGCGCTCGCTGCCAACGTCGCCAGGCCGTCGTCCGGTCACAACCGAAACGCCTGCAGATGTCACGCCAACGATATCCATCCGCTCGCATCCAGACCAAATGACGGTCCTCCTCGGCGAGCCATAGCACCCAGCCCATGGTTTCCTCCATGCGGTCGATCGCGGCTGGGTCCGGCGGGAAGCGGTACAGCGCATCGTCACCCGAGAAGGTTTCCCACGGCTGGCGCAGGATGGCCGGCCAAGTGTTGAAGTAACCCTGCACCCGTACCGGCGGCAGACGATGGGCGGTCAGGGCAGCTTCCTGGAATCGCTCGGCCACCTGCTCGCTCGTCCATTCAGCCATGGCGCGCCTCCCGGCAACCATAGAGCCGCTCGCCTATTCGTTTCACCAATTCCCGCTCAACCCAGTCAAGGCGTTCATCGTCGGGCGAGATCACCAGGATGCCGTCCTCGCGCCAACCATCGCGCTTGATGGCCTCGGGATCTGTTCGCTTGGGCTGCAATCGACCAAGCGGACAGCGGTAACGCGGATTGGGCACGCTCATGCCACACCTACCAGTCGGGTGTCGATCACCCAGTGCAGCAGCGCCAGGGCATCGGCCTCGTTGTCGTCGGCGGGGTGATGACCGCGTTGGCGTACCGCCTGGATGACCTTTGCTTTGCCCGCGTTGCCCTTGCCAGTGACATGGCGCTTGATGGTGCCCACCGGCACGCCCTCGTAGGCGATGTCGTGCTGTTCACACCAGGCCGATAGATGGGCCAGGAAACCGCCGTAGGCATGGGCGGCGTCGACACCCAGGTGACGGCGGACCTCCTCGAAGTAGATGGCGTCGATCTGACTCACCGTGGTCAGCATCCGATCGAGCCAGTGCTTGAATCGGAGGAAGCGCATGCCGCCGCCCTGGTAGCGGTCGTGTTTGAATTCAACCGTACCGCTGGTGATGAGGGCGTCGGACGAGCGCAGCGCCCATCCGGTCTTGGTGCCGAGGTCAAGACAGAGCACCGTCATGCAGGCCGAGGCCAACCCACCCTTCTCCCCGGGATGAAGAGCCACCCCCTGGGGCTCTTCTCTCCCGTAGGGAGAGGGGGTCTGCGTGCAAACTGGAAATCGATCTGAAACCTGCGCGGTTGCTGGGTTTCGGGTCAGTTTGCAGGGGGTGTCTGCAATCTGGTCCCTGCAAACTGCAAACTGGCACAAGTCATTGTTTTCGCTAGATTCCAGTTTGCAGGCAGTTTGCAGATTGCAGCAAACTGGCCCAGTTTGCAGACTACCCGCGCGGGTAGCGGTGTCGGCGTTTGTCGGTTGGTTCATGTTTGCTCCTCCTCGTGGTAGATCCAGACGTCCGGGTCCTCGACGGGCAGCACCGCGCCGGTCTGCGGACATTTGTAATGGGTGGGTCTGACGGCCAGGTTCGAGCGGGTGATTTCGCCCGTGTCGGTGTCGACCTGCTCCTTGCCCGGCAGGGTCATCTGCTCGACGCAGAGGTTGCCGAACTTGCTGCGAGTCAGCGGCGGCAGGCCGTAGTCTTCGGGATTGCGGAAGAACTTGATGTAACCCTTGGTGGCCAGCACGGCCAGCCGCTCGTTGATGGTGCGGTTGGCGCCGAGCCCGGCCTTGCCCTCGAAGGACTCGGCGAACTGGTTGGCGGTGTAGATCCGACCGGCGGCGGCCTCGTCGAAGATCAGCTGCAGGATTACGTCGCGTTTGCGGCGGCGCTCAGCGTCCAGGCGTGCGCCGTGGTCTTGATTGACCAGGCGCTCGCTGTGTTGATCGAGTTCGACCCAACGACCGCCGGACTTGTCGACCCGCTTGGGCGGCAGGCCCGGACCGTTGCGCAGCTCGAATACCAGCATGCGGTCCATGCGGCTCTCATCCGGACGGTAAAGCAGCATGCCGGTGGTGTAATAACCGCGTAGACTGCCCGCGCCGGAAAGCGCCAGGAACGGATCTTCCTCGATCTGCTTCTTACCGATCTTCTTGGTGTGGTGGGCCAGGATGACGCCCGCCTCGGGATTGACCGCGTCGCGCAGTTGCTCCACCCGCTCGCGCAAGAAGAACAGCATGGCATTGTTGTCGTTCTCGCTCGCACCATCCGGCCCGCCGTCGAAGACGTTGCGGATTGGATCGATGACCAGCACATCCAACGGCGGCTCGGCAAAGGCCTCCCGCATCGCCAGGGCTACCTCGGCCATGCCGTCGTCGTTGAGCACCAGCTTGAGTTGCGGCGTGACCTTGAGATTGCCTGCCGCCTTGGCTGCAACCGTCGGCGGCAGCTGCATCGCCTGAAAGCGCTCGCGCAAGTAGTGGTACTGCACTTCGGCCTGCAGATAAAAGACACGCAGCGGCCTGGGCGGGTTGAGTTCCAGAAACGGCTCGCCCGCCGCCATGTGGGTGAGCATGGTGAGCAGGAAATCGCTCTTGCCCACTTTGGGCGCGCCTCCGAATACGATCATGCCGCCCGGCGTCAGTACCCTGGGCTCGATGAGATCGTCGGGCATGGGGGACTTGTCCGCCAACAGCTGCCCCAGGCTGAACACCGGTATCCCCGGAGCACCGTGGGCCTCGGATCTCGGAGCGGATTGGAGGAAGGCGGTAACGTTAATCTTTTCCGCCACCGCGTCAAAGGCGTCCCATTTCTCCGGCTTGTCGGAAGGCGGCTCGAGGATAGCCACCGATGCCACACCTGAACGGAGCAGCACCTCCCGCACACGCTCGGCGTATTGGAGCCCTGCCTCATCCTTGTCCGGCCAGATCAGCACGCGCTTCCACTTGAGCGGCGACCAGTCGGTCTTGTCCACCGGCGCGTTGGCACCGTTCATGGCGGTGGTCGCCGTGATGCCCTGATGGATGAGCGCATCGGCCGCCTTCTCGCCCTCGACCAGCACCACCTCCTGGGAGTTCAATAGCCCGGGCTGGTTGTAGAGCGGCCTCGGGTTGGGTGCGCGCATCTTGCGTGCTTGTACGTCCCACGGTCGGTACTCCTTACCGTCCGGGGTGTCGTAGCGGTAGACGCAGGCGATAAGCTTCCCCTCACCGTCGTGGTAGTCCCATTTGGCCGACCAGGGTCCGAGGTCGTCGACCGGCGGTTTATATGAAGTCGTTGGAGACACGGCAGGTGGGGCGTCGCCCAACCAGCGGCTGATCTCGCGCACCAGCTCAGGAAACTGTCGCTGGCTGTCCAGGTTGAGGTTCGCCGCCCAAAGATCAAAAATATCGCCACTCTCGCCGGTGGCGAAGTCGATCCACATGCCCGCCTTGGGGCCTTCGAGCTCCACCACCAGGCTCTTGCCAGGATTGCCCTGGAGGTCGCCGATAAAGAACTGCCTGCCGCGGGTCTTGCCGTTCGGAAACAGCCAGGCCAGCACGTCCGACAAACGTTCCAGCAGGCGCGCCTTCAATTCCTTGGCGTCGAGACTGGATTCGGCGAGTGAAACCTCCTGGTCAGGCGCGTCGTTGAAGTCGAGCCAGACGATGTTGTCCGCCATCAAGACCCGCCTCCCCAGCACCGGTCCTGCCAGGGGCAGAACTTGCACTCGTAGTGGGTCGGATCGTTGGCCAGGCGCGGGAGCAACTCGTGGGCGTCACAGGCCTGCAGGATGCGCACGCCCCGGTCCGAGGCACGCTGCGCCAGTTCACCGTTGAACGGCACTTGCTCGAAATAGAGTTCGGCGGTGTCTTTATTGATGGCGGTAAAGAGCGCCGGGGTTTCACTAATGCCGGGGACCTGCGGTTCCATGTAGGCCTGGTAGAGCGCGATCTGCGCGGCATAGACCGGTTTGGAAAGCATCAAGCCGCGCTTGACCGTATCTTTCCACGACTTCGCGTTGAGCGACTTGCACTCCCAGAGCGCCGGGTAACCGAGCCCCAGCGATTCCGGTCCCGCGGCCAGGATCCCGTCCACATGGCCCTGGATGCGGCCACCAGCGGCAGAGAAGCCATACTGCCCTCCTTGCGAGGTCTCTGTGTGGACATCGAAGCCGGCCTGCCGCAGCCAGCGGATGGCGAGGTCCTCGAACACATGTCCGGCCTCGAAAATACGCAACGTGGTTCCAGAGAATTCGCGGCCCGGATCGACCGGGGCCTGCAGGTATTCATACTGCAACGCCCGGTCACAGGCGACGCCAAGGCGGGACGCGCCGAGGTAGGCACGCGGTGTCTGAGCATCCTGTTCAGCGGCCAACGCCTCGTCGATAAAGCCCGTCACCCGCTCGCTGAAGGAGTCGGAAGAGTTGAAATCCAGCATTCTCCACCCCCTCAGAACGGCACGTCTTCGGGCGTGAGTTCCCGCAGGTTGTCGAAGTAGGTGGTGATCACCACGTCGACCATCTGCAGGATCTCCTCCCGGCTGTATGCCGACAGCGGCTTATCCATTCCGACCGATGCCACGTACTCCCCGAGGTGTGGCAGTACCGCTTCCATGGCGGTCTTTTCGTTGTGGGTGGGATCAATCACGACGCCACCTCCTGCCTTGAGGCGCATTGCGTGCAGGGTCTGGCACCGCATCGAGCAGAAGCGTTTGAATTGACGCTTCACCCCAGGTCGCGGCGGCGACACCCAGCAGAAGCCCCGTCCTTCCCGTCCGCAGACCGCACATATCACGCCGCCTCCCTGTCGTCCGCCGCACCAAACACCCGGGATTGGATGTCGCGCTTGTTGAATTGGAAGGCCAGCAGGCAGGAGGCCTGGTAACGGGTGAGGCCGAAGTCCTGACGGTATGCGGGCGGCAGATAGCGCAGCTGTTGCTGGGTCGCAGCCTGGTTCAGCCAGCGTCGGGACTTGAGCGCGGTATCTTCCGACTCGTGCTCGTTGAGCCAGTCGTCCGCCGCCGCTAGGCAGACCGTGCGCTCGCCGAGCGCGAGCAGGCTTGTTCTCAGGTTCTTGCCGCCGCCGACGCCGTACCAGCGGCCGTTGAGGAAGAAGACACCGGCCCAGGCGTCAAAGCCGGTGGCCATCAACGCGCCGTCGTCGCCGAACAGGTCGCACCAGCGGAACGATGAGCGCTTGAGCAGGTCGAGTTCCGACATAACGAAGTCGGTCAGTTCGATTTTCCCCTCGGATTCAGCGCGTTCCCAACGGTGGCCACAGAGCGGACACTCCATGGATGCCGCGGGTACCTGTGCACCACACTCTGGACACTCCTTCTGAGGCGCTTCCCCAGTGAAGTCCCGGCCGTCCAGATTGACGTCCTGCTCCAACGAGCCGTGCATCAGCGTACTGGTACCGAAGTCGAGAATGATGCAGTCGGTCTTGGTGACGCCCGGATACTCGTTGGGATCGACGGTGCGCAGACCGCGGCCGATCATCTGGATCAGGGTGGACTTGAAGGAGCTGGGACGCAGCAGGACGACGCAGTCGGCCGGCGGGTGGTCCCAGCCCTCGGTGAGCACCGCGACATTGACCACCACCTGCGCCTCACCTTGCGCGAACTGGGCCAGTGCATCCTTGCGCTCGCTGTTGGACAACTCGCCGTGGACGAGGACGGCGGGAACGTCGGCGGCATGGAAGGCATCGACAACATTGCGGGCATGGCCGACAGTGGAGCAGAACACCACCGTCTTGCGGTCACCGGCCTTCTCCTTCCAGTGGCGGATGATCGCCTCGGTGATGGGCGCCTTGTTCATGATGGCGTCCACCTCGGCCATATCGAAGTCGTCGGCGGTGCGCTTCACGCTGGACAGCGCACCCTGGGTACCGACGTCGACGACGAAGGTGCGCGGCGGCACCAGGTGGCCGGATTGGATCAACTCGCCCAGCGTGATCTGATCGGACACGTTGCTAAACACCGGACGCAGCCCTTTGCGGTCACCGCGGTTGGGCGTGGCGGTCACGCCGAAGACGGCCAGCTCCGGATTACGCTCCCGGGCATGGTCGATGACTCGCCGGTAGCTAGGCGCAGCGACGTGGTGTGCTTCGTCGACCACCAGCAGGTCCACTGTCGGCATGCGCTTGAGGTTGGCCTCGCGAGAGAGGGTCTGGACCATGGCGAAGGTGGCCTGGCCGGACCAGGATTTCTCCCGGGCATCGAACACGGAGGTTTCGATGCCGGGATTCACCTTGCGGAACTTGGCCTCGTTCTGGCTCGTCAGCTCGTCGCGATGGGCCAGCACACAGGCCTTGGCGTCGTTGTCGTCCAGCCACTCCCCTGCGACGCCGGAGAGCATGATGGTCTTGCCCGCACCGGTCGGGGCGACTCCGAGGGTGTTGCCGTGCTCGCCGAGCGCACGGACAGCGCGCTCGACGAACACCTTCTGGCGGGGTCTGAGTATCATCGTCGCCCCTCCTTACTGTGCCCAGCTGGGACGGCCGGTGGGTGCCGCGGCCGGCTGCTGCTGAGAAGCCGGGGCCTGCTGCTGTGCCGGTTGCGGAGCGACGCTGCCCATCACTCCGGCGTACTCCTTGCGGTCCGGGGTGATCGCCATCTTGATGACGTTCTTGTCCTCGCCGTATTGGTCCTTCTCCATTTCCACCTTGCCGACGAACTCGATGCCGTCGAGGTCGGCGAAGCCGCTGATGCGCCGGGCCTGCTGGGCCTGGGGCGAGCTGTCCTGCGGGTGCAGACCGCGTGCGGAGTTGAGGATGCCCTTGATGAAGGCGCGGCCCATGTTGGCCCACTCGGGCCCCTTGTTGCTGTGCAGGCCGATCAGGCTCCACATCTTGCGCCGGGCATAGGGACCGTCCAGCACCACGAACTCGCAGTTGAGATAGACCGAGCCGGTGGTCTGGTTTTGGGTGGCGTAACCGCCAGTCCAGCCCTGGGCCGGGTCGTCGTAGCCACCCGGCTTGATGGTCATGCGCACCTTTACCAAGGTGCCCTTGGGAATCAGGTCAAAGCTGTTTTGGTCGTCGGCTGAGTTGAAATCGTTCCAGGCGGATGTCATGGTCAAACTCCTTTATGTTCAGGATGAACGGTATGCCGCGAGTCCATGGATGGACTGGAGCGGTCACTTTCGATAGAGGGTTGAGGGTCGGCGGTGGAAGCGGATGGGCGGCCAAACTCAAGCCGCTCCACTGCCGGTTTTACGGGGGTGTGAATCTTCGCCATCAGGCGACCGAGGTGCGGTTCCTCGATCATCTCCAAACGGCCGCTGCGGTCCTTGGCTGGATAGCCCCAGGGATTCAGGGTGTGGTTGATGAAGGCGCGGTAGCCGTTGCCGTCGTCATCGGTCACCTCCGCCATGGAGATCACCTGATCGACAATGCCGGGCAGCTCCAGACCAGTTTTGGAACCTTCGATCTGGGGTGCGAACACCTTGCGGTTGAAGTCGTCAATCCGCTCATCGAGGATGCCGACGAACCAGATGTTCTTGTTGCGGGTGTGCTGCAGATGGGTGAGCCAGGCGATCATCTCCTGGCCGTGCAGGCCGTATGCTCCGCGTATGTCCGGCTTGCCGTTGCGCTCGCTAAATGCCTGCGGCTGGCCCTTGCACCACTGGAAGCAGAGGCGGCCCGCGACTGTGATGGAGTCGATGAACACCGTCTCGTACTTCGCCAGCACTGCCGGATCTCCGAAGCGTTCGCACACGGCGTCGAAGTGGGCCTGGCTGTATGGCTGGTCCTCGCGCAGCGCCGGGTTGGGCCCGCCAATGAAGACCGCGAAGTCGCGGCACTCTTGCCATGTCTTGGGCCGGATGCTGTCGCCAGTCCACCCCTCAATGGCCAAATCGCCGGCTTCCAGATCGAAGAACAGCGTGTTCTCCGACTCCAAGGTCCACAGCAGGCTGGTCTTGCCGATGCCCGACTTGCCGAAGATGCAGCCCTTGATGCCGCGCTTCTCGGTCAGCCGCTGGTCAGCGGATATGATGGGCAAACTCATGAGTGGCCCTCCTCGCTCGAGAAGGTATCGCCGACGCGGTGGGCACCCAGGGCGCCCCGTTTTCGGGCGAGGTCGTAGAGTTCGCGCAAAGCGTTCATGCGCCGACTGAGGGGACGGATCTCGGCTTCGAGCGCGAGGATAGTGAAGGCGATCTGATCGAGCGTGGCGTCTTCGATCGCAACCTCCTCACCATCCGAGACGATCCGTTCGGGCAGTTCTTCCAGCAGATAGGGATGCTGCTTTCTCAGTCTTTCGAGCAGGGTGTGTTTATTGAACATGGCGTTACTCCTCGATCGGGATGAGTTGGAAGGTGGGCTTACCGGTCTTGAGGGTGCGGGCCGGCGCGAATACCTCGCGCAGGTTCTCCGGCCAGGCGGTGTACTTGCGCTCGGCGACCTTGTAGGTGATATCCAGGTACTCAGTGAGGTCGTCACCGCTGGTGGCGATGCGCTCGGCGATCTCGGACAGCTTCTTCTGGTCCCAAACCGGCTTCTTGGGGAGGTCGGCCGTGATACGGACGCCGTCGTCATCGAAGTGGACAGTCCCGGTGTCCTTGCCCAGCTGGACGCGCAGTGCCTTGGCCTGGGCGTCGTACTTCAAGGCGATAGCCCCGTCGATCCACTCCTTGAGGTCCTTGGCCTGACGGAACAGATCCACAGCGGCCGATTGCAACTGCAGCAGATCCTGCGCCGGCAGTCCGGTCATCTCGGCGACGGATAGGAGCCTGGCTTCTTCCAATGTGATGGTCATGCCACACCTCCCGCCTGCGGCTGATGAGCAGGCTCGGAGGTGGAGACACGCATGTGCTGGCGCTCGTAGGCCTCGACATCTTCGAGGCGGTAGACGACGCGGCCGCCGATCTTGAGGAAGCAGGGCCCCCAGCCGATGGCGCGCCAGCGCTCCAAGGTCCGCTGGGAGAGATCCCAGCGGTCGGCCAGTTCGGCCTGATTAAGGTGTTTCACGGTCATGTCGATGTACCTCGTGGTTGCAATGAACACGGGGTAATGATGGCGGTGAGACCGTGGGAAAATCCGGGGATCGGCAGGTGGGAAAATCGGTGGTATTTTTAGTTATTTCAGTTGGTTACACTCCTATCGAAGTGATGATAGACACCCGCCCCCAGAACAAACCCAGCTTGCAAAATGTCAGAAACTTTGCTAGTTTTTCTGACATGAACAGAGGGCGACATCATGTCTACAGCCGAAACAATCCGTAATCGCGTGCTGCGAGTCCGCCGCGGAGAGCCGTTTACCAACACACGGTTCCTCAAGCTGGGCTCGCGTGCCTCTGTGGATAAGACGCTGTCCCGCCTGGTTGAGGAAGGCGTGATCCAGCGGATTGCTCGGGGGGTTTTCGTGCGTCCCAAGAAAAGCCGGTTTATCGGTAGCGTCATGCCTGACGTGGCGAAGGTCGTAGAAGTCATGGCCAGGGATCACGGTGAGACGATCCAGGTTCATGGCGCGGAAGCGGCTCGCCGTTTCAAGCTATCGACTCAGGTGCCTACCATGCCGGTCTTCTACACCAGTGGGCCAAGCCGGGAACTCAAGGTCGGCAACCTGACCGTCAAACTAAGACATGCCAGTCACCGAAAACTTCACCTGGCCGGGAAGCGTCCAGGCCTAGCGCTGTCGGCCCTTTGGTACTTGGGAAAAAACAACGTCAACGCCAACGTGGTCGGCGCCATTCGTGAAGGACTGACTGAAGAAGAGTTTGAAACTCTGAAACACACCGACATGCCTGGCTGGATGGCAGGTGCATTGGAAAGATACAGCAAGGAAGCCGCTCATGCCTGAGCAGTTCCTGCATTTGCCGGTCGGCGACCGCAGGGAGATTCTTCAGACCGCCGCAACGCGGCTTGGACAGCAGGCAACCGTGTTGGAAAAAGATGTATGGGTCTGCTGGACATTGCAGACCCTTTTTTCCATGCCGGACGCCCACCCAATGGCATTCAAAGGCGGCACCTCACTCTCGAAGATCTATGGCGCCATCAACCGCTTCTCCGAGGACGTGGATGTCACCCTCGACTACCGGGCGTTTGATGATGACTTCGATCCGTTTGCCTCAAATGCGAGTAACAATGCCGTTAAGAAATTCAGCAAACGCTTGAAGGGCTATGTCCTTCAATATGCAAGCGACGTCGTTGCCCCATATATCGAGGCCCAGCTGAAGGCACTGCCCAGGCCGGAGGAGTACGGAATCGAAGTATCTGATGACGGTGAGAAGATCTGGGTTCAGTACCCATCAGCCGTCGAGGGCAGTGATGACTACCTGAAAAGCAGCATCCTGATTGAGCTGGGCGGTCGAAATGTTATCGATCCGAATGAGCGGCATACCGTCACGCCCGACATTTCGGCATTAGTCACCGATCTCGAACTTCCCTCGGGTGAAGTGGTTGTCCTTTCACCGGAACGAACCTTCTGGGAGAAAGCGACGCTCATCCACGTCGAGTGCAATCGCGAGGAGTTCAAGGCGGATGCCCACCGACTTTCCCGGCACTGGTATGACTTGCGGATGCTGGCCAAACATGCCTCGGGCAAGGCAGCGATCAATAACCGCGCATTGTTCGAAGACGTAGTGCGCCACAAGCAGGTTTTCTTCAACGCTTCATATGCCAATTACGAAGCCTGTTTGGCCAATGAACTCCGCCTGATCCCAAGTGATAACGCCATCGCTGAGCTACGCACGGATTACGAAAAGATGTTGGGTGCTGGAATGATGTATGGCGAATCGCCGTCATTCGACGACATCATCGATGGCATTCGTGAAATCGAAGGTGAGGCAAATACCTGGTAGGCCGTCAGGCATCCAGATAGTAGTAGCCGTTCCCTTCGCTCTTGATCAGCGTGCTCCATAGGGGATGTGGAATCCACTGACCGTTCTTTTTGTTACGCATGATGCGATGAATCTCTTCATTGGTTCGGGCTTCAGCTCGGAGCAGATCCTTATGCGCCCGACCGCCCTCGTTGTGCAGACACTCCACAACGGCCGACTGTTTCTTTGTCAGCTTGTAGGATTCGCCGTTCCAGTGGACCATGCGGTAATCGGTGGAAAAACGCAGGCCGATGCCACCGGTTGACTCTTCGGTACTGGGAACTCCTTTGAGCAGCGCATACAACACATCTTCATCAATACTAAAGTCAGTCTGATCTCGGGCCATGACTCGGTGAAGGGGAACAATTGCCTGGTCAACAGGTAGTTCAAGCCCCACCGGCTCCTGCTTGCTCGCGTACATAATGATGGCCGGTGTCTTGCCAACTTCTCGCCTCATCGCCCGCATGAATGCTGCCCGGCTCTCTGGATGACTGAGATGACGAGTGAAATAAAGGTGCGCCCGATAGCCGCCGAAGCGAGTTGATCCCAGGTGCCATAAGACGTTGTCATGCAAACAGGTCAGTCTCTGGCTTTTCGGAATATCCAACCTGTACTGAAGGAAGCCAAAAAGCCTGTCCTCATCCAACACATAACGCTTCGCAATATCCGCAACCACATGTACCCAACCCGAGGTCGCCGTGAAATATTTATACTGCTTCCGGTCGGAGTCCCAGAGCAATTCGTGAAATGAGTGATCATCGTCATCGGGCAAAACAGGAGCAGCGTCGTTTCCCGCGGGAACCAGCCACCCAGCATTGATCAGTTCGGTTGCCAGCTGGGGAAAATCCGAAAACAATGGTTCAGTACCGATGGTCATACTCGGATGTTCGATGACCCGCAGCAATAATGCGAAAGCATCCCTACTCAGTTTCCGCTCTTCCCGCATCAAGCCACCTCCTCGAGCAAGGCCCAACGCTTGAGGTACTTCTCACCGATCAGCCGCTCGCGGTCAGTGCGACTGCGCAGATCACAACCATTAGGCATGGTGATCTTTACCGGCAACACCTTGTGGCGGTTGGAGCCATTTTCCGGATGGAAGCGAATGGAAATTTGTGCCTGGGTGGGCGTGAAATTGCCCGAAGTCAGTGGATTGTGTTCACCGAAATATTCCTGGGCATATTCGTGGAAACCGATCGCTCGCTTGGCCGGCACCTCCAGCTGGACACGTCCGTCTCCGGCCAGGTCCTTGAGCTTCATCATGACGAGCTGTACGGATTCGATGCCATCCTCCACATCCCAGTCCAGTGGTTGGTCTTGCAGCAATGGTGTCAAATCATACCGCCGCAGTGGAATACTATCGGCTTCCACCTGCTGATTGAGTAGGTCCTCCGTGAAGGCCTTGGCGATGGTATCCCTGCGTTCCCGTCGTGCGGCCACCACCTCGATGACACCAGTGTCCGGCGCATAAGTGATTGCGTGTTCAGAAACCGGGCGTCGGATACGCGAGACAATGTCTTCGCCCTCGAACTCCAGATAGGAATCGGGCAAACCTTCCTGGTAGACCATCAGCTGGACCACGTCGATGTCATTGCCCTTGTCATCAGGCATCGTGCGCTCGAACAACTCCAGCTTTACCTTGTCACCCAGGCCAAACAGCGATTTGATCTTGTCCTTGAATGTGGCCAGGGATACCGGATCGGTAGCCAATGCAATCCCTTCGTCTACCTGATACCCGCTCCAGTTCTGTCCATGGCGGTACTGGTCGGCATAGCGGATATCCTCGGCGTGTCGAAACGATTGCGGCTCGTTGACATAGGCCCAATGACTACGCTCGATACCGTTTTGCAGACTGGTATACGTTGCCTGGTCTTTCACCACGCTTAACAGTGCGGCCTGACCAACCTCATCCGCCATGTGGCATACCCGTTCCGCATCAATCCTGAGCCTGGCCTGGTCCGCTTCACTCAGGTGATCGACCAACTGGATGACATTCTTGGCAACTTGGGATTGATCCTGGCTCCAGTCGACGCCGCTGACGGCGATTTTTTTATGGGCGAAGTACTCCCGCAGCCTTGCGGGAGAAGCGTGTCTGATGAAGTTTCGAACAATCGGCATTAAACGGTCCTCTTTGGTGCAGAATCACAAAAAGTTCAAGATAGCGAACCATAAAGATAGTGAGGCTTATATCGCTTGTCAAGCACCTTTTGTATCTCTATACTGAACTTTCTAGTTCAACCATTCCGAGACGAGGAGATATACCGTGGCCAACCTACTAGGGGCCAAGATCAAAGAGTTGCGCAAAGCCAAGGGATTGACTCTGGAGCAGCTTGCCGAGGAAATCGGCTCTGGCAAAAGTTACATCTGGGAGCTTGAAAACCGCGGTGTGAAACGTCCGTCTGCCGAAAAACTGGCCGCCATCGCTCGAGCCCTGGATACGACCACCGATTTTCTGGTGGACAACGGCATGACCGAACCGACCAATCAGGTCAAACGAGAAGTGTTCTTCCGCAAATTTGAGAGCCTGGACGAGGAGGATCAGCAGAAGATTGAGGACATCATCGACGCCTGGAGCAAGAAGAAGTGACGGAACGGAAGCGACCCCAAAAAGAAGCCAATCGGCTTTCACGCATACTCGACACCTTGCCTCCTGAGGAAAGGTATCCGGTCGATGTCCGCAAGGTCGCTCTCGAACTGACTCCTTCATTCAATACTGACCCCATCACCGATGTTCAGGGTCATGCCTTAAAGAATTTCGAAGGGGTGCTGGCGAAAGACCCTGCCGCCCCTCGCTGGGCCATTTTCTACAACACCAATATCGAGCACCCCGGCCGGGTGCGCTTCACACTGGCCCATGAGTTGGGCCACTACATGTTGCACCGACAAGATGCCGGTCCTAACGGTTTCGAATGCGGCACCAGCGACATGCTGCGCTACGATACCGGTTACGGAGTGCGGGAAGAGGAAGCTAACGCCTTTGCTGCCTGCCTGCTGATGCCAGCTCATGATTTCCGGCATCAGGTTGAAGGCGAACCTTTTAGTTTCGATCTACTTGGCCACTGTGCCGACCGATATGGGGTGTCTCTCACTTCGGCAGTTCTGCGTTGGCTCGAGTTTACCTCCAAGCGAGCCGTTGCCGTTTTCTCGGAAGACGGGTATATGCACTGGGCGAAGTCCAGTCCCAAGGCATTCAAGTCCGGAAAATATTTCGCCACTCGCAGCGGCCCCGTCCCTGTGCCATCCACATCTCTGGCCGCCGAACAAACCTTTTCTTTCACTGCCAGGGATGGTGTTCGCCATGCCCCCGGCGTCTGGTTTGATGAGGGAGCCGTTGAATACACCATCTACTCAGAAGAGTACGAGAAAACGCTGACCGTTCTGTTGTTGGATAACACCGGTGGATACGACCTGCTTGATGAAGAGCACGAAATGGATGCATCCGACATGTTCCGTAGGTGGGAGAACATTTCATGAAAGAAGATATCCTGGAACAGTTGGTCGATGAGTACCTTCAGCATAAAGGTTATTTCACCCGACATAACGTCAAGTTCAGACCTGACAACAAACACCCGGATTTCGATTCACGACAGGACTCAGTTCACAGCGACATCGACGTTGTCGGTATCAATCCGATTCTGCAAGGGCCAGACAAGGTCGTCGCTGTAAGCTGTAAAAGCTGGCAAGGCGGCTTCAACCCGAAATCAAAAATTGCAGAAATTGAAAACAACAAGATCGTCTCTGGCCGAGAGGCATGGAAAGGCTTTCGCGAGCTTACTCGAAAAAAATGGGCGGAAGCATTCATTGATAAAATCGAAGAAATTTCTGGCTCGCGCGAGTTCACCTATACAACGGCAGTGACCGTTCTGAAGGGCGATAAGAGCGTTTGGGAAAGCCACTCTGATTTCAGCGAAATTCTACATGGCAATCCGATCAGGATCCTCACGTTCTCAGACATCCTTAATGACCTCTGGCCCACCATCAATACCACGCCAGCATCATCCGAGGTTGGCAGAGTCCTGCAACTGATAAAGGCAGCCCGCTGGCTGGATAATCGGGAGTAACGCGACATGGAGAGAAAGGATCAACGATGCGATCAGTGCAAAGAACAGCTAAAGAAGGGACGGTATGACAAACCGCATCACGCGTTGAAAGAAATCGATACCAAAGCAATCCGTGGCTCCATGTTTGGTGGCTGGGAGGAGACAACCTATATCCGTTCGATTTGTGGATGGGAGATAACTCACTCGAACGACAAGAACGACACCGTCCACTGGTTCTAGAATTGCCATTTACGCTCACGCCGACAGCAGTAACAAGCACCACTCAACTCCCTGATGTCTATTGTCCGGCAACCGCTGGACAATATCGCTTATCAACGATTTCGAGATTTCACATGCTCACCGAGATAAGCGATGCAAAAATTTCACCCTACAGAAACATTATCTGACGAGGAACGAACGGCCGAGGTCGCTGAGATCCTTGCAACGGGCGTACTCCGCCTCCGGAATGCCCAGAAAGAGAGCGATTTTCCACTGGACTTCCCGCCCACCGGAAGCGTTCATCATGACCGTTATCACAACGGAGAAAAACAACGATGAGTGCAGATGTAATTGGCAAAGTGGCGGCGCTGCCATCACTGGAAAATGACGAACTGAAGAAACTATGGCGGGAACTATTTAATGAAACAGCCCCGCGCAAGAAGCGGGACTATCTGATCCCACGGCTGGCATGGCGCATTCAAGAGTTGGCCTACGGCGGACTCTCCAACACCTCGCAGGACCGCATCAACCGGCTGATGCGCGGCAAGGAGCAGCTCAAGCCCAGCAGCAACCGGGTTAAGCGCCCTGCGGTTGGCACCAAGCTGATCCGCGAGTATCAGGAGGTTGAGCACCACGTCACCGTCACTCGCAACGGCTTCGAGTACCAGGGCCGAACTTTCCGCAGCCTGTCCCACATTGCCCGAGAAATTACCGGTACCCGCTGGTCGGGACCGCTATTCTTCGGCCTGACGAGGAGTGGCAAATGACCAGCGACAAGAAACCGATCCGTTGCGTGGTCTACACCCGCAAGTCCTCCGAGGAAGGACTGGAGCAAGAATTCAACTCGCTGGACGCTCAACGGGAGGCGGGTGAGGCCTACATCCACTCGCAGAAGCACGAGGGCTGGATGCTGTTGCCAAACCGCTACGACGACGGCGGCATCTCCGGCGGCACCATGGACCGTCCCGGCCTGCAACAACTTCTGGCTGACGTGAAGGCCAACAGGGTCGACGTGGTGGTGGTCTACAAGGTGGACCGCCTCAGTCGCTCCCTGGGTGACTTCGCCCAGATCATCGACCTGTTCGACAAGCACGGTGTCTCTTTTGTCTCGGTCACCCAACAATTCAACACCACCAGTTCCATGGGGCGGCTGACACTAAACATCCTGCTCTCCTTCGCTCAGTTCGAGCGCGAGGTCACCGGCGAACGCATCCGCGACAAGATCACCCTGTCGAAGAAGAAGGGGATGTGGATGGGGGGCTACGTGCCACTGGGCTACGATGTAACCAGCCGCAAGCTGATACCCAATGAAGCAGAGACGGATCTGGTGCGGCGCATTTTCAATCGATTCATCCGTCTGCGCTCTACCACGTTGCTGTGCAAGGAGCTCAATGACCACGGCTTCCGAACCAAACGCCGCCGCGGTCGTGATGGACGGGTAAGTGGTGGCTATCCCTTCAACAAAACCACCCTCTACAAGATCCTCAACAACCGCATCTACCTGGGCGAGATACGGCACAAGGACAAGTGGTATCCCGGCGAACACCAGGCCATCATCGATCAGGATCTATGGGACAAGGCCCATGGCATCATGGCCAAAGATAAAACCCAGCGCGCTGCAGATGGCCGGCGACAGACTGCGGCCCCGCTCAAGGGGCTACTCTACGGTCCCGACGGCAAGGCGATGACACCCACCCACACCAAGCGGGGAGACAAGAGGTACCGCTATTACGTCACCCACACCGCCAACAAGCGCGGTCATGAGGAGTGCCCGGTACGCATGGTACGGGCCGGAGATCTCGAAGGCATCGTCTTTGATCAGATCAAAACCGTATTCCGGAATCCGGCCATGATTGTCAGCACCTGGAAGGCGGCGACCACCATGGATGACAGTATTACCGAAGAGGAGGTGCGCGAAGGTCTCCAATCCATCGAGGCAGTCTGGGACCATCTCTACCACAAGGAACAGGCCCGGTTGCTGCAACTCTTCATCGAAAAGATCCGGGTGGAACCCGAGGGTGTCCACATTGACATGCGAACCAACGGCATCAACAGCCTGGTGCTGGACCTCAAGGCTGCAGCCCGGGAAACCAAGGAGATGAGCGCATGAATCCGAGCATCAATCTAAGCCGAGACGGTAAGCTGATCCAGATCTTCATCCCAGCTCAGCTAGGACGCCACTCAGGCCGCAAGACCATCCTCTCACCCACCGGCCAGCCGGTGAACCCAGATCGCAACACGGAGGCCGACGTCACCCTAATCAACGCACTGGTCCGGGCACACCGCTGGAACCGCTGGCTGGCGAAGGGCAAGTACGGCAGCGTTAAAGAGATCGCCACCGACGAGGGGATCAGCAGCCCCAGCTATGCCTCCCGAATCCTGCGACTGACGCTGCTGGCTCCAGACATCCAGGAGGCGATACTAGAGAGCACCCACCCAGTCACCTTGACCCTGGCCGACTTCATGGATCCCTTTCCCCAGGTCTGGGAGCTGCAGCGAAAGCAATTCGGCTTTTGAATCCCGACAGTATTACCCGCCAGTAAGCGCCCGAGATATTTGCCCCGGTCACCGGGGCCGATATTTGAACTCAAACACATTTCGACCGCCACATTTAAACCGTTGATTTCAATCGTTTCTGCAAGCGTGACAACGGCACTTGAGGGGTACGCTTCCAATGGGCAGTCACAGAGAATATCGACCCAAGAGAGAGTCAGAGCGGGCACATGTCGGGATGGAATGGATATGTCCCGGTACGCTTGAACCAGTCGGAATCCCCCGAAGTAGCGGGGTTCAGGCACAAAAAAACCGGTTTCAGAGAACCGGTTTTTTTGTTTAATGGCGGAGAGGGAGGGATTCGAACCCTCGATACGGGGCTACCGTATACACACTTTCCAGGCGTGCTCCTTCAACCACTCGGACACCTCTCCAGATAGTTTTAACTGACAGCAGGAAAGTAAGATCGGAAAGATTACCGGACTCGAGCTTTTCTGTAAATCATCTGTCCTGGTTCAGTACATATGAGACACCGCGACCTCGGGGACCTCATACCCGGCCTCACGAAGATACTCGGCCGGGGTGCGCTGCTGCAATGCCTGATGAGGGCGCAGGAGGTTGTAGACCTGTTCCCACCATTGCACCAGGGGACGAAGCGCCCGTATCGTGGTCGGTAGCGGGTAGCTGGCATAGAACGCGTAGCGCCAGATGCCGTTGGCCCGTTCCACCCCGCCATTGCGCTGGGGCCGTTTCGGCGGCAGCACATAGAGGTCGATACCCGCTTCCTGGCAGGCCTGCTCGAAGTCGCCCTTGAATTCCGATCCTCCGTCGATCTGGATGGCCCGGATCGGAAAAGGACTGCGG
>Ga0256829_1000818_pt1 | contig 28242 bp, 25 predicted proteins | sample 131447metaG_FD_185979 | JGI IMG/M metagenome (GOLD analysis project Ga0256829, IMG submission 185979) | Hydrothermal vent microbial communities from Lau Basin, Pacific Ocean - 131-447 | ecosystem: Environmental > Aquatic > Marine > Hydrothermal vents | place: Pacific Ocean: Lau Basin | collected... | reverse complement strand
GCATATTGGTTAAAGAAAATAAGCATCATAATTGGTGCAAAGTAAATCATGTACTTCATCATCTTTGTCATGTCTGGCATACCTTCTTGTTGTGGTGCAGACATTTGGTTTTGCCCAGTAGTTAACTTCATGTAGAAGAAAATAGCAATTGCCGCCAAAATCGGGAATAAACTTACGTGATCACCATATAATGGAATGTTAAAAGGTAATTCTGCTATTACATCATACGATGATAAATCGTCTGCCCATAAAAACTTTTTCTGTCTTAAAGCAAATGCTGTTGGGAAAAACATAAACAACGCGTAAAACACTGACATTTGGATTAATGCTGGTAAACAACCTGCTAAAGGACTAGCGCCTGCTTTGCTTTGAAGCGCCATAGTTTCTTGTTGCGCTTTTAACTTGTTGTCTTTGTACTTCTCGCGAATAGCTTCTAATTCTGGCTTTAAAATTTTCATTTTCATTTGTGATAAATACTGTTTGTATTGCACAAAAGACATGGCTAATTTGATTAAAACCGTCATTACAATAATTGCTATTCCGTAAGGTAAGAAGCTACTTAAACCACTAAATAATGGAATGAATAAAAACTTGTTAATCCATCCAAAAATTCCCCATCCAAATGGTATACTTTCTACAATATTCCCTTCGTATTGTTTAAGGATTTGACTATCTGTAGGACCGTAATATAATTTTAAATTACTGTTTAAGTTTGCTCCGCTTAACGGTAAATCTAATTTTGTTGAAAATTGCTTTGTGTAAATAGAATCTACTTCTTCGTCTTCTACTAGATTTTTAGAACGTAATGCAACATTATTAAAAGGTTGATCTGCTACTAGAATTGTGCTAAAAAAGTGCTGTCTGTAACTTAACCATTCTAGCTCGTCTACAGTTTCATCATCATCACTCATTTGTGATAATTTATCTACATCACCATCGTTTTGGTAAGTTAAACGTGTGTATCTGTTCTCGTAAGAGATACTTTGGTCGTGTCTGTATAATTTTTGAGACCAATCTAAAGTAATTGGGTTAGATGTATTAATATCTGTCTCTATACCTTGAGATTTTATGGTAAAATCTACCATGTACTCGTTTGGCTTAATAACGTAATTGTATTCTAAAAACTTATTTTGAGCAGTTTTTAACTTCATAGACACAATAGTGTTGGCTCCACTTTTTGTAACTGTTGGTTGAAAGTATAAATCTTTAGTATTTAAAGTACGGTTATCTGTTGTTTGAAATTGAAGATTAAATACCGAATTACCGTCTTTTACGATGTAAATTGGCACAGAATCAAAATCTACAAATTGTTTTAATCTTACTTCTGAAAGATGTCCTCCTTTTGTATTAAATTTTAAATCTAAAACTTCGTTTTGAACATTAATTTCTTTTTCTGAAGATGTTGCTGTTGCTACAGAATAAGCAAATGCACCTATTTTAGATTGTAATGCAGCTACTTGTGCAGAATCTTTTGCTTCTGTAAAATCTGTTTCTGTTACTACTTTTGTGTCTTCTTTTTCAGCTTCGGCTTTTTTCTGAGCCTCTATTTGCGCTTGCTTCTCTGCCTCTTGCGCTTTTAATTCTTCTTCAGATGGTGCATTTTGCCACATCATGAATAATAAAATTCCGAAAATTAAAATAAATCCAATAATCGAATTAATGTCTAGTTTTTTTTCTTCCATTCTGTTCTTCAGTTTAAGACCTGCCAAATTTAATAAAATCTAGCAGGTCTAAAATTTTGGTCAAATATACGACCACTTTTTATTTTAATGTCAAAGTGACACTATTTTGTGTTATGATGTTTTAAGCTAGCTTTTACAAATGCCACAAATAATGGATGTGGATTTGCAACTGTACTTTTATATTCTGGATGATACTGTACAGCAACAAACCAAGGATGGCTTGGGTTTTCGACAATTTCTACCAATTTAGTTTCTGGATTATAACCTGTAGTTTTTAATCCAGCAGCTTCTATTTTTTCTTTATAGTCGCTGTTAAACTCGTATCTATGTCTATGACGTTCTTTTATATCCTGTGATTTATACACATCGTAAGCAATAGATTCTTTTTCTATGTGGCAATCCCAAGCACCAAGACGCATTGTTCCACCCATATCGGTGATATTTTTTTGGTCTTCCATAATGTCTATTACTGGATTAGATGTTTTAGGATCCATCTCTGTTGAGTTAGCATCTTTTAATCCTAGTACGTTACGACAAAACTCTATTACAGCCATTTGCATTCCTAAACAAATTCCTAAAAACGGAATATTGTTTTCTCTTACAAATTTAATAGCGTCTATTTTACCTTCTATACCACGTTCTCCAAAACCTGGAGCAACTAATACACCATCAAGATGAGATAATTTCATCTTAATATTGTCTTCGTTTAGATATTCTGAGTGTATAGATTCTACATTTACTTTAACTTCATTTTCTGCTCCTGCATGAATAAAAGCTTCTAAAATAGATTTATAAGAATCTTGTAATTCTACATACTTACCTATTAATCCTATTGTAATTTCTGATTTTGGATTTTTATGAAGTTGTAAAAACTTATTCCATTTTGTTAAATCTGGCGTATCGCTATTTAATGCTAGTTTTTTAAGCACTACTTTATCCAAACCTTGTTCTAACATCAAGTTTGGTACATCGTAAATTGTAGATGCATCTATAGATTGAATAATCGCCTCTTCACGTACATTACAGAATAATGCTAACTTACGTCTTAAATCACTTGGTAATTCGTGCTCTGTACGACATACCAATATGTCTGCTTGCACACCACTTTCCATTAAAGTCTTAACACTGTGCTGTGTTGGCTTTGTTTTAAGCTCTCCTGCTGCAGATAAAAAAGGAACTAATGTTAAATGTATTACAATTGCATTGTTTTCGCCTAAATCCCATTTTAATTGTCTTACTGCTTCTACATAAGGTAAAGACTCTATGTCACCAACAGTTCCTCCTATTTCTGTAATAACTATATCGTAGTCTCCAGAATTACCTAAAATCTGAATTCGATGTTTAATCTCGTCTGTAATATGAGGTACTACTTGTACGGTTTTACCCAAAAATTCGCCACGACGTTCGCGTTCTATTACGTTTTGGTATATACGACCAGTAGTTACATTATTAGCTTGGCTTGTTGGTACGTTTAAAAAACGTTCGTAGTGCCCAAGATCTAAATCGGTCTCTGCACCATCATCGGTTACATAGCATTCGCCATGCTCGTATGGGTTTAAAGTTCCTGGATCTACGTTAATGTAAGGATCTAATTTTTGAATTGTTGTCTTATAACCTTGCGCCTGAAGTAACTTGGCTAGAGATGCTGCGATTATACCTTTTCCTAATGAAGAAGTTACACCTCCGGTTACAAATATGTACTTAGTTTTAGTTGTCATGTTGCGTTGTTAACGCGGGCAAATTTACAATTTTTAGTTGAAAACTTAGGATGAATTTAGGATTTATTTTGAGTATCTTTTCTGTATCTCTCGTACCAAATATTCTAGTCCATTTACTTTTAATGTATAAACAGTTTCTAGCATTTGTCCTAATTTATTTTTTGGAAAACCTTTATTATAATACCAAACTACATAATGTTCTGGCAGGTCTATTAAATACCTGTCTTTATACTTACCAAAAGGCATTTTAGTATGTGCTAATTTTATGAGAAAGTCTTTGTCTGGCTCTAGCACTAAGATTTAGATTTAAATTTTTCTAAAGTTTTTAATTGTTTGGCAACACTTTCCTGCCATTTAATTTGTGCTTCGGTATTTATAGAATGATTAGTTTCTTCATCATAAGAATTTTGCATTAAAGATAATTGCTTATTAATACTTTGATGTAGTTGGTCTAACTGATTATCTATGTCTAAACTTGGCTTTAATTTAGCTATTTGTTGTCTAAATAATCTGGCATGTAACTCTGTAATATCAAAATGAAGTTGTTCATGTCTCAAAATATTATCATCTACCATTTCTTTTTTACACCACGAATGCTCTGGATAAAAATAAGCTTTAACCAATGTTTTAAAACTATGCACCTTATTTGATGTTTTCTTTATAGAATAGCTAAAAGTAATCCCTGAAGCTGTGATAGCTACAGCATCTGTTTGATTATTTGGTGCACCTTTAAAATCTGACCAAGTTAATTTGTAATTTTCATTCCAAGAAACTTCTTCTATAACATCGCTATGAAATAGAATAAACAAACTTAATATTGAAATAAATTTTAACATAACCAATTAACGCTAAGTTAATTAAAAAATTACTCGGTTACTTCTACTATTTTTAAATCACTGTATTTTACTAAGTAAACAGCATCATTGTAATAACCGCCAAATAGCTTTTTCTTGTAAGCAAACTTATTTTCTACATAGGTTGTTAAAGGGTATTGGTTTGCAGACATATATAAATCTTCTGATGTAACTAAACGTAACACTACATCCATAGTTATATCAAAGCCTCTTGTTGCATAACCATTTGGTAATTCATTATAAGTACTTTTGTAGCGCTTTGCAAAACTATTGTTTTCGTCTTCGTTAAAAGATTTTTTAATATCTGAATACGTAAAGCTAAGATTAGATAAATGTGTATTTCTTACTTCTTCATCCTCAAACGCCTTATCCATTTTTGTAGTAGTTAAAATTATATTTGTTCCTGTTACAATTTTTGAATTTAAAAGACTTGAAACATTAGATACAAAACCTGGATTGTCTGTTTCTAAAAACACCACATTTTTTCCTGGTTTTAACACATTAATTATATCTTGATCTAATACATAATACGCATCTTTTCCTGTTTTTCTTTCTGTTCTTGAAGATAAAATTGATGCTCTTGTAAACTCTCTTTTTAATTTATCACTTATAGATTTATGTTTTTTATCTGAAATAATAATAACATGTGCTGTTGAGTCTTTTTTAAAGTAATTAATTATAGCGTCTTCTAACATATCTTCAGATGGTCTTGACTGAAAAACATTGTCTCCTAAATTTACCGTTTTTGTTAATGGTGAAACTACGGGTATTTTTTGATTGCTTAATTGTGAAGCTACTGTGTTAAAATTATCTTTCATCATTGGTCCAATGACTGCGCTAGTTTCTGAAAAATCATTTTTTCTTAAAATTGAAGCCACTTCGCTTTCTCTATTTTGCGTATCAAACACATCAACTTTTAGGTTTACTCCTAATTCTTGTAAAGAATCTAACGCCACTTTTACACCTGTATAAAAATCTAAAGACACACTTAAATATCTATCTGTTTCGATTTGTTTTTTGGTGTCGTAAATAGAATCTGTATTTACCTTATTTAAACCAAAAGGAAGCATGATTGCTATCTTTTTAGTTTCAGGATTAATATTACTTTTTGTTAAATCTACTTTTCCTGCATTTGTAGTCATGCTACTTACAACACCTTCTATTGTCGAGTTACTTCCTTTAAAAGGTATTTTTAAAACCATACCTTCTTTTAATCCAGTTTCTTCTAGTTCAGGGTTTAATTTTTCAAGGTCTTCTTGGGTTAACCCTGTTTTTAATTTAATACGATAAAAACCTTCTTTTGGCAAAACTGTATAGTAGCTATACTTTTCATCTACTTCTTTTATGGTTTCAGCTTCTTTGTTTGGTACATTTACAACATCACCTGGTTGTAAAACATCATTCATTTCAGGATTTAAATCTTCAAGTTCTTGTACCGTAATTCCGTATTTATAGGCAATACGCCATTTTCCTTCTTTTGGTTGAACGGTATAAGTTGTTAAAGGCGATTTAGTCTCAACAACTTCTTTTACAATTTTATATTCTGGAATTTTTATACGGTCGCCTTTACGCAAGTTATTGGCATACAATTCTGGATTGTGCTTTTTAATATCTTCTTGCGTTACATTATATTCTTTAGATAAACTGTAAAGCGTTTCTTTTCGTTTTACTTTATGAGTTTTAAACCCTAACAGCGTTTTTGTTTCTTTTGTTGTGGCTTCTGGTTCTTTTACAACTACACCTTGTTTTGGTATTATTAAAACAGAACTTACTTTTAACCCTTTTCTTGCATCTGGGTTTAATGCCAAGATAGAAGATTTAGACACATTATATTCTTTTGCAATCTGCTCTAAAGTTTCTCCTGCTTGGACTTTATGGGTTTTGTAATTTTGCGCTTTCGCGGAAGCACAGCTAAAGACCATTAATAAGCCTAAAATATATAGTAATTTTCTCATATCTAATTATACGTTCTAAAAGTGCGTTAGGGATTGAACGGTTTGTTTGAGCTCTCCCAACTTTTGTTGGGAAGCGAGTAGTGAAAGCCCGACCCTTGTGGTAACGCCACTAATTTTATTAGATTTCTTTTTACAAAGAAATTTTATTCCCACTCTATTGTTGCTGGTGGTTTACTACTAATGTCGTAAACTACTCTATTAACGCCTTTTACTTTATTTATTATATCGTTACTTGTTTTTTGTAAAAACTCGTATGGCAAATTTACCCAATCTGCAGTCATACCGTCTGTACTTTCTACAGCACGTAATGCCACACATTTTTCGTAAGTACGCTCATCTCCCATTACTCCTACACTGTTTACTGGAAGCAACATGGCGCCTGCTTGCCATACTTTGTCATACAATCCTGCTTGTTTTAATCCGTTGATAAAGATGGCATCTACTTCTTGTAAGATACGAACTTTTTCTGCTGTTACGTCTCCTAAAATTCTGATAGCTAAACCTGGACCTGGAAACGGATGACGACCTAAAAGGTTTTTATCCATACCCATTGATGCACCAACACGTCTTACTTCGTCTTTAAACAATTCTTTTAATGGTTCTACAATTTTAAGCTTCATAAAGTCTGGTAATCCACCAACGTTATGATGACTTTTTATTGTTGCACTTGGTCCGCCAGTTGCACTAACACTTTCTATCACATCTGGATAAATTGTACCTTGTGCTAACCATTTTACGTCTTCTATTAAATGAGCTTCGTCATCAAAAACTTCGATAAATACACGTCCAATAGCTTTACGTTTTTTCTCTGGATCACTTTCATCTTTTAAGGCATCCAAAAAGCGTGCCGAAGCATCTACACCTTTTACATTTAAGCCCATTCCTTTGTATTGTTCTAATACGTCTGAAAATTCGTTTTTACGTAACAAACCATTATTTACAAAGATGCAATATAGGTTTTTACCTATTGCTTTGTGTAAAAGCATTGCTGCTACAGATGAATCTACACCACCTGATAATCCTAAAACTACTTTATCGTTACCTAACTTTGTTTTTAAATCTTCTACAGTTTCTTCTATAAAAGCATTTGGTGTCCAATCTGGATTAACTTTTGCTATTTTAACTAAGAAATTTTCTAGTAGTAATTTTCCATCTGTTGAATGATATACTTCTGGATGAAATTGAATAGCATAAGTTGTTTCATTTTCTATTTTATATGCTGCATTTTGCACATCGTGTGTACTTGCTAAAAGCACACCATTTTCTGGCAAAATCTTGATTGTATCACTATGACTCATCCAAACTTGACTGCCAATATGTATGCCTTCTAAAAAAGTTTCGTTTTCTTCAACGTAACTTAAGTTTGCTCTACCGTATTCTCTGGTATTTGATTCTGCTACTTCGCCACCAGAAAAATGTGCTAAATATTGTGCACCGTAACATACCGCTAGCATTGGTTTTTTACCTCTTATATCTGACAAATCAGGATGATATGCATCTTCTGACCTTACAGACATTGGGCTACCAGAAAGTATTACCGCTTTGTAGTCTTCTAAGTTGTTTGGAATCTTGTTAAATGGGTGTATTTCGGAATAGATGTTAAGCTCTCTAACTCTGCGCGCAATTAGTTGTGTGTATTGCGATCCGAAATCTAAAATAAGTACTTTGTCGTGTTGCATGCACAAAAATAATAATTGCGTTGAAAATTACTATTTATGTGATATTAAATTTCAACTTATTTTTTAACAAAACTATCAACTAAAGCATCGATTCTAATATTGCTTTTATATCTTGTTCTGTAGTATCTGGATTTATAAAGCAGAAACGTGAGACGGTTTCAAAAGTATTGCCTGTTTTCCATTTTGTAGGAGTGACTAATGCAAAACCTTTATCGTGATTTGTAAATGTCCAATTACGATAGTCTTCTGGATTCCAACCTTTTCTTCTATACAATACGCACGATAAACTTGGTTCTCTAACCAACTCTACATGATCATAATCTTCTATCATTTTTCCTGCTATATTGGCTAATTCTATACCACGCTCTACAGCTTCTTTATATCTATCGGTACCGTGTGTTGCCAAGCTAAACCAAAGTGGTAAACCTCTAACACGACGTGTTAATTGTATTTGATAATCTGTTGGGTTAAATCCATGCGCACCTTCATCTTTAAATATTTCTAAATATGATCCTTCTTGAGAGTGTGCTTTTTTTGCTAATTCTGGTTGTTTGTAGATTACTGCTCCGCAATCATACGGAGAAAACATCCATTTATGAGGATCTATTGTGATGCTATCTGCATGTTCAATTCCGTTAAATAAGTGTCTTACAGAATCTGCCACCAAAGCGCCTCCACCATATGCAGCATCTACATGAAACCATAACTTTTCTTTTTGACAGATATCTGCAATTGCGCTTAAATTATCAATAATACCCGCATTTGTTGTACCACCAGTTGCAACAACAGCAAATAAGCGTTGACGTTGATGTTGGGTTAAACTATTAATCGTACTTTGTAAAGCGTCTCCTTCTAACCTATCTTCAGTTTCTACCAATAAAACATCTACATCCACCACTTTTGCCATAGCTTTTATTGAAGAGTGAGCACCGATAGAGGTTATAATTAATCCTTTTTCGTTTTTATTTTGCTCATTTAGGCTTCTCCAATATTCGCGTGCAGTTACTATTGCAGATAAATTAGCTGCAGTACCGCCACTTGTAAATACACCAAATGCTCCTTCTGGTAAACCGGTTAAGGATACAATCCACTTCATAGCTTCGTTTTCACAAAAAATACCTCCTGCACCTTCCATCCAATACGCTCCATGAATGCTTGACGCTGATGTTACTAAATCAAACATTACTGCAGCTCTTGTTGGTGATGCTGGTACAAAAGCTAAATGACGTGGATGATCAATTTTTACATTAGCATGCATTAAGTGTTTTTTCCACATGTTAAATGCGGTTTCGCCTCCAATTCCTTTTTCTGTAATAGTTTCTCCTACTAAAGCTTTTAAAGTTTCTGCTTTTTGAGGTTTACCGATAACATCTTCTGTTTTAGAGATTCGGTCTATTGTGTATTTCATGACGTCTAGCGTCATTTCTACTAAATCTATATCTATTTTATGCATTATCTTGTAATTGAAGAACTAAAAATTCGCTTTTTAAAGGCTCTAAATTATTAATTAATTGTGGTATTAAGCTATCTCCATACTCTAAATAAAATTGAGAAAAGTTTACGCTACGCTCTTGCAAACTTTGATTTGGAAATAGTTGATTTTGCAAATCTGTAATGCGCTGCACATGGTCTTTTAGTTTTCTTTTTTGTGCAGTAAGCAAACGTTTTTCTAAGTGCTCCAAGCCTTTTATTTGCTTACGTCTTTGCGCATCTACTGCGCCAATAAACGATTTATCGGTTTGTTCTGCCAATGCATATAAATCTTCAAACTGTTGTTTTAAATGCTTTATTTGAGGTGCAAAATCGATATCTATATTTGAAATTTCGCGTACACGTTTGTTTATGAATGTATCACGCTTTAAAAATAATGAAGCATTATTAATATTCAGTTTGTCTAGTTTTTTGGCTTGCCTTTCGGTTTTTAACAGTACCGAATTACGCAATAGCAGCATAGGAAAAACTACATTGTTTGCCTTAAAATTTTCTTTTAATTGAAACCAATAGGCTAATTCTCCGCCACCACCAATGTAACATAGATTTGGCAAAATAACTTCTTGATATAACGGACGTAAAATTACATTTGGACTAAAACGTTCTGGGTGATTTTTAATTTCTTCTTTAATTTCAGGAGTTGTCCACTTAATATTTGTGTTTAATACGCTATACCTTTCATCTTCAAAAACAATACGTTCTCTTAGATTTTCGCCTATATAAAACAGATTAATTTCTCTTGGATTTACTTGTATTTTATAGTTTTCTGACGTTTTTTCAATTTCAGCATTGGTCTGCATCACTTTATTAAAAGACGTTTGCTCTACAAGTTCTTTTTCTATATAAGGAACAAATAATTGCTTTAATTTTTTGTGATTGGCATCAACAATTACTAATCCATAATCTTTAAAAAGTTGGTTTGCTAAAAACAAGGTTGCTTCGGCTAAATTACTGTGTTTTAAATAGGCTTTTTCAAACCATTGCTTTAGTGTATTTGCATTATTACCAAGTCCTAACTCTTGAGAGAATACCTCTAAAACATCTTGCAAACCTTCTGTAGATAATTCGCCAACTGCTCCTGATGCCTTTTTATTCCATCTTATTTTTTTTCCGTTGAAATTAAAATAGTTAATTTCTTCAAAATCATGATCTTCGGTCGCCATCCAATAAACAGGAACAAAATTATACTCTGGATAGGTTGCTTTTAAATTTTTAGTAAGATTTATGGTTGAAATAATCTTATATAAAAAATATAAAGGACCTGTAAACAAGTTAAGTTGATGTCCTGTAGTTACCGTAAACGTGTTGTCTTTACGCAGTGCTTCAATATTGTTTAAAGTTTGTAACGACGCATCAAAAGATTGATATTGTTCTATTAAAGTTTCTGCAAGAACCTTTCTATTTTCTAAAGGAAATGACGCTTTCTTTTCTTCTATTTGAAATTTAAAATTTTGAAGATTTGGAAAGCGGTTATAAAATGGTTTTAACCCTTCTTTTTCTAAGATATAATCGGTTATTAAAGTAGAAAAATATCCTGTGTCTTTAAATGGAATACAGTCTGTTGGCATAAATAAAAAATTCTACTACAAATATAACACACTAAGGACTATAACTTGTCTTAAAATTAACATAAATCCTTATAAATCATCTTGCTTTTTTACGTATATTTATAGATAGCACTTTAAATAAAAATATTATGAAAAAGATTGAATTTAACACCTCAAAAGCTCTATTTTTATTACTTGCGCCGTTCTTTTTTTCGGTAAGTTATTCTCAAAATTTAATGGAGTTTAAAGGTGTTGTTTTAGACCAAAACAACAAAAAAGAATTAGCTCTAGCAGATGTATCGCTTACAAACAGTAATATTAGTACAATTACCAATAAAGAAGGAGAATTTTCTATCAAAGTCCCAAAAAATCAACTAAATGAAAGTTTAATAATTTCATTTTTAGGTTATAAACAGCAAAAAGTAAAACTATCTGAAATTAATAATGATAATGCTAAAATATACCTAGAACCTGCAGCAACCATATTAGCTTCTGTTGATATTGTTAGACCTAAAGACGCTTATGATTTAGTAAAAAAAACACTATCCTTAAAAGGTGAAAATTATTTAACCGAGAACGCGTATATGACAGGTTTTTATCGCGAATCCATAAAAAAGAGAAACCGAAATGCTTCCTTAGCAGAAGCTATTGTAAGCATAGAAAAACAACCTTACACTAATTATAAATCTGATAAAATAACCTTAATAAAGTCCAGAAAGCAGACCAACTACAACAGATTAGATACTCTTGCTTTAAAGCTACAAGGTGGACCATTTGGATCTTTATACGCAGATATGATTAAATACCCAGATTATGTTTTTAATAATGAAACTATAAAATACTATGATTTTAGTTTTGAACAATCAACTGAAAAAAATGGCAGAATGGTTTACGTTATTAACTTTAAACAAAACTCTAATTATACAATGCCGCTTTATTATGGCAAACTATATATAGATTCTCAAACTTACGCACTTACAAGTGCTGATTACAACTTAAATGTTGAAAACAAAGCTAAAGCATCTTCATTTTTTGTAAAGAAAAAACCTAATAGAGTCGAGATAACTCCTACAGAAGCTAATTATAAAGTAACTTACAGAGTTAAAAACGGAAAGTGGTATTACAGTTACAGCAATATGTTGTTAACTTTTATAGTAGATTGGAAGGGTAAACTTTTTAATAGCAAATACACATTAAATAGTGAAATGGCTATTACAGATTGGAATTTAAATAACAATACTATAAGCTCCAATGAAAATAAAAGATTAAGACCTTCTAGTATCCTTCAAGATGAAGTTTCTGGTTTTACTGACCCAGAATTTTGGGGCGAATATAATATTATTGAACCCGAAAAATCTATTGAAAGCGCCATTAGAAAAATTAGTAGGCACCTAGACAAGTCTTAAATTATTCTACAACTTGTGCATACAAGTCAAAATCTTCTGCTTCTACAACTTTAACATTATAAAAATCTCCTGTTTTAAGGTAAGTTGTAGTTGCGTCGATTAACACTTCGTTATCTACATCTGGACTATCAAACTCGGTACGACCAACAAAATAGTTACCTTCTTTACGGTCTATAACAACCTTGAAGGTCTGTCCTATTTTTTCTTGGTTTAATTCCCAAGAAATTTGCGACTGTATTTCCATAATTTGATTTGCACGATCTTGCTTTACATCTTCTGGCACATCATCTTCTAGATTATACGCGTGTGTATTTTCTTCGTGAGAATATGTAAAACAACCTAAACGCTCAAAGCGCATATCTGTTACCCATTGTTTTAAAGTTTCAAAATCTTCTTCTGTTTCACCTGGATAACCTACTATTAAAGTGGTACGTATAGTCATTTCTGGTACAGCAGCTCTAAATTCTTTTAACAACTTAGTTGTTTTTTCTTGTGTTGTACCACGACGCATGCTTTTTAAAATCTTATCAGAAATATGCTGCAAAGGAATATCTAAATAGTTACAAATTTTTGGCTCGCGATTCATAACATCTAACACATCCATCGGGAAACCAGTTGGGAATGCATAGTGTAATCTTATCCATTCTATACCTTCAACTTTTACAAGGTTTTCAAGTAATTCGGCAAGATTTCTTTTCTTATATAAATCTAATCCGTAATAGGTTAAATCTTGAGCAATTAAAATTAATTCTTTAACTCCATTTGCTGCTAACTTTTCAGCTTCAACTACTAAATCTTCAATTGGTGTAGACTTGTGTTTACCGCGCATTAAAGGTATTGCGCAAAAACTGCAAGGTCTATCACAACCTTCAGCAATTTTTAAATAGGCGTAGTTTTTTGGTGTTGTTGTTAAACGTTCGCCAATTAATTCGTGCTTATAATCTGCACCTAAAGCTTTTAGTAAACCAGGTAATTCTGTAGTCCCAAAATATTGATCAACATTAGGAATTTCTTTCTCCAAATCAGGTTTATAACGCTCACTTAAACAACCAGTTACAAACACTTTATCAACTTCGCCATCTTCTTTTTTCTGCATATAATGCAAAATAGTATTTACACTTTCTTCTTTGGCGTTGTTAATAAATCCGCAGGTATTAATAACCACAACGTTACCTTCTTGCTCATGCACAACTTCTTTACCATTTGCTTTAAGCTGTCCCATTAACACTTCACTATCGTACACATTTTTACTGCAACCTAAAGTAACAACGTTTATTTTATTCTTTTTAAGCGATTTAGTTCTCATACCTTAATTTTGGATGGCAAAGATACGTAATGATTTACGATTTTTAAGTGTCGAAATAATATTAAAAATCAGACATTAAATCTTTTTTGTATACTTTAGTCTAGAGTTGAAAACCAAACTGTTATGAAAAAACTGCTTTTTCTATTTTCATTTTCTTTTTTTAATATTGAATTGCAGTAGTAATGACAATATTGAAATAGATGAAACACCAACTACCTATGAAGAGAATTTATATTTTCCACCTATAAATTCAGAGTCTTAGGAAACTAAAACTTTAGCTGAAGCAGGTTGGGATGAAAGTCAACTTCAACCGTTATTAAATTTTTTAGATAAAAAAACACAAAAGGTTTTATTATGCTTCATAACGGTAAAATAGTGGTAGAATCTTATATGAATGGTCATAACGCCAATAGTATTTGGTATTGGGCAAGTGCAGGTAAAACATTAACCGCAACTGTTGCAGGTATTGCTCAAGATGAAGGTTTTTTAAATATTGAAAATAAAGTTTCTGATTATATTGGTACAGGTTGGACAAGCGCTACATTAGAAAAAGAAAACCTAATTACTTGCAAACATTTATTATCAATGACTTCTGGTTTAGACGATGAAACTGGAGATGATGTTTCTCCTGAAAATCTTCAATATTTAGCAGATGCTGATACACGTTGGGCTTATCACAATGTGTATGTGAAAATGCAAGATGTTGTCGCACAAGTTACAGGACAAGATTGGGATACTTATTTTAATGAAAAATCACGTGATAAAGGTAGTTAGGTAAATTTAAATGCGTTAAGTGTGTATTGGAGTAACACACAAAGCATGGCTAGATTTGGCTTAATGACGTTAGCTAATGGTAAATGGGAAGACCAGCAAATTATTAGTGAAAGCTACACCAACCAAGCCACAAACACATCTCAAGACATTAATTTAGCTTACGGCTATTTATGGTGGTTAAATGATAAATCAAGCTTTCACTTACCAACAACGCAAACAGAATTTACTGGCGAATTAATCCCAAATGCACCAACAGATATGTTTGCTGGTTTAGGTAAAAACGATCAAAAAGTTTACGTTGTACCTAGTAAAAACCTAGTAGTCATAAGAATGGGAGAAGTTGCTAATCCTGACAATCCTTCATTTGGTTTATCTGGTTTTGATAACACCCTTTGGAAAAAAATTAATGTGGTAATAAACTAAAAAAGCCTCTTTAAATAAGAGGCTTTTTTTGTAATAATTTATGTTGAAAAATTTCTATTTAAAGAAAGAATCTACAAATTCATATTTATTAAACACTTGTAAATCTTCTATACCTTCTCCAACACCTATATATTTTACTGGTATTTGAAATTGGTCACTTATACCAATAACTACACCACCTTTTGCTGTACCATCTAACTTGGTCACAGCTAGACTTGTTACTTCTGTAGCTGCTGTAAATTGTTTTGCTTGTTCAAAAGCGTTTTGACCAGTACTACCATCTAAAACTAGTAATACATCGTGTGGCGCGTCACCAACTACTTTTTGCATCACGCGTTTCACTTTAGTTAACTCGTTCATTAAGTTAATTTTGTTGTGTAAACGACCTGCAGTATCAATAATAATAACATCTGCATCTTGAGAGACACCAGATTGTAAAGCATCAAAAGCCACACTTGCTGGATCGGATCCCATTTCTTGTCTTACCATTGGCACATCTACTCGATCTGCCCAAACTTGTAATTGATCTATCGCTGCTGCTCTAAAGGTATCTGCTGCACCAAGAACAACTTTAAGTCCTTTCTTTTTAAACTGATAAGCTAATTTACCAATAGTTGTTGTTTTACCAACACCATTTACACCAACTACCATCAACACATATGGAGTCTTTTGTCCGTTTGCTTGTGCTGGTAAATTTGGTATTGTATATTCTGTTTCTTCTCCAGAATTGGTTTCGGATAGTAATCCTGCAATTTCTTCACGTAGGATTCGGTTTAATTCGTCTGTACCTAAATATTTGTCTTTAGCTACACGTGCTTCAATACGCTCAATCACTTTTAATGTTGTGTTTACACCAACATCACTAGTGACTAGAACTTCTTCTAGGTTATCTAAAACATCATCATCTACTTTAGATTTTCCTGCAACTGCTTTACTTAGCTTACCTAAAAAGCTAGTACTAGACTTTTCTAATCCTTTGTCTAGTGTTTCCTTTTTTTCTGAAGAAAATATTTTTTTAAAAAAACTCATTTATTTTATTGTTAGTTTGTCTTGCGTTAGGGATTGAGCTATTGTTGGAGCACATCTTTGATTGCGACTAGCGAAAGCCCGACCCTTGTGGTAACGCCCTAAAATGTATAACAATTTTAAGACCTAAATGATTAACCTGCTACATTGTCATAATTACAATGTAAAGAAACGCAATATTTTAAAATAAAAAAAGCCACTTTCGGGCAGAAAGCAGCTTAAGAGGATTGCGAAAGCGCAATTCTTATTTTTTTAACCAGTCGTTTACTAAGTCTGGCGATATAATAGTTTCTACAAACATGTAAGCTCCTGTTTTTGGAGACTTAACCATCTTTATAGCTTTTGATAATCTTTTTGATCCTGTTTGTAAGGTTGCTACTGATTTCTTTGCCATCGTTTATCGTTTTAAATTCTTTGCAATAAAGAATATTACTTAATTTCTTTGTGAACTGTCATACGCTTTAAGATTGGGTTAAATTTCTTTAACTCCATTCTGTCTGGCGTGTTCTTTTTATTTTTTGTTGTAATATAACGAGATGTTCCTGGTTGTCCAGACTCTTTGTGCTCTGTGCACTCTAATATTACTTGTACTCTGTTACCTTTCTTTGCCATAATTACTATTCTTTACCTATTAGGCTAAATATTATTTTACAAATCCGTTAGCTCTTGCTTTTTTTAATGCAGCAGAGATACCGATTTTATTGATTGTTTTTAACGCTGATGTAGATATTTTTAAAGTTATCCACTTATCTTCTTCAGGAATGTAAAAACGTTTCTTTATTAAATTAGCATCAAATGTACGCTTAGTTTTATTCATAGCGTGAGACACGTTGTTTCCAACCATTGCCTTCTTTCCTGTAAGTTCACAAACTCTTGACATTACTATATAACTTTAAAAGTGTTATTAAAAATCGAGGTGCAAATATACTAATAATTTACTATTTGACAATAGCTAAATAATTAATTTTCAAAAATTTCTTTTTGAAGCAACTCTAAAGTCTTATTTACGGTTTTATTTATCACGCGTTCGCGATGATTTCCCATATTAAATTGAAAGGCTTTTACGCCTTCTTTAGTGGCAAATCCAATAAAAACTGTTCCGACGTCTGCATCTGAATCGCCTTTTGTCGGTCCTGCATTACCTGTTGTTGAAATCCCTATATCTGCTTTTAATTTTTCTCTTACCTGACTTGCCATAGCTTTTGCAACTGCTTCACTAACTACAGAATGTTCTTCTATAATTGCTTGATCAACACCCAAAATATCAACTTTACTTTGCGTTGCGTAAGTAACTAATCCTCCTTTAAAATAGGCTGATGCTCCAGAATGTTGTGTAAAGGTTTGGGTTAATTTTCCGCCTGTACAACTTTCGGCAATTGCCAATGTCTGGTTAGTTTTTACTAATTGATTGGCAATAATTTGTTCTATACTATTATTATTGTCTTCAAAACCAACAAAAATATCTTTTATTAATGGTAAGATATTCTCAACTTGCGTTTGGATGTCTTTATTTAAAACATCTTCATCGTTGCCTTTACCTGACAATCTTAAACGCACACGTCCTAAACTAGGCAAATATGCCAGTTTAATATGTTTTGGTAATTGGTCTTCTATATGTTCTATACGTTGTGCAATTGCGCTTTCACCTAAACCATAGGTTAAAATGGTTTTGTGTAAAATAAATGGTCTTTTGTATTTGTGCGCTAATTTTGGCAGTACTTCATCTTCTACTAGCGCTTTCATTTCGTAGGGAACACCTGGTAAGGATATAAAGACTTTATTCCCTTTTTCCATCCACATTCCAGGCGCTGTACCATACTTATTCATTAGCACTTTACTTTTTGAAGGTACTAATGCTTGTTTTCGATTTAAATCTGAAATTGGAGTCGTAATATATTTTTCAAAAAGTTGCTCTACGTGTGCTAATACTAAATCGTTTTGCACCAAAGTATCATTAAAATACTCAGCTAATGTATGCTTTGTAATATCGTCTTTAGTTGGTCCTAATCCGCCTGTAATAATAATGATATTGGCATTTTCTTCTGCTTCTTTAAAGGCTTTTATTAGATGATCTTTTTCGTCTTGAATAGACGTTATTTGGTATACAGATACACCTATAGAGTTTAACGCTTTACCTATAAAAGCTGAATTTGTGTCTATAATTTGACCAATGAGAATCTCGTCTCCAATGGTTATTATTTCGGCCTGCATTATAAATTAAAATCCTCTTTAATTTCTTTAACTGCGTTATCTATTGCTGTAAGCACAATAGTTAATTTATTTGAAATATCTTTATCGGTTTGTTCAAATTTACCCCAATCTTGCACTTCGATTAAATCGTTAAGTACGCCAAGCTCAAACATATCTACGGTTGGTTTCATTTTATGAGCTGTTTGGTAAGATAGTTTGTAGTTTTTATTTTCTACAGCGGTTTTTAAAACAGCTGCATCTTCTGGGACTTCTTCTAAAAATGTTTGTGCTAATGCCATGATAAAATCTTGGTCATTATCTGCTAGCTCTTTTATTCTTTCTAATTTATAATGCTGTTCCATTTATTTAACTTTAATCGAAAACATTTCTTTGTCTTCTATATATCCTTTTAGTGCGTCATCAGCAACAACTTTGCCAACTCCTGCAGGCGTACCCGTAAATATAATGTCTCCTATTTTTAATGTAAAATATTTAGACACATATTCGATAATCTCGTCAATTTTATAGAGCATGTGACTAGTGTTACCTTTTTGTACGGTAATTTCATTTTTTTGCAGACTGAAATTCAAGTTGTTAATATCTGAAATTTCTGACTTATCCATCCAGTTACCAATTACTGCTGCACCATCAAAAGATTTTGCTTTTTCCCATGGTAATCCCTTTTCTTTTAGTTTTTGCTGAAGATCTCTTGCAGTAAAATCTATACCTAATCCAACTTTATCATAATACTTGTGGGCAAATTTTTTATCAATGTGTTTACCTACACGATTTATTTTTACCAATACTTCAACTTCGTAGTGTACATCTTCTGAAAAATCTGGTATAAAAAACGGTTGTTTTTTTAATAATATAGCTGTATCTGGCTTGATAAAAACTACTGGTTCTGTTGGACGCTCGTTTTGTAATTCTTCTATATGTTTGGTGTAATTACGACCTATGCAGATTAGTTTCATATTATTTAAGAATCAAGAGTAAAGACCGCTTCGCTGATAGAAAATAGATGCTTACTCGTTATTTTTTTTGATTGAAATATAATTTTTAAACTTTACATTTTTACTTCGTGCTTCGTGCTTCTCACTTAATTAGGTCTCGACTGCGCTCGACCTGACAACTGACAACTGTTTATTGTTAATTGTTTGTTGTTAATTGTTTATTGATCTAATCCAATTTATTATTAAACGCTCTTAGTTTAATTGCTGTTAGTACTTTTTTAGTGTACAACGGAAAATCGGCATTCAACAACCAGCCAAAATAACCTGGTTCGGTTTCTATAACATCGGTTACTAATTTTCCTTTATGTTTACCAAAACTAAACACTTCTTGTCCCTCTTTATTAAACGCAATAAAACCAGCAAAATCTGCAAAACGCTTACGCGAACTAAACTCGGCTAAAAACTTCGCATTGTTTTCTAAATCTTCATAACGTTCTACTTGTGCTTCTAACACCTCATAAGTTGCCAATGTATCTGCTGCTGCTGTATGTGCGTTTTCTAAAGTTTTATCGCAGTAAAATTTGTACGCTGCGCTAAGTGTACGTTGTTCCATTTTATGAAAAATAGTCTGTACATCTATCGCAAGGCGAGATTTCATATCAAAATCCATATCGGCACGCAACATTTCTTCGGCTAACAACGGAATATCAAAACGGTTAGAGTTAAAACCTGCTAAATCTGCATCTTTGATCATGTTGTTAATCTCTGATGCTAATTGCTTAAACGTTGGCTCGTTTGCTACTTTATCGTCAGTTATACCATGTATTGCAGAGACTTCTGCTGGTATTGGCATTTCGGGATTAACTAGCCAAGTTTTGCTTTCTTTATTTCCGTTTGGATAGACTTTTAAAATTGAAATTTCGACAATTCTATCGGTTGTAATATTGATTCCGGTAGTTTCTAAATCGAAAAAACAAAGTGGTTTTGTTAAATTTAAAGGCATGAATTTTGCTTTGATTTATGCAAATATAAATGTAATCTGTTACTTTTACTTTGTAAAGCTTTTTAAATAATGAAAAACTATTTACTTCTTTTACTTTTAATCTTTTTCGTGATCGGGACAAAAGCACAAAATGACCATAAACACGTTAAACTTATTGAAGAAATTAAAGGTAAACGCTATGAGTTGTATATAGAAAACACAGACTCTATCTCTTACGATATTTTTTTAAAAGTAGATACCAAAGATTTTAGACGCAGTAGCGAAAGACCTATTTTAAAAACCATACCGCCAAAGTCCAAACAACGTGTGCTAACTATGGTTATTTTAAACGGAACAGAAGGTAAATACACCTATACTTTAATCATAAATGAAGTAGCTTACGCCTTACAATTTGACAAAGATTTTGAGCTGTTAGATACCAAATTGGATGAAGCATTAACATCTAAAACTGTTGAAATTTATACTCAAAACGATTGCAGTATCTGTCCTGATGCCAAGCGTATTTTAACCAAAAATAAAATTGGTTACCAAGAGTATAACATAGACCAAGACACAACGCATTACAACAAATTAATTAAAGAATTTAAAGCCTTAAAACCCAATAGCGCTATTAACCATATACCTATTTTAAAAGTGGACAATAAAGTATATAACCAAATTGAAAGTTTGGAAGATTTTATTGAAGCTTTGCGTGATGGGTTTAATTAAAAGTTTGATTAATTGAATTTTTATTCTAAATTCGTTGAGTTTTATTTAAGTTCCTTAAAATGTAACAACATACAATTTAAGTTTGCACCAGTTTAAAAAAGATTTCTTCAAAATTTAAATTATTAAAAGATTCTCTACTTGATAATAAAATTAATAAATAAAATTGCTTCGAAAGATTTCAAAGATGCTGTTGAATTAAGTGATAGAAACTCTAAGACTTTAGGCTTTTTACCTTACGTTGCATTTGAAAAATATGCTAAACAAGGACAATTAATTGGAGCTTTTAACAAAAGCACCAATGAACTACTTGGGTATCTTCTCTATAGAATTTCATATAACAAAGTTACAATTGTTCATTTATGTATAAATGAAACTAAAAGAAACAATAAAACAGCCAATAAATTAGTTGATTTTTTTAAAAAAGAACACAAAACAATACGAAGGAATAAAATTGAGTTGTAGAAACGATTATGGAATTGACAAGGTTTGGGAAAAATTCAACTTCGTACCGATTAAAGAAAAAATCGGTAGAAGCAAAAAAGGGTTACCATTAACCGTTTGGTGGTTTCCTCATTATCAAAATAATTTATTCACACAAATATCTGAATACGAACTAAACAATAAAATAGTTGCTGTAATTGATATGAATGTTTTTCTTGATATTAAAGGAGAACGTGAAGAAGAAAGCTTAGCTTTAAAAAGCGATTGGTTGTTAAGCGAAGCAATTCTATACTACACTAGAGAAATACACAACGAAATTAACAAAGCTAAAACAAGTGACCTGAAACAATCTAGTAGAAAATTATTGAGTTACTTTGAAGAATTACCATTTAAAGATGAGGATGAATTTTTTAAAATTCTAGAAGAGTTAAATAATGAATTTCCTTTAAAACATAAGAACGATAAATCAGACCTAAACCACTTAGCATACTCAATTTCTGGTGGAGCTCAATTTTTCATTACAAGAGATGATGAACTTTTAAAAAACAGTACTTTTTTTAATAAATATGGATTAACAATTTATAGACCAAGTGATTTTATCACGCATTTAGATGAAAACATTCAAGTTTCAAAATATAAACCTCAATCTCTTATTGGAACAAGTTTATTCATCAATTGCTATAATGTAGTCTGTGGATTTACCCGTATGAACAACATTAATTTTAAAACGGTAAATAGTGGTTACAACATTTTTAAAAAACTTTAAAAACACAAAAAAGCACAACTTTTAAGTTGTGCTTTTTTATTTATTAAGATATCTACACTTCGACTTCGCTCAGTGACCAGCAGGTATTTTTTAAATCTCTCTATTAATATCCCAAGCTTCTAAATAGTTTTTAACTGCTTGTACAAATTGTCCACCAAGCGCACCATTTACAACACGATGGTCATAACTATGCGATAAGAACATTTTGTAACGTATACCTATAAAGTCGCCTTCTGGTGTTTCTATAACTGCTGGTACTTTACGTATAGCTCCTAAAGCTAAAATACCTACTTGTGGTTGATTAATAATTGGCGTACCCATAACACTACCAAAAGTACCAACATTAGTTACAGTGTATGTTCCACCTTGTATATCGTCTGGTTTCAATTTGTTATCTCTAGCTCTTCCTGCTAAATCATTAACTTGTTTTGCCATACCAACTAAGTTTAATTGGTCTGCATTTTTTATAACTGGTACAATTAAATTACCATCTGGTAAAGCTGCTGCCATACCAAGGTTAATGTTTTTCTTTTTAATAATTGTATCGCCTTGCACAGAGATATTCATCATCGGGAAATCGCGTAACGCTTTTGCTACAGCCTCCATAAATATTGGTGTAAAGGTTAAGTTTTCGCCTTCGCGCTTCGCAAAGTCGTTTTTAACTTTTTTACGCCAGTTCCAGATGTTAGTGACATCGGCTTCTATAAAACTTTGTACGTGCGCACTAGTTTGTACCGACTCTATCATGTGATGCGCAATTAATTTGCCCATTCTTGTCATTTCTATAATCTCATCACCACCATTTACGCTAACTGACGCAGCAGTTTTTGGTGCTGCTTTTGGCGCTTCTGTTTTTTGTGGTGTTGCTGGTGCTGTTTGTGTTGTTGCAGGTTGGCTACCTCTATTTTCTAGGTAAGCCATCATGTCGTTTTTAGTAACACGACCATCTTTACCTGTTCCAGGAATAGCGTCTAACTCCGATTGGCTAATACCTTCTGTTTTTGCCATATTTTTTACTAATGGCGAGTAAAAACGATCGCCGTTAGATGTGATAGGCTCTGCAGTTTCTTTAGCAACCTCAACTGTTTTTGCAACTTCTTGAGCCGCTTCTGGTTCTGGTGCACTTTCTTCTTTTGGTGCAGCAGCAGTTTCTGGTGCATCACCATCGGTTTCTATAATTGCAATGGTTTGTCCAACGTTTACAACATCGTCTACGTTAAACAGTTTTTCTACTAAAACACCATCTACTTCACTTGGTACTTCGCTATCTACTTTGTCTGTTGCAATTTCTAAGACTGCTTCATCTGCTTCAATAGTATCGCCAACTTCTTTAAGCCAAGAGGTAATTGTTGCTTCTGCAACACTTTCTCCCATTTTTGGTAATTTTAGTTCAAATCTTGCCATATTAATAATTGAAATGTCGTTTTATTGTTTCGTTTTGCAAAATTAATAAAAAATAACCTATTTTACTGTTTATTATTTATCATTTTGAAATTTTAAAAGTGAATGACTTCACCTCTATTTTTTGAGGAATTACTTCCGAGTATAAAATTAGAGTTTTTTGGAAGAATTTTAAATGTTATGTTTTGATTTTTTTCTGAAGCCGAAATACACGTTATTATCTGCTTGAAACTTAAATAATTTGCATCTAAAATAACTTGTGTATTGGCTTGAAAAACTTCAATTTTTGTTTGAATTCTGAATGGTTTTTTGAAAATTTCTGCCAATTTTGGATAATTTTTATCGCTAATCAATACGTATCTATCTACTGGCGTTTTTTCCACGGAAGTGTGACCTTTAAACAGTTTTGCTAGTTTTACACCCAAACTAATCACCGTTTTGGTTAGTGCATTACTTTTAAAGTGTTTTTTGTAAAATATCTGCATAGCGCCGTAAAAACGTTTGGCATAAACACTGTCTTTTAAAGTGCTTTCGCCTTTAAAATGAATGACTTTTATTGGTCCGTAATACATATTATCGTAACCTGCTTTGGTGACTTTGTAAGACAGATCAATATCTTCTCCGTACATAAAATAGTCTTCGTCAAAACCTTGTACTTGTTGATATACTTTGGTTTTTACCATCATAAACGCACCAACAAGAACTGGCACGATACCAGTAGAATCTTCTTCAACTTCTGTTGCGTAATAGCTTTTGGTAAAGCCCAACATTTTTTTAATTGCCACTTTTGGCGTTGGAATATAGCGTTTGCTTTCGGGTAAAAATGTGCCTGTTCCGTCAATTAATCGGCAAGCAAATAAACCCAAATCATTTTTGATTTCGGAGAATTCAAATAACTCTTTAAAACAATCTTCTGGCACAACGGTATCTGGATTTAAAATGCACAGATACTCGCCTTTCGCATGTTGTACGCCAATATTATTTCCTTTGGAAAAGCCTAAATTTTCAGCATTTTCAATGAGTTTCACCTTTGGAAAATTTTGCTTTACCATCGTACAACTTTCATCTGAAGAGTTGTTATCTACTACAATAATTTCGGCATCCAAATCTTTTATAGCCGCTTCTACACTTTGTAAACAAAGCTCTAAAAAATAACGCACGTTGTAGTTGAGTATGATGATGGATAACTTCAAAAAGCGCTTATAATTTTAATGAATTTTCAAAAGGAATTCGGTTTAAAATACTTCTTCCAAGAGTGATTTCGTCTGCGTATTCTAGCTCGTCTCCAACCGAAATACCACGAGCAATCGTAGATGTTTCTACTTCAAACTCTTTGATTTGCTTGTAAATGTAGAAGTTTGTGGTATCGCCTTCCATAGTTGGGCTTAGTGCAAAAATAAGCTCTTTAACGCTTCCGCTTTTTACTTTTTCAACTAAACTAGAAATGTTTAAATCATGCGGACCAACACCATCCATTGGCGATATTTTTCCGCCAAGAACATGGTATAACCCTTTATGAGACGCTGTATTTTCTATTGCCATAACATCTCTAATGTCTTCTACCACGCAAATAACATCGGTTTTTCGCATTGGGTTTGCACAAATATCACAAAGCTCGGTATCGCTAATATTATGACACGATTTGCACAATTTTAAATCGTCTACCATTTGGTTTAGTGCTTTGCTTAAACCATGGGTATTCTCTTTAGGTTGACGCAATAAATGTAGCGCCAAACGTAATGCGGTACGCTTACCAATACCTGGTAATTGCGAGATTTCGTTAACTGCGTTTTCTAGTAATTTTGAAGAAAATTCCATAGTTGCGAATTTACGACATTGCAAGATATTATTTTAGATTTTTGGATAAATTAATAGTTAGACACGAATTTCACGAATTGGCACTAATTATTTAAGTAAAGCGCAAAACCACTCGCTACTATCTACTAACTACTCACCACTAACTGAAGTCAAAACTTATTTCGTATTTTGGCAATCAGAAAATTCAATTTATGACATCTACTCAAATCATTTTATTAATCGCTGCCTATTTTGGTGTACTAATTTTAATTTCTTATTTCACCGGAAAAAAATCTGGAAACGACGCTTTTTTTAAAGGCAACAAGCAATCACCGTGGTATGTTGTCGCTTTTGGAATGATTGGCGCTTCTTTATCTGGCGTAACCTTTATATCGGTACCTGGTTGGATTGAAGCCTCAAAATTTAGCTACATGCAAGTGGTTTTTGGATATATGTTAGGCTATTTGGTGATTGGTACGGTATTGCTTCCGCTGTATTATAAAATGAATTTAACCTCTATTTACACCTATTTAGAGGAACGTTTTGGTAATTACGCTTATAAAACTGGCGCATCTTTTTTCTTATTATCGCGTGTGGTTGGTGCTAGTTTTAGATTGTATTTAGTAGCTAATGTGTTACAACTTATTTTGTTTGATGATTTAGGTATTCAGTTTTGGCAAACGGTAAGCATAACAGTCGCTTTAATCTGGTTGTATACTTTTAAATCTGGTATAAAAACAATTGTTTGGACCGATACTTTACAGACTCTTTTTATGCTAATTGCTGTTGGTGTTGCTATCTATTTTGTGAGCTCTGAAATGGATTTAGGCGGACAAAGTATTTTTGCTTTTGTTAATGATAGCGAACTGAGTAAAATTTTCTTTTTTGATGATATTAAATCAGGAGATTATTTTTGGAAACAGTTTATTTCCGGAGCATTTATAGCTATTGTCATGACTGGTTTAGACCAAGATATGATGCAAAAAAATCTAACCTGTAGATCTTTAAAAGATGCTCAAAAAAATATGTTTTGGTTTACGCTTGTGCTAACTGTAGTTAACTTTGTGTTTTTAAGTTTAGGGCTACTTTTAACGGTTTATGCACAACAAAACGGAATTGATGCACACAAGGACGATTTGTTCCCAATTCTGGCTAAAAACCATTTAGGTTTTGGTGTATTTGTATTTTTCTTATTAGGGTTAATTGCTGCTGCTTACAGTAGTGCAGATAGTGCTTTAACATCATTAACGACATCTTTTAGTATTGATATTTTAGACATTGAAAAAAAGCACAATACAGAAAAACAGGTTAAAATAAGAAAGCGTATTCATATCATGATTTCGTTACTACTTATCTTAGTCATTATAGCATTTAAATACATTATTAAAGATGAAAGTGTGATCTCTAAACTCTTTGTTTTTGCTGGATACACTTATGGTCCACTACTTGGTCTTTATGCTTTTGGATTATTTACTAAATGGCATGTTAAGGATAAATTTATCCCAATAATTGCTATCTTATCTCCTATTCTATCTTACATTATTAGTGTAAACAGCTTAAAATGGTTTGGATTTGAGTTTGGTTTTTTCATCTTAATCCTTAACGGATTTTTGACGTTTTTAGGGTTAATGCTTATTCTTAAAAAGAAGAATAATTAACATTTAATCAAACAAAATATAGATGCTTTAGCTGTTTTTAGAATAATTTGCTAAGTTTGTGTTAATGATTTAACATAAATTAACAGATTTTTAGCTTTGAAAAAATATATCTCAATATTTATAGTGATTATTACATTATTCTCTTGTAATAAAAAAACAGATCAGAACAAACAAAACATCACAGCAGAAACATATTTATTAGAAAGATTACAACCAGAACAGACAGGTATTACCTTTAAAAATATTATTTCTGAAAACACCGATCACAGCATTATTAATTACATTTATTTTTATAATGGTAGCGGTGTAGCTGCTGGAGACATTAATAATGACGGATTGGTTGATCTATATTTTGCTTCTAACCAAAACAGAAATAAACTGTATTTAAATAAAGGCAACTTTAAATTTGAAGACATCTCTGAAAGTGCTAATATTAACAGTAATTCTAGCTGGAATACTGGCGTTACTATGGTAGACATTAATAATGATGGGTTTTTAGATATCTACTTATGTTCAGTTTCTGGATTATTAGATTTTACTGGTCGTAATGAACTTTTTATTAATAACGGTGATGGAACTTTTACAGAAAAAGCTGAAGAATATGGATTAGACTTTACAGGTTATTCTACTCAAGCGTATTTTTTTGATTATGACAAAGACTTAGACTTAGACGTCTATATAGTTAATCATGCAATACACACATCAATCTCCCATGGTCCAGCAAGTATAAGATCTAATCGTACACCGTTAGTTGGAGATGTTTTGTTAAGAAATGACAACGGTAAGTTTGTAGATGTAAGCGAAGACGCTAATATATATGGTGGTGCTAACAGTTACGGATTAAGCGCCTCTCTTGCAGATTTTAACAATGACGGTTGGGATGATTTATATGTTTGTAACGATTTTCATGAAGATGATTATTATTATATCAACCAAAAGGACGGTACTTTTAAAGAATCTTTAAAATCGGCTTTTACTGCTACAAGCAGATTTTCTATGGGTAGTGATGCTGCAGATATAAATGCAGATGGACTTCAGGATATAATAACATTAGATATGTTACCTAAAGACGAAAAGGTAATTAAAGAAACTGAAGGTGACGAAGCTATGCTTAATAAACAAAGTCAACTTAAAAGACTAGGGTATTCTAATCAATATTCTAGAAATATGCTTCAAATAAACAACCAAAATGGTGCTTATTTTTACGATGCAGCAATTGTTAATAACATAGAAAATACAGATTGGAGTTGGGGACCATTAATTGCAGACTTTAATAATGATAGTCATCAAGATATATTTATTGCAAACGGAATCTTAAGAAGACCTAACGGATTAGATTTTAGAAAATACGTAGCTAATGCTTTTAAAAGCAGATCAAAAAGTGATGGTTTAGAATGGCTTTTTAAATCTATAAATGAAATGCCAAGAGGTGAAGTTGCAAATGAAATTTACCAAGGAGATTCT
>Ga0256829_1000816_pt1 | contig 28267 bp, 31 predicted proteins | sample 131447metaG_FD_185979 | JGI IMG/M metagenome (GOLD analysis project Ga0256829, IMG submission 185979) | Hydrothermal vent microbial communities from Lau Basin, Pacific Ocean - 131-447 | ecosystem: Environmental > Aquatic > Marine > Hydrothermal vents | place: Pacific Ocean: Lau Basin | collected... | reverse complement strand
CAAATGTGTAAATATGATTGCTATGACAGCATTTAAAGAGAATTTTTCTATTTTATAGAGACCTTCTGACTAAATATAGGCATTAAATCTGTAGGAGGAGTTAACCGACTAGCCCACTAATTTAATTTTAGCTAATTTTAAACGAGCTAATGTATCACCTTCTTCAAAAGTCCATCCATCTGGCATTGTTTGTTTTAGATTTAAATTACATTTTAAATCTAATTGTTCTTGTTCTTCTTTTGTAATTCTAGCAACTTTCCAGTGTTTATGAAGTAACCAAGCAATTTCTTCATTAGAAAGTTTTTCCTCTTCTAGTAATCGCCTTGTTTCCAATAAGAGAACTAAACGTGGGACAACGTGTTCAAGGTGTGTTTGTGAATTAACTTTAATTTCTTTTGATTTCCCCAATGAAATTAAATCTTCTTCTTTCTTGTTAAGTAAGTGCATAAATATATCTGTATTCCATCCACTTCCATATGCAATACATATTTTCATATGTTGGACATACACTAAGCATATATTGTAAATAAACTCATCTTTAGTCATTATTTTTTCCCATCATCATCACCACAAACGCAACCATAGTCCCAGCAAGTATCTGCCAAGCAAATCCAAGCTTAAAGTCCAATACTGTTCCCAATACATAAGGTTGAAGCAAAAACACTGTCATAAACCCACCAAGCAGTGCCAAGGGTACTGTCACTGCATTACCACGCTTGGTAAAGATAGCTGCACCAAAGACGCCAAGTAACCCAGTATAGGCAAATGCCATGACACCAAGAGCAAAACTAAGCAGAGGAAGCTCTGTGTAGCGTTGCCAGTAGTAGCTTAGCATCGCCATGGCTGAGAGTGATACTGCAAAGAGAAGCACTGCCATGCGTCCTGCTTTGACAAAGTGCATCTCATCGTTCAACCCTTGTTTCTCTTTCCATGGTCGGTAGAGGTCTTGTATGGCTACAGAACTCATGGCTCCCAGTACAGAGTTTGAGCTGGAGAGTGCAGCAGCAACGGCACCTACTGTTACGAGTCCACGCATACCCTCTGGCATCTCGTGGAGGATGTAGTACATAAAGATGGTGATTTTTTCTCCATCAAACTTCTGTACAACCTCGGTACTAAGGTGTGAAAGCTCTGGGTGTTGGTAGAAGAGGTAGAGTAACAAGCCGATACATAAAAATAAGATGGCTACGGGGATAGTCATATAGATACTCATCATCAGTGACTTTTGTGCCTCTTTTGCATTTTTACAGGTTAAAGCACGTTGCGTCATGTCTTGGTCTAGTCCATACGCTGCGATATTTAGTAGTAGCCATCCACCTAACAGTGCCCACACAGAAAAGCCACCAGACATTGACCAGTCTAAAAGTTTGAGTTTGTTATCTGTCTGTAGTGTAGAGAGCACTGTAGTAAAATCTGCATGGATACTCATATAAAGGTAGATGAGTACCGCAATCCCTGCCCCTATGTAGGTAATGGCTTGGATGATGTCAGAAAATATAACCGACTTTACCCCACCATAATAAGCATACGCCAAAGCCCCAAGCATCAAAATACCTATGGAGATAGCCACATGACTTGGTGTAATGTCCAAAAAAAGTATCATCGAGATGGCAAGTGCACCTATGTAGAGTCTAGCACCACTCGCAAAAAGACGACCGATGAGAAACATAACCCCTGCTTGCTTCTTGGCTTTTTCTCCATAGCGATGTTCTAAGAGTTCATAGACTGTGACAGCATTAATAGCGTAAAATCTAGGTATAAGCACTTTAGCCACAAAAAGCACAGCCAAAAAAGCAGAAAAGTAAAAGCCTAAAAAGGTTAAATCCTTCCCGTAAGAGTACTCAGGTCCCCCCAAAAAAGTAGCTGCAGACTGAGAAGTAGCAAGTACTGAGATAGCTACTGCAAACATAGGCACAGAGTTTCCACCTACAAAATAGTCACGTGTATTTTTTATTTTTGTTTTAGACAAGATAACGCTGGTAAGGGTTAATACTAAAAAATATGCGCCAAAAATACCCCAGTCTACAGAAGTAAATGCTGAGTTCATACTACCGTTTCCAAAGAACATATTTCTATATTTACATCAAGTTTATGAATGCCCTTGTCCTGCGTGATAAATGTTGTACATCCATGATGTACTGCACACTGTAGTTGCAGTAAGTCTTCAAAGTCTAGCTTCATTTGTCTTTTGCATGCATCCTGATACACATCCAAACTATCATGTAAAATATCTGCAAAACCATAGAGTTCAAAGTTTTCTTCAAGTGCCATAAAAAATCGTCCTATAATTTCACAGGATGTCCCATTTTTACTAGCGATATACTCGATAGTCGTCAATATATTTTCACTTGTTGCCAAAATATCATAATGCTCACATATTTGTTCATATACCTCTAGTGCTTTTTCATGATTAGGCCTACTAGGCAGTAAAATATCTAACAGGATATTTGCATCGAAAAATATTTTACTCATATTTACTGGCTTTTATAGCTTGGTGTGTATCTACCTCTACATCACCAAACTCTCCTACAAAATCCAATAGAGCTTTCTTTTTAGCATTTTTACGCTTTTTTTCTTTTTCTTCAATAAATTCCAAGACATCTTGGGCATATTTAGGTGAGACAAATATACCTTTTTGCGTATGTGTACGCTTGTCAAGAAGCTGTAATATATCTGCAGGCATTGCACCACGGATAAAATCACGAAATGATATTTGTTGTATTGTCATAAATATTCCTTATTGACATTTTATTTTATAATGTCATTATAGAACAATAATGTCAATATGTCAAATGCATATATTTATCTTTTTGGTGCTCTTTTCAAGCCCAAATCTCTCACAGATCTTCTCATCTCAGCCATAAACTTAACTCCAGGGTCAGACTTGACTGTTCTGTAACCTTTGTCTTTTTCTAACCAGAGTGGCGTACTCTCCATCTGTGTATACTCATGATGACCAATAAGATACTTAATGGTCGGATATTTATCTCTTAGGTAACGTATGAGGTCTTTGTTTGCCTGACGTTGTGCGGGTGTCAGGTCATCAATCTTGTTATCCTTCCCTCCTACATTTTCTACACCTATGCTAGAGTAGTTCAGCCCTATCACATGGCGTGCCATCCAGTTTTCTGGCATAAGTCTATAGATAGTCCCATCACGGTCAACCAAAAACTGTGCAGAGACATTGAGCTGTGAGGCTTTGGCGATGTCTTTTCTGTCGGTAAGGAGTCTCTGAGGTTTAAGACGGTTAAACGACTTCTCAAAGTCTGGCTCCGCTGTCCAGTGAAGCACAATGATTTTAGGAACTATCTCTATGTTCTCTACAGTTTTACCGTAATGCGTTTTGATATACTCTTTCGTCAGCGCAATTCGTTCTGCTACAAAGTCTATAGGTTTATCGATAATCTTCAGATTTTCAATAGGCTGTATGGGCTTTGTGGTACATACAAACTTCTTGATTGTAGGTTCTTCTTTTGCACAGGCAGTGAATGTGAGTAATGAGAGTGCAAGTAATAGTGTTTTATTCATCATAAGTCCTAGAGTATAATGGACTTATTGTAGCGTATCTTCTGTTTGTGTTTCTTTGTTTGAAAGCAATACAAACACCACTACCAACATAGGGATAGAAAGTGCCAATATATACGCAGGTACCATAAGCAAACCATGACGATTTAGATAGAAAAACCCTAAAATAAGAACAACATAGGCACCAATACGGTTGAGAGAAAGTGCTGCTTTTGTGTCGCGTATGGTTTCACCTATAGAGCGTCTATTTTTCTTCATACGTGCTTTTTCATCTTTAACAGCATCACGAATGTCTACACTCTCGTCTTCCACTATCTCTTCAGAGTAGAGATCATGCTCGTCTTCAAGTTTATCGATGGTGTCTCTGGTATCATCTATAGTAATGATATTATGCTCTACTCTGGCATCTACCATACGCTTATAAGACTTCATGGAAGCCAGCATCACCAATGATGCAGATAGGAAGCCTATTTGCGTATTCCAAAGCATATTAATATCAAAAAATATTACAGAGAATAATATCACTACTATATCCGCTATAGCGAGTCCTTTTAGGATTTTGAGTGTTAGACTACTCATCATCTTCTTCATCGTACTTTTTTTGTAACTCTTGGTTCGCTTTGTAGTTATAGCGTGGATCTTTTGCAAGTTCATCGAGTGATGCTTTCTGTTTAGCATAGGCTTTATAGACATTATTGACCGCTGCTCCGATACCTATGAATACCCCTATCCATAGTGTCCATGTAGCTCCTGTAAGTTTTTGTAACCCAAGTCCTATGGCTACACCTATGAGTACAGCCACCACCATAGAGATACCAAGGCTAAGCCCATCGGCAGCATTGACTACTTTTTTAAGTTTTGGTTCTTCTTGTTTCATGAAAATCCTTATAGATTTATGCCGTTATATCCGCCATAGTCTCATACGCAGCCTTAATCGCTTCATCAATCATATCGTCAGTAGTAGCTGCACAGATAAATCCTGTTTCATACGATGAACAAGCAAGATACACACCACGGTCAAGCATCCCTTTATGGAACTTGGCAAACATCTTTGTATCGTTTGCATCGGCATCATCCATGTTTTTAACTGGCTTCTCAGAGAAGAAGAACCCAAACATAGAACCTCTGACATCAGTAACCATAGGTACATTCACAGCAGCAGCAGCTTTTTGGAAACCTTCTACAAGTCTTTTGGCTTTCATACCAAACTCAACATACATAGATGGATTTGCCTTTAGCTTTTTAAGACTTGTAAGCCCTGCTGCCATAGCAACTGGGTTACCACTGAGTGTTCCTGCTTGATATACTGGACCTTCAGGAGAGAGGTGTGACATAATCTCAGCACTCGCACCAAAGGCACCCACAGGCATACCTGCACCGATAACCTTACCAAGTGTCACCATATCTGGCTTCACTTGGCTGATACCTTGTGCACCTCTAAGTGAAGCTCTAAAACCTGACATTACTTCATCAAATATAAGCAGTGCGCCATGCTCTGTACACAGGCATCTAAGCTCTTCCAAAAAGGCTTCATCTGCAGGGACAAGTCCCATATTTCCTGCTATTGGCTCTATGATAACACACGCGATACCATCTGGTGAGTCTTCAAAACATTTAAGTACAGACTGAATGTCATTGTATGTTGCTAAAAGTGTGTGTTTTGTAAGATCAGCAGGTACTCCGGGGCTACTTGGTGTACCAAATGTTGCCAGTCCTGAACCAGCAGCCACAAGCAATGAGTCTGAATGACCATGGTAACACCCTTTAAATTTGACAATGTTATCACGCCCTGTTACACCACGCGCCAGACGGATAGCTGACATCACAGCTTCTGTTCCAGAACTTACGAAACGTACCTTGTCGATGCTGTCAAAAAGTGTGACTATCTCGTTTGCCAGTTCTGTTTCTACAGTCGTAGGTGAACCAAAGCTAAGCCCACGTTTGACTGCTTCTATCACAGAAGCTTCAATATCTGCGTCACAATGACCAAAGATAAGCGGACCCCAGCTTTGTACAAAGTCGATGTATTTGTTATCGTCAATGTCTATAAGGTATCCACCCTCACCACGTGCGATGAATGGTGGTGTACCCTCTACACCAGAAAATGCGCGTACAGGTGAGTCAACACCTCCAGGTATTACTTTATATGCTTCCTCGAATGCTGCGATACTCTTGTCATATGCCATGTTGTTAATCCTCATTATGTATAATACTTTTTTATAAATTATTTGGATTATACAACAACAGCACTTAGGAGCGTATCATTAGTAGAATATTTAAAGCCTTGCTACTTTCATTGCTGTTGCATTTACTCATTTTGTGGCTTTTTACTGCCAATTTTGAAAAACTCAAATTTCTCCCACCACAAAAGCAAGAGAAAAAAATAAGCCTAAACCTCAAACAAATGGTACCCCCACCCCCTGCACCCAAAGCCCAACCAACACCTCAGCCTCAGCCAGTGATTACACCACCACCTACGCCTGTTGTAAAAAAAGAAGTGAAACCAGAACCTGTAGTAAAAGAAGTAAAACAAACCTTGCTTGATGAAAGCAAAAAAACGTTTGCCACCAAAAGTACAGAAGAAACTAACCTTACAAAAGTGCCGCCTAAACCTGCCAAAAAGCTAGTCAAGAAAGAAAAAATAAAACCTAAGAAGAAGTTAGTGAAAGAAAAAGTTATCAAAAAAACAAAGATAACCAAGAAAAAGACCCATAAAAAGAAAAGTCGCTCAAAACGTAAACAACGACGTTCCAATGACCCTCTTGCCAACTTTCTTAGTGGTACAGGAACTTCTATGTATCCCTCATTGCCTCAAAAATCTCAAAAAAGCACAAGTAGGAACTACAATAAAAAAACTATCAAAAATCTGTATGGTGCAGAATTTAATACATACTCTAGGGCACAAAAAGATTTTATACGACATAATCTTGGTCGTATAGCAATAATTACACAGGAAACTGCAAATCGCAATGGCTATCCAGATGTTGCTCTACGCACAAAACAAGAAGGTACCAATGTCGTCTCTTTTTACCTACATCCTAATGGTGACATCTCAGGGCTTAGACTAAAAAGACGCCTTGGCTACGCAGCACTAGACCAAAACACCATTAAGGTTATACGTATTGCCTATAAAGACTACCCTCTACCAAACAAAAAAACGAAGATTGTATTTTATGTGCAGTATAGTTTGTATTAAAGTTCAAATCAGTTAATCTCTTTCATCAACCCATCCACAACCTCACCCGTGCCCTGCACCAACAACGGATGGTTCTTTACCTCTAACCACTTAATAATCTCTTTCATCTCATCTTCATTCATCACGGTACAGCCTGCTGTGGGTACTTTTTTAATGTGTATAAATATACACGACCCAGCACCTTTTTTAGCGCCTGCTTCATCTATATGGTTGTGGTTTACGACGATGCCGTATTTGTAGTAGTCTTTGGGGAAACGCATATGCTCTTTACTCTTGTAATCCACTTTTACTTTAGTACTATCAACTATCTTGTTATAGAATTTTGAGTTTACGTCATCTACGCAGTGGTCTGTGGATTTATAGACTTCATAAGGGTAGCCCACCACAAAAGGGAAATACCCAAAGGCTTGTTTGAGTTCAAAAATACCTGCAGGTGCTTTACCATCTCCCTCTTTTTTGATGAACTTGGCATCTTTGGGGATGGTATGTAGTCCTATGCCCCACCCTAGTCCATTTCTGCCTAGTTTAATGTCTATGGCTTTTTCTACTTTGTGCCAAGCCTTGCCCTCTTTCTCATAACGTTGAAGTATACCACTAGAAGTTGACCAATTTTTTGTTGTAACTACTATAAGTTGTTTGGTGTTGGGTATTTGTGCATAAGATGCAACAGTTATTAAAATAGCTAAGAGTAAAATTTTTCTCATATGTGTTATAATCCTTTTATTATATGTAGGGTGGGTTTTCTAACCCACCATGAATGTAGTTCAATATCAATCACGCATTATTGTTGGTGGGTTGGAAAACCCACCCTACATAATTTATTTAGTTATCTAAGGTACTTTTATGGAATATGGAATAATCTCAATAGCGATACCACTTCTGACTATCTTTCTGGCTATTATAACCAAAGATGTTATAGTCTCCCTCATGGGTGGTATCTTCGCAGGCTTACTCGTACTCAATGGCTACAACCCTCTCACAGCCTTCGTAGCTCTCTTTGATGGCATCATCAACCTCCTCTCAGAAGGGTGGATAGCCAAGACTTTACTCTTCTCACTTATGATAGGTGCCGTCATCAAGTTACTTACTATTTCTGGTGCAGTCAATCGTTTCGTAAACTGGCTTAGCAACAAAGCTGCAAAGATAGACTCCCCCAAAGGTGCGATGCTTTTAGCCTATGTCATAGGGATAGTCATCTTCATAGAGTCTAGCATCACTTCACTAGTCGCTGGAACTGTTGCCAAACCTCTGTGTGACAAAAACGGCGTAAGCCGTGAGAAGCTCGCCTACATCTGTGACTCTACCTCTGCACCCATCTGTTCTCTCATACCACTTAATGCTTGGGGAGCTTTACTACTCGGACTCATCGTCACGGCAATAGACGGCAATGTCATCAAAGGTGATGGTGTCTCACTTCTTGTTGCTTCCATTCCCTATAATTTTTACTCCATCATTACCTTAGTCATCGTATTATTCGTTATCTTCTTTAAGTTTGACATAGGACCGATGGGACAGGCAAAACCACAGCCCTACAATGCCACGCACCTAGAACACGAAGGTAAAGCCACACCATGGGCGATGATACTCCCTTTAGTTGTTATGGTAGCAGCTGTACCTACAGGGCTCTACCTCACAGGAAAAGGTGACATCTTTAAAGGCTCTGGCTCTACCTCTGTTTACTACGCCATCATCATGACACTTCTATTTATGTACCTCTATTATGTCAGCACAAAGATGCTTTCACATAAAGCCTACTTTAAAGGACTCTACGAAGGTTTAGGCGACATGATACCCGTTATGCTCATCTTAATGTTTGCACTCTTCATTGGTAAAGTTATAGGCGATTTAGGCACTGCAAAATACCTAGCACATCTACTCTCTGGCAACATCAGTCCTGTTCTCATGCCTCTACTCATCTTCATAGTAGCAAGCATCACAGCATTTAGCACAGGCACAAGCTGGGGAACTTTCTCCATCATGATGCCCATAGGCTTGGCACTGGGAGCGAGTATGGGCTTAGACATTCCTCTTGTCATCGCAGCAGTTATCAGCGGAGGCATCTTCGGAGACCACGCCTCCCCTATCTCCGATACTACCATCATCTCCTCCATGGCAGCAGGCTGTGACCATGTGGAGCATGTGAGAACTCAGTTGCCTTATGCGCTCCTTGGTGGGGTTTTGGCTGGGGTCGGTTTTTTGGTGGCTGGATTGGTTACAACTTCATAAAATGAATTAATCTACACGCTATGACAATTGTATTAATTTTGTTAAAAAATAGAATGGGTTGATTTAGGATATTGAAATGGTAGTTTTTAGAGGTGCCCATATGAAATTAGCGCTGATAAAATATATCTCATCCCTCTTATGCTATAATTTTACTCAATAAAATATAAGGTTCTATCTGTGGAAACAACTACACCCAAAACCCAAAAATTCATCCTCAAACTCTTCCCTGAAATCATGGTAAAAGGTAGCTCTGCTAAACGTCAGATGGTGGGGCAACTTTACAATAACTTACTAAAAATGCTAGGAGGTTTTAGTGAAGATATAAATGTACGAAAGTTTTCAGACAAGATAGAAGTGGTGACACCCATAGCCTTTGTCGTAGAGGTAAGACAACTTTTACTAGACACACCAGGCATAGAACAAGTCCTTGAAGCCCTACAGTTTGACAAGATAAATACCCTAGATGAGATAAAAGTCAAAGTGGGTGAAGTGACACACGAGAGAATAGAGGGTAAAACCTTTGTCGTGCGTGCAAAGCGTTCTGGGACACATGACTTTCGTTCTACACAGCTTGAACAAACCGTAGGTGGGTATATGTTGGCTACCTACCCTTCCAATGGGGTTGACTTGCACAATCCAGAAGTCACTATACGTATAGAACTACTGAACAACCAACTCAACATTATCACCAATAAACATGTTGGACTCGCAGGATTTCCACTGGGTACACAAGGTGATATACTCTCACTCATGTCTGGAGGGTTTGACTCTACTGTTGCCTCGTACCTTAGTATAAAACGTGGACTCAAAACGCATTTTATATTCTTTAATCTTGGTGGTGTGGCACATGAGATAGGGGTAAAACAAGTAGCGCTTTATCTTTGGCAAAAATTTGGATCATCCCATAAAGTGAAGTTCATTTCTGTACCTTTTGATGATGTGCTTACAGAGATATTTGCTTCTACGCATGAAACATACATGGGTGTGACACTCAAACGTCTTATGCTGCTAGCAGCAGAAAAAGTAGCCAATGAAATGGAAATAGACGCCCTACTCACAGGAGAGTCTGTCGCACAAGTATCTAGCCAGACACTTCGTAACTTAGCCCTCATCGACCAAGTGACCAACAAACTCATCTTACGCCCACTAGCTACAATGAATAAACCGGAGATTATAGACATTGCCAACACCATTGGTACACGTAGATTTGCGGAGAGTATGCCAGAGTATTGTGGGGTGATATCTAAAAACCCTATTACCCATGGGTCATACAAACGTATGGAACGTGAAGCGAAACACTTTGACTATAGCGTATTAGATAAGGCTGTAGAAAAGGCGCAACACATTTACGTCGATGAGATACTTGATGATGTCACCAACAATACAGCCATAGAAGTGGTCAATGAACTTAATGATGAATATGTGGTGATTGATATACGTGCAGAAGATGAATGTATAGAAACAAGCTGTGAGAGCATTAAGATACCATTTCATAGACTCAAATCTGAGTTTAAAAAATTACCTAAAGATAAAGAGTACCTACTCTATTGTGAAAAAGGGATTATGTCTCAGTTGCATGCACAGTATTTACGTGATGCTGAAGATGCGAAGAATGTTAGGGTTTACAGACCGAGAGTGTAAACCCTAACATTTTAGCTCTTTGAATTACAGTATTTGTTTTCTATTCTTACATAGTTGTTAAGTGTTGCTTGTGCAAATTCGTCATTTCTCATAGATGCTTTGTATTTCTCAGTTTTTTCTGTATATATTTTACAAAGTCTCGATGCTTCCGCTTTTTGTTCTTTCTCTTGCGCTATTTGCTCATCATTAAAAAATCCGCTCATTGCGAATGTACTTACAAGTGCCATTAAGATTATTTTTTTCATAGTGTATCCTTTTATAAATAATTTCAAGTTATCTACTTGATAATACCTAATTATACAAGTAATAACTTAAAACTATATTAAATACAAATTATAATTATAATAAGTATAAGTTATTTAACTGTGTGTCTGTGTACAAAATTTAGTTTGTAGTCTTACATAATTGTTGAGTGTGGCTTGTGCCATCTCATCATGGCGCATGGTTTTTTTATATTGAGCTATTTTGTCGGTGTAGACATGGCACATACGCGCCTGCTCTGCTGCTTCTGCTTTGGCAGCTTTTTCTTCATCTGCATTGTTCCATCCGCTCATTGAATTACCAAAGACCATTGCACTTAATATAGCTGTGATTAAAATACTTTTCATGTTATACCTTTTCATTATTATATATATTGAGTGAATTATAATGTAATGTATGCCCCAAAACATTGATACAAATCAAAGTTAGATAAGAAAAAATACAAAAAATTATAAGAAAAAGTAAATAACCCTATCTTTATCTGATTTATTTAGCTATAATTCCGAACTTTTCTGCAAGAGAGTACTAAACTCCTTTTACGAGACCACATATAGTCTCCTTATCTACACGCATAGACGTGCAATAGCCCATTAGGGTTAAAAGTTTGGTATCAGTTTGCATAAAACAGGGTTTTAAACCTCTTGATACCATAACAACCTATAGTATATACAAGACAATAACAACACCGAAAAATTTAACACAAAGATATACAACTATGAAATTTTTAGATTTTAATTTAAAAGATACTATCCAAGCTGCTGTAACAGAAGCTGGATTTACAGAACCTTCACCCATCCAAAAAGATGCTATCCCTCTAGTCCTTGAAGGTCACGATATGGTGGCACAAGCCCAAACAGGTACAGGTAAAACTGCTGCCTTTGGTCTACCAATAATGTCTATGATGAAAGGTGATGGAAGTGTAGAAGGACTTGTCATCGTTCCTACACGTGAACTTGCAATGCAGGTTTCTGACGAGCTTTTCCGTTTTGGTAAACTCTCAGGGCTTAAAACAGCTACTGTTTATGGTGGGACACCTTATGGTAAGCAGATAGAGCGTATTAAACAAGCCTCTATCGTCGTAGCTACTCCAGGACGTCTTCAAGACCTTCTTATGTCAGGTAAGATCAAAATTAATCCAAAGTTTGTTGTACTTGACGAAGCAGATGAAATGCTTGATATGGGTTTCCTCGATGAAATCAAAAATATCTTTACATACCTTCCCAAAGAACGTCAGACTCTACTCTTCTCAGCAACCATGCCAAATGCTATCCGTAAACTTGCAGAGCAGATTTTAAAGAACCCTAAAACGGTTTCTATTACCAAGTCAGAAAAGACAAATACAAAAATTACACAACTCTACTACGTGGTACAAGAGAGAGAAAGAGATGATGCTTTAGTAAGACTCATCGACTACAAAAACCCAGATAAGTGTATTATCTTCTGTCGTATGAAAAAAGAGGTTGACAGACTTGTAGCACACATGACAGCACAAGGATTCAAAGTTTCTGGTCTCCATGGTGACATGGAACAAAAGCAAAGAGAGGTAACAATTCGTGCCTTTAAACAAGGTGGTATCGATATCTTCATCGCTACTGATGTTGCTGCCCGTGGTCTTGATGTAAATGATGTAACCCATGTTTTCAATTACCACATTCCTTTTGATTCTGAGTCTTACGTACACCGTATCGGTCGTACAGGGCGTGCTGGTAAGTCGGGTGAGGCGATTACTTTGGTAAGTCCAAATGAGTTACGTACTATTAAACGTATCGAGAAAGATGTGGGTACAAAGATGGCTTCTCAAGTCATCCCTACGCGTATGGAAGTACAAAACAACCGTTCAGACGAGCTTATCGCTAAGATTGCAGATACAAAAGTAACGGACAAAGCCATAGAGCTTGTTAAAACACTTCAGCATGACTTAGACATCGTGACGATAGCGCACTTGTTGGCATCTATGATACAAAGTGAAAACTCGGTTAAAGGTAAAGATAACATCGGTCTTGGTCTTGAAGAGATAGCACTTCTTATGGAGCGTGCAATGCAAAACCGTGGAAACGGTGGCGGCGGTGGTGGTCGTAACCGTAGACGTGGTAACGGTGGAGGTGGTGGCGGATACCGTGGAAATCGTTCAGGTGGTGGCGGCAATGGTAGAAACAGACGCTCAGGTGGTGGAGACCGTAACGGGCGCTCAGGTGGCGGACGTGACAGCCGTAATGGTGGACAAGGTAGCAGAAGCTAAGGCTTGCTTACTTGCCTAAACCAAATACATTTGAAAGTGTGTTTATATAGTTAAAATACCCAGTGATTGCTACAGCTTCCAAAAGCTGTGCTTCGCTGTACCCTACTGCTTTTATAGCATCTACATCTTCTTGCATCATCTTATAACTCTCTTTTTGGGACGCTCTTATACAGAAGTTCAACAGCACTTTTTCACTCTCATCACAGTTTATAGCATCGACACCATCAAGTACTTCTTCTACTTGTGCTTCACTCATACCAAGCATTTTTGCGATGTTCTTATGCACATCTACACACATGCTACAGCCATTATCGAGTGAAATAAGCAGAGCGATGCGCTCTTTTGTACTGTAAGGCAACAAAGTTTCTTTAAGTAAATACGCTTGCACCATATTATCGGTAGCATTATAGATGTCAGGATTGAGTGCAATAAGCTCAAATATCTCACCCAGCTTCCCTGTTTTATCGAGTATCTCTTCAGCTTTAGCTTTAATGCTTGGCTCCATTTCATTGAGTGTACAAAGTTTTATATATGCCATGTGTTACCTTTTTGTTTTTATATATTAAAGTATAGCTTAACTTTCAAAAAATATCAAAATATCAAAATATAAATAATATTAATTATCTTTTAATATTTTTTATCATATACTTTCTTATTAAAAATATAAGAGGAACATATAATGAACTTTATTAAACTTACAAGTATCTCACTGTTAGCTTCTACACTATTGTTAGCAAACAGTAGTATCATAGAGAAAGCAAAAACAGCTAGACTCACAGCTATACCTACAGATAAAGCAGCGCTTATGAAGCTTATCGATCCTAAAAATACTATCAGTGATGAAAAAGTAGCACTAGGGAAACAACTTTTCTTTGAGCCTAGACTGTCTAAAAGTAGTCTTATCTCATGTAACACCTGTCACAACCTTGCTACAGGTGGGGTAGATGGTCTTGCAGCTGCCATTGGTGACAACTGGACAGTTAATCCACATCACCTAAACTCACCCACTGTATATAATACAGTCTTTTATGATGCACAATTTTGGGATGGTAGAAGCCATAATTTAGAAGATCAGGCACAAGGTCCTATGCAGGCAACACCTGAAATGGCATCACCAAAATCTCTCGTTGTTGCAAGAATCAATTCTATTCCAGAATATGTAGCAGCCTTTAAAAAAGCGTATGGGGAAAAGGTAAAAATTGATTTTACAACGATTACTGCAACCATTGGACTTTTTGAAAGAACACTCGTTACACCATCAAGATTTGATGATTTTCTTCATGGAAAAGAAAATGCACTGACTGTCAATGAGAAAGAAGGACTCAAACTTTTTATAGACAAAGGTTGTGCAAGTTGTCACAATGGCATTGCGCTAGGTGGAAGTATGCAAGCATTTGAAATTGCTGCAAAATACAAATTTGCAAATATTGGAGACTTTAAAGGTGACAAAAATCATATGGTTAAAACACCTACATTAAGAAACATTACCCAAACTGCTCCTTATTTTCACAATGGTGCCATCTGGAACTTAGCCGATGCAGTCAAAGAGATGGGAAGTGTACAGTTAGGCATTAAAGTTTCTGATGAAGAAGCAGATAAAATAGTCATATTTTTTAATGCACTAGAAGGTAAAAAACCGACTATCGTCTATCCACAACTCCCAAAAAGTATAAGTACAACACCCAAACCTATGGTGAAGTAATATGACTTTCCTCTCTTTGAAGAGGTAAAGTTATTTGTCATACATCAACCAAATTCTTTTCTTCTTTTGTTATGATTGCATCAAAAAGGTAGTCCTTATGCACATGAATTTCTCTGAAGACGCCCAACACTCTTACTTTTTCTCTCAACCCCACCAGCCTTTTTTCGTCTTAGCCTTTGTCAATGCCATCGTAACCATGCTGATATTTTTACTCAGCTACAAAGGGGTAATACACATGGCTATCACTCCTTCACATTTTCATGCCTATGGATTTACCTACCTACTCTTTACTCCAGCGTTTTTTGGTTTTTTGTTTACCACCTTTCCACGCTTTGCTTCTACCCCAGTGATAGAAAAAAACACCTATATGAGAATCTTTAACTTTTACTACATAGGTTCTACACTTTTTCTTCTTGGAAGTATGGTAAGCCCCTTTTTATCGGCTGTTGGGATGATTACACTTTTTATTGGTCATACTTCAGGCTATTTGATACTAAAAAATATATATACCACCACAACGATGGAAGATAAGCATGACATCTACTGGATACAACTTGCCATGGCATTTGGTCTTGGAGCGCATCTTATCTTCATCGTGGGGCAGCTTTGGGTGGTTTCGTTTATAGGATTTTCTACAGAGATTTCAACCTACCTCTACCTCTTTTTACTGGCATTTGCAGTAGCACAGCGTATGGTGCCTTTTTTCTCTCACTGTATGGTCGAGAAAAACATGGCACTGCTCAAACAGCTTTTCATTCTTTTAGTCCTGCATATACTCCTGGAAGGTTTCAAAACCAATACCTCTTTTGTTGTAGACCTACTCATCGCATACCTTACAGGAAAAGAGATACTACGCTGGAAACTACCCTTCCCTAACCCAAATCCACTGCTTATGGTCTTGCATGTTGCACTTTTTTGGGTACCTGTGGCTTTTGCACTCTCTGGGCTTACAAACTTCATTTCTCTTATCTCTGATGTCTCCTTTTTGGCACTAGACATCCACACCATTACCTTGGGTTTTGTCTTTACCATACTCATAGGCTTTGGTACCCGTGTCACACTCGGACACTCTGGCAATCAAATGTCCGCAGACAAGGTCACCACTTTCCTTTTGGCTTGGACACAAGTGGTTGTACTCTTACGTATACTCACCTCTTTTGGTGCAGCCTTTGGGTTAAACTTTATGATACTTTTTGACATCACAGCCACCGCATGGCTCATCATGTTTGTGGCATGGGCTTTGCGTTTCTTTGCTGTCTTGATACAAGGCAAAAAATTGCTATAATGCAGGTATGAAATTACTCTTATTTATACTTATATCATTTCAACTCTCATTTGCTGCTTCTGCTGAAAAAGTAGAGCAGTACCTCTTAGTGTCAAGCTCTGACGAAGAACTTCTTGCTTTAGAGTCTCAGTTTTCTGCCATGCAAAATGGATTTTCTACCGATGCCAATGGTGAGAAAAAGACCTATGATATGCAACTACTTTCCATTCGTTTTAACGAGTACATCCAACAGCATCTTAGCGACAATGAAATGGATAAAATACTCGAAAATTACAAAAATGTAGTCTACTTACAGTTTGTCTCTACTGCCATGCATGTGCCTGAAGCCAACGAAACAGAAGCCTATATAGACAGCCTTAAAAATGACGATGAAGCCAAAGCACGCTTAGAGATACTCGAAGAGGTCAATACACGGTTAAACAACAAAGATTCTATGTCTATCATGTTTGATGCCCTTATGAAACCACTACTTCAAAGTGCCAGTGGTGGCATGAGTAACGAGATGATGAAGAAACGCCGAGAGGCATACATGAAGAACATAAGTATACAAGCAAGAAAAGAAACGCTCTATAACCTTAAAGACTTTAGTATAGAAGAGTTAGAAGAACTACTAAAAGTCGTAAAAACACCTGCTATGAGTCATGAACTTAAAGCCATCTATGGGGCAACAGCATATGCACTCAAAGAGTTTTTTCTCTCTATGGCTTCACGTTATGACGTTTCCAAGCATCAACCACCATCTACAACAGACACGAACGATACTAAATAATATGAAACCTATATACATTACAGACCTAGACCATACCTTCTTACGTTCTGACCAAAGTGTGAGTGACTTCTCTACTAAAGTCTGGAACGACAAAAGCAAAGATGCCATACTTTCTGTAGCCACGGCAAGAAGCTTCCAAAAGTCACATGACTTCTTGGAAAAACTCCATCTAGATGCCCCTATGATACTCTTAGATGGTACTATGATAGTCACGCCAGAAAAGAAGCTCATAGACATCAAAACTATCAACAAAGCTCTGGGAGATGCCATCATCTCTGAGGGTGCAAAGTATGATATCTATCCTTTTGTCATAGCAGTTAAAGATGTAGCCACACTTGATGAAGCTTTCCTCTTCCCTACCACACTCAATCTACACCAACATGGTGTACTGGAAAACTATCGTAATGACCCACGCATGGTAGAGTGTAAAAATATTCGTGCTATGGATATGAACTTAAAACTTGTCTACTTTGGAGAATACAACACACTAAGCCCTCTGGCTAAACATTTTGAGCGTACCTTTGGCAAAGAGCTAGAATACAAACTCTCCCCAGAAAAATACTCAGACGGCTGGTTCCTCACCATCCTCCACCCCGAAGGTGACAAAGCCCATGCCCTCACTAAAGTCATGGAGTACCTAGAACGAGACACAAACGATGTCACCGTATTTGGTGACTCTGTCAATGACATAGGTATGTTTAAACTTGCTGGTACCTCTGTGGCTGTAGCCAATGCCTTAGATGAAGTGAAGGCTGTGGCAGATGTGGTATTGCCCCACTCAAATGATGAGGATGGGGTTGCTCGGTATTTGGAGAACGCTAAATGATAATTGATAATACATACAATAGAAAAGATTATTCTGAAAATAATGATTTAAAAAACTATTTAGATGATTTATTTTCTGAAAATATAGAAGCAACTGATTGTATAAAAAATTTTGATACAAATGAATTTGTAAAAAATGGGATGCAAAGTCAATCTTATTCAAACTTATATGATTGCAGTGGGAAAACTGGTATCTACATTTTTTTTAATAAAGATAATGTACCTGTATATATAGGTGTTGGAGGAGAGAAAAATGGGAAACAAGATTTAAAGAAAAGGCTAACGCAACATTTTCCTGATACTTCACATTTAGCCAAAAATATTAGAGAGACTGAGAAAGTCTTAGGGTATGAAAAACAGGTAGAACATCTTACATCTAAAGAGATTATGCTTAAGTATGCTCCAAAATTTTTAATAGTAATTATAGGTAATTTAGTAGAACCGCATAATTGCCAAAAATCACAAAAACTTGAAAAAATATTAATTGCATTATGGAATTCTAGATACAATCGATAATCAATACCGATTCATCAACTCCGTATTCAACCTCTCCAACCTCTCAGGCGTACCTATATCCAACCATTCACCCTCATAGAGTTCACCTGTCACTTTCCCCTCTTTCATTGCAGCCCTAAGTAACGGAGCCAAGGCAGATTTACCATAAGGTACACCTTCAAAGAGTTTTGGGGAGTAGTAGCCTATGCCAGAAAAAGTGTATTGCTTGTTATCCACCACAAGGTTGCTATCTAAGGCAAAATCTCCCTCAGGGTTATGCTCTGGGTTGGGTACGAGGATTAAGTGTGCTAATACGCCATCTGCTAAGTGTCTGTTATCTTGGAAATCGTAGTCGGTAAAGACATCACCATTGACCACAAGAAAAGTCTCATCTCCAAGTAGAGGTAAAGCCTTCACTATCCCTCCAGCACTCTCCAAACCACCCTCTTCCTGTTCATCAGAATATACTATCTTCACACCCCAACTAGAGCCATCACCCAAAGCCTCAGGTATTTGATAGCCCAAATGTGCAATGTTTATGACAATGTCTCTAAACCCCTGATGTGCCAACTTCTCTATATGCCACACGATAAGAGGAATCCCTCCCACTTTCAACAAAGGTTTAGGCGTCACATCTGTAAGCGGACGCATACGAGACCCAAGCCCCGCAGCAAGTATCATAGCTTTCATATGTCAAACTTTTGTAATTTTACTTTCATCTCGGGCAGGTAGTCACTAATCACTCTTTCTATAAGATACAAATCTACACCATCATAGTCATGTACTATGAAATTTCGCGTCTCGTAAGCACCTTTTTGTTCCATATCTAAGTCCAATAGCTTTATGGTATCTACATCTATTTTGTTCAGTGTCTCACCTATCTGAGAGACAGCCATAAGCAATGCCAGTTGCCCCTCAGTATCTTCCAAAGCATTGACTACACTCTGATGTCTATCGACAATAAACGCTATCTTGTCTATCATCTCCAACAAAAATGCGATTTGCTCAATGCTTTTACGTTTAGACATCTAAGACTTTTGAAAGCATGTATTTTTTGGCTGTTTGCGAAAGTCCACTCGAAGCGATTAAATCCACCTCTTTTTGGAGCTTCTCAGACAATAAATGTTTAATCTCAACAATACGTGAAAATGCAGAAAATCCACCATATTTTTGTACAAAAGGATCTTCAATATGATATAAAATATCGACATCGCTTTCATCGGTATAGTCCCCATGCGCATATGACCCCACTACACCATCAATAATAAATCCATTACGTGCCAAATCAGGTTTTAATGTTTGTAGTGTTGAAATAATATTCATTACACATGCCTTTTTGGTTTATTATACACTATCTTTGAGTAATTTGACAAATGCTTCTAACTCAGGATATTTACTCCCAACATCAATCACATACTTCAACGTCAAAGGAATATCATTAAGATACCCTTCCTTCCCATCACGCAATGCCAAACGAGCAAAAATCCCAAGTATCTTGATATGCCGTTGTAACCCCATATAATCAAACCAACGCATAAAAGTCTCATCATCTACATCCAGACCTTTCATGTCTCTAAAATGCAACGCCATACGCTCTACATCTCGTGGATGAAGCTCTACATAGACATCACGCAACAAAGAGACAAGGTCATACGTCACTGCTCCTACACGTGCATCTTGGTAGTCTATGACGACAAGATCATCGGTACAGCCAAACATGAGGTTACGTGAATGGTAGTCACGGTGCACAAAAAACCCTTGAGGTTGTGCAAGTACTTCAGAAGTGATGTGCGCTAAGGCATTGTCCAGTGTAGAGAGCTGTGTCTCATCAAGTGTGACGCCTAGATATTTTTCAAGATACCACTCTTGCATCAAGTCCATCTCAAAACGTAAAAATGCAGCATCATACAGAGGTAAACCTTCTGTATCTGCATTTTGCATCTTGATGAGGCTCTCTATGGCTTTACCATAGTAGAGTTCGATATCATCATTGATGACATCTGCCAGATGTGTATTACCAAGGTCTTCCATGAAGACAAAACCCTCTTCAAGATTATAGGTATTTATCTTCGCGACTCTTACTCCAGCTTCATACAAGCGGTGTTCTATGTCGATAAACGGCATCACAGACTCTTTTTGAAGCGACGCATCCATCACTATGCCTGAGTGCATCGTGCTCTTTAGTCTGTAGTATTTTCTAAAGCTTGCATCTGCTGCTACAGGTTCGAGTGTACCCTCACAGCCTATTTGTTCTAGCCACTCTTCTAAAGCTTTATTTATCAACTTATTATTCCTTTCGTAGGGTGTTGTCCCATGACAACACCTTTTAATATTTTATCACATTCAGATTTGTGGTGTTGTAAGGGTACAACACCCTACAGATGCACACATCCCAATACAGCATTATCACTAGCACCTGTGACATCTTTCAAATTCACTACCTCTTTATGCACACGCTTATACGCCAACCAAGCAAAGGTCATCGCTTCTATCTCATCTGCATTTTGGGCTATGGCTACTTCTACGTTAGGCATAAGTGCCTTAATGCGCTCAACCAAAAAGCTGTTTTTTGCCCCTCCACCACAGAGTAAGGCGACATCACACCCTGCCTTTAATACCTCATTACTTATGCTAAGTGCGGTGAGTTCGACCAAGGTACGCTGGACATCTTCATTTCGTTGTAGGGGCAACCCCATGTGGTTGCCCTTTGCTTCAACCACAGAGGTAATATTTTTTTTCTCATCCATATTGGGCAAACACATGGGTTCGCCCCTACGTAGCATATCTTCTAACCAAGCCATATTGAATTTTTCACGTCCTGTACTCTTAGGGTAAGGTTGTGAAAAATAGTCATCTGCCATCATAGCATCTAAAAGTGTGTAGTCGACCTTTCCAGCCTTTGCCCATGTACCATCTTTGTCATACGTTACATTTTGATGCTTCTGTATCCACATATCTAAAAGCACGTTACCACAGCCAGTGTCATACCCTATGAGCTTCTCACCTAGTACCGTAATATTTGCCATTCCACCGATGTTTACTATAGATAGCGAAGAATTAATATTACTAAATATAAACTCATGAAAAGCAGGAGCAAAAGGTGCACCCTGCCCACCCAAAGCCACATCTTTACGTCTAAAGTCAGCTACCACAGGTATGCCCGTTTTAGCTGTGATGATGTTTGCATCACCCAACTGCATAGAAAAAGGATACTCTCCATTAGGCTCATGCCAGAGTGTCTGCCCGTGTGAACCGATAGCTGTGATGCTAGAAGCATCGATGTTTTCACGTATAAGCAGCGCACCCACAGCCTGCGTAAACAACACACCCAAACGATGGTCTATCTGCCCTACTTCTTCCAAAGTCGTTTTACCTGCTATCATAGATAAGATGTCATTTTTAAGTTCTCGTGGCATGGGGTATTCGAGTGAGGCTATAAGTGTACAAGTATCTGGAGTGATGTCACAAAATACCACATCGACACCATCAAGTGATGTGCCTGACATGATACCGATATAATATTCTTTTTTCATGGCATTAGTGTACCACGATATAACTCAAAAGTAGTCTAAAATATACGGCTTTAACTTAGCGATGCATCATCTGAAACTTTTATGGTTTTTTTACTTGTATTATTTTCTTTTTTATACTTTTGTCTTTATCGACCTTAGGTGTTGTGACATTTTGCACATTAACATCTTTCTTCTTTTTAACAGTGACTACAAGACTTCCATTCTTATATGTCATATTAATACTACTCTCATCTGCATCACTTGGTAAAGGTACACTTTGTTGGTACATACGCATAGAGCTTGATGAGCTGTAGCCATTGGCGGTTTTATTCTCGTGTTTTTGTATGATTTTCGCCGTGATAGCCATCACACCATTTTGTGTATGTATATCTATCTGGTTTTCTTTACTCTCAGGTATGGTCGTTACAAATTCATAATGATCATTCTTATCTACAAATTGGCTAGGTTGTTGTATTTTATACGTTCCCAATGGGGCTATTTGGTTTGAGGTACGTTGTTGTATACGTTGATGCATGCGATTGAACATCTTGTCCATGTTTTGTTGCATCTGCATCATCTCTTTAAAGATATCATCTCCAAAAGGGTCTTGCATAAACGGGTCATTTGCCTGTAATGAAAGTGTTGCCATAAGAGGCAATACTAAAAGTGAAAGTTTTTTGTTTAGCATGTTGAGCTCCTTATAATTCATTGATAATGCAATTATAGGAGCAGTAGTTTAACGGAGTTTTAACGTGGGTTCAAATCTTCTTTTGAAAGTTCTGACACATGCGTCTTACCCATCACCGCCATGAGTGACTGCACACCATGAAGGAGTTCATTGTGGTAGTTGGCTACATGTTTTGCTTTTTGTAATACAAGGTATTTACTTCGTTTTCCCTCGTCCATAGTGGCTAGTCCTACAGGACAGTTACGTCCCCCTGCTCCTGAACACTCTCTTGCACGTATACACCCAGCAGATATCATAAACCCACGGGCAATGTTAATGAAGTCTGCACCATGGCAAAGTAGCTCTATCACATCATCTGGGGTGAGTACTTTCTCTGCTGCGATGATTTTGATGTCATCTCGTAAATCATAGTCGTTCAGTACCTCTATCACGATATCTAAAGCCTCACGTATAGGTAGTCCTATCTTGGACATCATCTCAAGTGGTGCTGTAGCAGAGCCTCCATCCCCTCCATCTATGGTGAGGAAGTCTGCGATGCTTTTGCCTGCTTCTTTTCTGGCTTTGAGTGCCTTAGCGTAGGTTTCAAAGTCTTCTTTGGTTGAGATGACTATTTTATAGCCTACAGGTTTTCCAGAGAGCTCTTGGAGCTCAGAGATGAAGTCAAAGAAAGTATCCATATCAGTAGCATACGGAAAACGATTTGGGCTTATGAGATTTTCATGAGCAGGTATACCTCTATAGTAAGCGATGTCATCACTCACTTTGGCTGCGAGGAGTTTACCTCCTGTCTGTTTGGCACCTTGTGCAAGTTTGACCTCTGTCATCTTCGCAAAACGCATTACCTTTTGGTAACGTACGGGGTCGAAATTCCCGTCTGCATCACGCACACCATACAGCCCTGAACCCATCTGAAAGGTAATGTCAGCAATGCTCTCAGGCGATGTACTAGGAAAATACTCAAGGTCTTTGTTCCAATCGATACGAAAATAAAGTAGTCTAGTATCATCAAATATAAAAGACCCTCTGTCGTTTTGTCTTACAACCATTTTTCGGTACACACGTTGAGAGACTTCTTTGTTGGTGAACAAGCGTAATGCTTTGTATGCACCTTTTGCAAACCAAGTCCCCTCTCTCATTTCTAGATAGTCTGTACAGTTACAGTCATCGACATTGAGCGAGGCGAGGAAGTTGGAGGTGAGTCCACCCTCACCTGTATTGATAGGGAAATTTCCTTTCTGTGCTCCTATGGAAAATGCACGTGTCCCCTCTGGGGAAATGGCACCATCACTCATGGCAGAACGCCCTACGATACTTTTAGAGACAAAAGGTGTGCGTCTGTTTGCTCCAAATGTCACAGAAAACTCCTGTTGTACCTCTGAGACCTCCTTAACAAAGTTTGCATGCTTAAAAAGCGTCTTTTGATTACCATAAGGCTTGGTAGGCGAAAACGAAAGGTAAGGGCTTTTGTTAGAAGCCACTTTGTCAATCCATTGTAACTTTTCAAACGAGTCATAAAAAGTCTCATCACCAAAGTACTGACGCATAGGTCCACGAAGTGCATAAAAGAGGTAACGCATACGTCCTATGAGTGGGTAGTTGATGAGGAGTTGGTTTTTACGTTGTACAAATCTATCATAAATAAACATACCTATGAGTACCAAAAGTATCACCACAGCCATGACTTTTAAAAGTACACCCCAGTCTGCTACCAAAAGTGGAAAGTTTGCAAAGAATTTTTCGTTATTCATCGTTTCCATCCTTAAAAAGTAAGTTATCTAGTGAGTATTTACCACCACCAAAGCTAGCAAATATAAAAAGAAATATCATGTAATACAGTGGTATTTCTATGCCATTGGTGGCTACAGAAAAACCATTGGGGGCATGAACAAAAAACATCGCACCCATCATAACAAAAGAAAGCAGTACTGAAAGTGAACGGGTAAAAAGACCTAAAACAAGTCCTATGATACCTACCGTCTCAATGCCAGAAACCAAATAGGCAGTAAATGTAGGAAATGGTATCGAAATACTACCAAACCATGATGCCGTGGCAGTCATATCACTCAGTTTCAGCAAGGCAGGCTTCGCAAAACCATACGCAATGAGTAGGCGAGCAGCCAAAATAAACAGATGTCTCGGATACGAAAAAAATACCGAAATCTCCCCAAATAAATTTTTAAACATAACACTCCTTTGTCAAATATTGATAAAATGATTATACACTTATCTTTGTGTAGCTACCATGCAATAGCTACAGCACACTACTTTTGGTCACTACCAACTTCTCTAAACTCATTTCATGCATAGCAGAGGGGATTCCTCCTATGCCTAAACCTGATGTTTTTGCTCCTGAAAAAGGCATCCAATCCACTCTAAAAGCTGTGTGGTCATTGACCATGACGGTGGTGGCTTTGAGTCGTCTGGTTGCTCTAAGGGTGGTATTGATGTCATTAGTAAAAATGGCTGATTGAAACGCTACCTCTAAGGCATTGGCTTCATCATAGGCTTTTTCAATATCGTCGTAACCATAGAGAGAGATAACAGGTCCAAAAATCTCTTTTTGACTGATGGTAGAACTTTGTGGAGGGTTGAGTAAAATGGTAGGTTCGTAGAGAGAACTGCTCAATGCTTTTCCTCCACAGACAAGCGTTGCTCCATCGTTAAGTGCCTCCTGTACCCATTTGTCAACGCGTTGGAGTTCTTTAGCTGAGATAAGTGGACCAACTTCGGTTTCTGGATTTAAAGGGTTCCCAACTTTGAGTTCTTTTACAGAGTTTTTGAGTGCTTGGGTCACTTCTTTGATGATAGCGTTGTCTATAAAAACTTTTTGTACCGAGACACACACTTGCCCTGCATGATAAAAGCCACCTTTCACCAAGGCAGGAATGACTGTTTCCAAAGAAGCACTTTTTTCGACAATAACAGGGGCAACACCTCCATGTTCTAAGGCGACACGTGTACCATTGGCAACACTTTTGTTTAAGTGCCAACCTACCGAAGCTGAGCCAATGAATGTTAAAAAGGCTATTTTAGAACTTTTGACCAAGGTTTCAGCTACCTCTTTGTCACAAACGACAACTTGACATAAGGCTTTGGGTAACCCTGCTTGGTATAAAATATCTACAAAATTTAAAGCACTCATAGGCGTAGCACTTGCAGGTTTCATAATGACAGGAGCCCCAACTGCAATGGCAGGAATAATCTGATGAACAGCAAGATTAAGAGGATGATTAAAGGCAGAAACAGCAACAACTACCCCTCGTGGTTCAAAAAAAGTACTTGCAGTTCTGTTGACTGAACTTTGGGTATGCCCCATAGGTATCTCTTTTCCTGCCATGGTACTTAGCTGCTCTATGGCAACTTTAAGACCATCAATCGCACGGTAAACTTCTACTTTTGAATCCATATAGGGTTTTCCACCTTCTTTGACTGCAATGAGGGTAAGTTCTTCTATTTGTTCATTCATAAGCTTTATCGCTTTTTCAAAGATAGCCACAATTTCATATTTTTTTAACCATGTATCATAGCTGTTAAAATAGTCATAAGCAAGGTCAATAGCCTCTTCTACTTCATTTTGTGTTGCCAATTTTACACTGGTTATTTTTTTATTGTCATACGGTGAATGTACGTCAAGAATTTTCATTTTACGCTCCTATAAGACATTGGTTATTGAGATGTAGTTCATTGAGAATAGCATGGTTTAAGTCGTAATTTACAGGTAAATCTATAAGATGTACCCCTTTACTATCAAGACATTCTTTTAAGATACTCTCAAATGATTTTACACTATCAGGACGATGTCCAATCGCTCCGTAAGAGTCTGCATGGGTTACAAAATTAGGATTGTTATAGTCCAAACCAAAGTTATCAAAACCCATGCCCTCTTGTTTCCATTTAATCATTCCATAGGCTGAATCATTGAGGATAATCACCACCAAATCAAGCCCTAATCGTACAGCTGTTTCAAGCTCTTGTGCGTTCATCATAAACCCACCATCTCCACTGACTGAAATAACCTTTTTTTCAGGGTAAATCAACTTTGCCAACATGGCAGAAGCAAGACCTGCACCCATGGTTGCTAAAGCATTGTCAAGTAATAGGGTATTGGACTCATGACATTGGTAGTTACGTGCAAACCAAATTTTATAGACCCCATTGTCTAAAGTAACAATGCCATCACTCGGTAAAGCATCTCGAATGATTTGTACAGCTGTTTGAGGTAAAATAGGGAAACGTGCGTCATGTGAGTATTTTGAAAGATGCTCTTCTACGTTAAGATTGACTTTTTTGAAATAGTCAAAATTCCACCCTTTTTGCATTTCGATGTTAACAGTAATATTATTGATGTTATGTGAAATATCGCCTAAAACATCCAATTGAGGGAAATAAGTATCGTCAATGTCCGAAGCTAAAAAATTGATATGTATCACTTTTTTACCACCTATTTCCATAAAAAATGGTGGCTTTTCAATGATGTCATGCCCCACGTTAATGATTAAATCTGCATACTCAATGGCACAATGTATATAGTCATCTTTAGACAAAGCCGCCGTTCCTAAGTTTAGTTCATGTCGTTCATCAATGACCCCTTTTCCCATTTGCGTACTGAAAAAAGGGATTTTTGTTTTGTTGACAAAATCTAAAAGAGCCGTACCAATTCTTTTTCGGTTTGCTCCTGCTCCAATGAGTAGCAAAGGATGTTTGGCTTGTTCAATCAGTTTAATCGCATCTTCAATGGTCGTCATATCGGCACAAGGGTAACGCGTATGATGAATATGATAAAACTTCTCTTCACACTCTTCTCGTGCAATGTCTTCAGGCAACTCCAAGTGTACAGCTCCTGGGCGTTCAGATTCTGCCTTTTTAATGGCATCACGAACCAAAGAGGGAATGGTATTTCCATTGACAATTTGTTTGGTGAGTTTGGTAAGAGGTTTCATCATGGCTACAATGTCCACAATTTGAAACTGACCTTGTTTACTTGACTTAATGGGCTTTTGCCCTGTTATCATGAGCATGGGCATCGCACCTAAATTGGCATAGGCAGCAGGAGTAACCAAATTGGTAGCACCTGGTCCAAGTGTTGCTAAACAGACACCAACTTTACCTGTTAAACGTCCATAAGTAGCAGCCATAAAACCTGCTCCTTGTTCATGTCTGGTTAAAATAAGTTTAATGTTAGAGTCTTTAAGTGCATCTAACATATCAAGATTTTCTTCTCCTGGAATACCAAAAATGTACTCCACGCCTTCATTTTCTAATGCGTTGACAAACAATACGGATGCTTTCATTTTATGCCTTTATTAGTAAATTTAGGAAAGTATAAGAAATTTACTGTGTATTTGCTGTGCATTTCATAGTTACACATACTTTCCATGAAAATTGAATATAATATTGGCAACTTTTATAATTAGGCGATACATTGAAAAAACTTTTTTTACTACTCACCCTCACCCCACTACTGCTTTTAGCGCAACACACAATAGCCCTACAAGTCCTCGGTTCGGGTGGTCCTGAGATGGGTGACAAACGTGCTTCTTCTGCTTATATAGTATGGGTTGATGGAAAAAGTAAAGTACTCATAGACTTTGGTGGTGGGGCTTCACTTCGTTTTGAAGAAGTGGACGCGAAGATACCTGAGTTGGATGTCATTTTGCTCACGCACTTACATGTTGACCACACTGCAGACATCCCTGCGCTGATTAAGGCTGCATTTTTTACTAGAGCCTCAGGAAAACTTCATATTTATGGGCCAGATGAGAACAACTTTATGCCAAGTACAGAAGATTTTATAGAGAGACTTTTTGAAGACGACAAAGGTGCATGGCAATACCTTGGTGACCACCTAGATGGCTCGGCAAGACTACAACTCAAAGCACATACTATTGATGACACCCGTAAAA
>Ga0256829_1000815_pt1 | contig 28268 bp, 25 predicted proteins | sample 131447metaG_FD_185979 | JGI IMG/M metagenome (GOLD analysis project Ga0256829, IMG submission 185979) | Hydrothermal vent microbial communities from Lau Basin, Pacific Ocean - 131-447 | ecosystem: Environmental > Aquatic > Marine > Hydrothermal vents | place: Pacific Ocean: Lau Basin | collected... | reverse complement strand
ACCCAATCACGCTAAGCTCACCCATGGTCTCCTCCTCACTCTCACCGATGGTCCCAGAATCCACTCCATCTTGGCGCATCACGACGCCGAAGTAGAGGGGGAGGAGACCATCCCATCGGATGAAGCGCAGCGGAATCCGGGAAGGGAGGTTTCTCAGCAACGTGATTCCCCGGATTCCGGCCTGCGGCCTGCATCCGGGCTACGATGGCGCGACGCGTCCCCCAACGCGACGTAGCGATGTAGCCCGGATGAAGCGCAGCGGAAGCCGGGAAACGTGACCGACCCGGCAGTTTCGAGGCTTCGCGTTCAAGAAAAACGGGCCTCTGCCGCTAACGGGTCAGGGACTCTTTGCCCGAGGCCGGCCGTAGTGATCCGCGTCCTGCTCATCGACAGCCACGTGCTCGTGCGCGACGGCCTGCGCCGTCTGCTCGAAGACCGCGGCGAATTCGCCATCGCCGGGGCGGTCGCCGACGGCCGCGAAGCGGTGGCGTTCCTGCGCCGCCGCGCCGCCGACGTCGCGCTGGTCGCGGTGAACGTGCCCGAGATCGGCGTGGTCGAGGGGATGCTGCGGCTGCGTCGGTACCACCCCGGCGTGGGGCTGATCCTGCTCACCGAACACGTCAACTTCGCGGTGCCGCGGGGCTGGGCGCGGCGGGTCGTGGCCGGTTTCCTCAGCAAGGACGCGCCGGTGGATGAGGTCGCGGCGGCGATCCGCGAGGTGGCCGCCGGGCGCCGCTTCGTCGGCGGGGATCTCGCGCGCCGCTGGGCCCTGGACCGGCTCGACGGGGACGCGGGCGCGGCCTTTCGCGAACTCTCGCAGCGCGAGCTGCAGGTGCTGCTGCTGGTAGCGCAGGGCAAGTCCGTCGGCGAGATCTCCGATCGCCTGTGCCTGAGCCCGAAGACCATCCACACCTACCGCCAGCGCCTGCGGGGCAAGCTCGGGGTCCGCTCGGAGGTGGAAATGGTCCGCCTCGCGCACCACCACGGTATGCTCGGCGACGTCTGATCGCGGCGTCTGCGCCGCGCGCGGGCGTGCTAACATGGAGCCCCGGCCGCCTGCCGCACGGTACGGCGCGCGCGGGAGTGCCCGCGCCCCCCAAGGACGAGGTCGCCGCCCATGAGTGAATCCCGTATCCGCGCCCCGGAGCTGCCCGACACCCTGGAGTGGGTGAACTGCGACGCGCCCGTGCGCATCGCCGACCAACGCGGCAAGGTGGTCCTGCTCGACTTCTGGACCTACTGCTGCATCAACTGCCAGCACGTCCTGCCGGATCTCCACTATCTGGAACAGAAGTATCCGGACGCGCTGACCGTGATCGGCCTGCATTCGCCCAAGTTCCCCAACGAGAAGGTCACCGCCAACGTCCTCAAGGCGGTGAACCGCCACCACATCCGCCATCCCGTCGCCAACGATCCCACGCGCACGGTCTGGCGCCAGTACGGCGTGCGCGCCTGGCCGACAATCATCTTCATCGACCCGGAGGGCTACGTCGTCGGCGCCCTGCCGGGAGAGGGGCGACGCCGGCAGCTCGATGACCTGATCCGGGAACACCTCGACGCGGCCGCCAAGCGCGGGCTGCGCGGCGACGGTGCGATCGCCGTGCGCCCGCGCCCCGAACCCCGCGGGCCGCTGAGCTTCCCGGGCAAGGTCCACGCGGCGGGCGGGCGCGTCTACGTCAGCGACACCGGCCACAACCGGGTGCTGGAGCTGCGCCCCGACGGCTCGGTGGTGCGCATCTTCGGATCGGGTTCACTCGGGCTCGTCGACGGCGCGCTCGAGGAGGCCTCCTTCAACGAACCGCAAGGGCTCGTGCGCGCCGAGGAATACCTGTACGTGGCCGATGCCGGCAATCACGCCGTGCGCCGCATCGACCTGCTGCGAGGGGAGGTGCAGACGGTCGCCGGGACCGGGGAGCAGGGCCGTTACGCCGGCGAACGCTTCACCGATCCGCTCAAGGCGCCGCTCAACTCCCCCTGGGATCTGGCCTACGACGACGGGCGGCTCTACATCGCCATGGCGGGCCAGCACCAGATCTGGTGCTTCGACCTCAAGCGCAACGTGGTGGAGGTTGTCGCGGGCAGCGGGCGCGAGGACCTGGTCGACGGGCCGTTGCGTCTGGCGGCACTCGCGCAACCCTCGGGCCTGGCGTGCGCCGGCAGGCACCTCTACGTCGCCGACGCCGAGGTCTCGGCGTTGCGGGTGATCGACCTCGAGCGCAATCGGGTCGACGCGCTCGTCGGCATCGGGCTGTTCGAGTTCGGCGACGCCGACGGTATCGGTCTCGACGCCAAACTCCAGCACCCGCTCGGTGTGGCGGTGGACACGGACCGCGGGCGGCTCTGGATCGCCGACACCTTCAACCACAAGCTCAAGCGCCTGGACCTCGGCACGCGCGAGGTGCGCAGCGTGGACATCGGCATCCCGCTGGCCGAACCGGGCGGCATCGATCTCGAGGGGGATGCGCTCTGGATCGCGAATACCAACGCCCACACCCTGGTGCGCGTCGACACCGACGGGGGCAAGGCGGAGGTCGTCGACGTACGCCTGTAGGAGGCGGCCCGCGTCGGTGGCGACCGGTACCCGCCGTCCGCCTCCCGTATAATGCCGCCTATGGTCGATGCCGCAACCGCAGCGCCGTTCGAGCCGCGCGCGTTTCTGCGCACGGTGCCGCACCGTCCGGGGGTGTACCGGATGGTGGATGCGGGCGGCGGCGTGCTCTACGTCGGCAAGGCGGCCGACCTGCGCAAGCGGCTGGCGAGCTACTTCCGCACCGCGGAGCCGGCGGCCAAGACACGCGCCATGCTGGGCCAGATGCGCCGCGTCGAGGTCACCGTCACCCACACCGAGGCCGAGGCGCTGCTGCTCGAGGACCACCTCATCAAGGAGCTGCGCCCGCGCTACAACGTCCTGCTGCGCGACGACAAGAGCTATCCCTACATCCGCGTCACGACCGCGGACGAGTTTCCCCGCCTGGCCTTCCACCGCGGGCCGCGGCGCGCGCCCGGGCGCTACTTCGGCCCCTATCCCTCGGCGCACGCCGTGCGCGAGAGCCTCAACCTGCTGCAAAAGGTCTTCCAGGTGCGCCCGTGCGAGGACGGCTTCTTCCGCAACCGCTCGCGCGCCTGCCTGCAGCATCAGATCGGCCGCTGCTCGGCCCCGTGCGTGGGCGCGATCACCCCGGAACGCTACCGCGAGGACGTCGGGCGTGCGCTCGCCTTCCTCGAGGGCCGGGCCGACAGCGTCATCGCCGAACTCGGCGCGCGCATGGAGGAGGCCGCCGCGCGCCTCGACTACGAGGAGGCCGCGCGCTGCCGCGACCGCATCGCCAGCCTGCGCCGCGTGCGCGAGCGCCAGTACGTGAGCGGGGAGGGCGGCGATCTCGACATCGTCGCCGCCGCCGTACGCGGCGGCGCGGCCAGCGTCCAGGTGTTCTGCGTGCGCGCCGGGCGCAACCTCGGCAACCGCGAGTTCGTCCCGCAGGTGCCGCCCGGCGCCACCGTCGCCGAGGTCCTCGGGGCCTTCCTCTCGCAGTATTACGGGCGCCGCGGGGGCGGGGACGCGATCCCCGCCGAGATCCTGGTCAACGCCTTGCCCGAGGACTGCGCCCTGCTGGAAGAGGTGCTCTCGGCGCAGGCCGGGCGGCGGGTTGCCATCCGCGCCCGGGTGCGCGGTGAACGCGCGCGGGCGCTGCGCATGGCGGTGCTCAACGCGCGCCAGGCGCTGGGCATGCGCCTGTCGAGCCGCGGCGGCACCGCGGCGCGGCTGGAGTCGCTGCGCGAGGCGCTCGCGCTCGAGGAGACGCCGCGGCGGCTGGAGTGCTTCGATATCAGCCATACCATGGGGGAGGCGGCGACCGCCGCATGCGTGGTCTTCACCGCCGCCGGCGCGCTCAAGTCGGATTATCGGCGCTTCAACCTGCGGGGCATCGCCGCGGGCGACGACTACGCCGCGCTGCGCCAGGCGGTGAGCCGGCGCTACACGCGCCTGCGCAGCGGCGAGGCGCCGTTGCCGGATGTGCTGTTCATCGACGGGGGGCGCGGACAGGTCGAGCAGGCGCGGCGCGCGCTCGAGGAGCTGCAGGTCGAAGGCGTCGCGCTGTTCGGCGTCGCCAAAGGCCCGGCGCGGCGCCCGGGCGACGAGGTCCTGCATCCGGCCGGCGGCGGCGCGCCGCTGCACCTCGCGCCGGATTCCCCGGCGCTGCATCTGATCCAGGAAATCCGCGACGAGGCCCACCGCTTTGCGATCGCCGGCCACCGCCGCCGGCGCGCGCGCGCACGCGGCACCTCGCCGCTGGAGGCGATCCCGGGTATCGGGCCGCAACGGCGCCGGCGCCTCCTGCGCGCCTTCGGCGGGTTGCGCGAGCTGGTGCGCGCGGGCGTGGACGACCTCGCCGGCGTCGAGGGGATCAGCCGCGAACTGGCGCAGCGCATCTACGACGCACTGCACGGCGAGGCCCCGTCGCCCGGGACGCCGGGCATGCCCGCCGCCGCGGGTCGGGAGGCGCCGCGGCGATGATCTGGAACCTCCCCAATCTGCTCACCTGGCTGCGCATCGTGCTGATCCCGGTCTTCGTGCTGATCTACTACCTCCCGTTCCAGGGCGCCCACGCCACCTGTGCGGCGCTGTTCGCCGTCGCCGCGGTCACCGACTGGCTCGACGGCTTCCTCGCCCGCCGCCTCGGCCAGACCTCGCGCTTCGGGGCCTTCCTCGACCCGGTGGCGGACAAGCTCATGGTCGCGGTGGCGCTGGTCCTGCTGGTGCAGGACGACCCGCACTTCGTGTTCGTGCTGCCGGCGATGGTCATCATCGGCCGCGAGATCGCCATCTCGGCCCTGCGCGAGTGGATGGCGCACATCGGCGAGCGCATGCGCGTGGCGGTCACCCTGGTGGCGAAGTTCAAGACGACGGTCCAGATGGCGGCGCTGGTACTGCTGCTCTACAAGTACCCGATCGGCACGTTCCCGACCTACGCCGTCGGGCTCCTCCTGTTGTACGTGGCGGCGGTGCTGACCCTCTGGTCGATGTTCATCTACCTGCGCGCAGCCTGGCCCGCCATGGGCGGGGGCCGCTGAGCGCCCGTACCGGTGCCCGCACGGCTTGACAGCCCGGGGGCGCGGGCTACAATCTTCCGTCCTGCGCGGGAATAGCTCAGTTGGTAGAGCACAACCTTGCCAAGGTTGGGGTCGCGAGTTCGAGTCTCGTTTCCCGCTCCAGTTTCCCTGCCAAACAATCGCTTACCTCCTCGTCACCGACCCCGTTGTCGGAAAAGTTTACAGGGGTCGGGCCGCTGCTGCGCGCACAAGTGGCGGAAAAATAAATTGAATTCCGCCGAGCCCGGATTCCTGGCTCGGGCGGGGGCAGGTTTTCGCGTCGGAAAACTTGACAAACGCGGGGCGGGCCGCCGCGCCGTCATGGCGGGGCGGCTTTAATCGACTGTTTTTACGATCGATTGTTTCCGCGGCACGATTGTTGCTCGCTTAATTTCCGGGACATTGCGTCCCGCGGCTTCCGGCGCCTGTTCGGCCGGGGTCCGACAGAACGATTACCGCGGCGGTTGCGGCGCCGGGGAGGAGGGCGGAGATGAGTGGACTGCGGGCCATCCGGATGTGGGTGGGCGGCGCGGCGTTGGCCGCGGGGCTCCTGGGTGCGGGGGTCGCCTCCGCCTCGACGCTGCCGGTGAGCAAGCTGTGGGTGACGGGCGGTTCGCTGACGGTTGCGATTACGGGGGACGGCAGCTATTCCACCGGGCCGCTCACCATCTCGCCGCCGGTCGATATCGTGATGGGGACCTTCCAGGACCCGATCCTGAGCCTCCCGAACCTGACTTCGAGCAGCGGGAGCATCACCGGCGCCAAGATCTACTCGACGGGGCTCTATGGACAGCTCGCCCCGAGCGGCACGGCCGATCCGGGGACGGGGGCGCTGTCCGTCGATCTGACGAGCGTGCGGCTCTCCGGCTCCGTCACAAGTGTGAAGTACGGGACCTTCAGCCTCGACGTCCCGTTGTTTTCGTCGCCTCTCAGCGGTACGTACACGCCGGGTAGCGGCGCCTATTCGCTGAGTATCGACCAGACGACTACACTCAACATCGCACCGTTTTCCCTTTCCTTTCACACGACCGGGACGTTGTCCGGCACGGTCGCCGTCGTCCCGTTGCCGGCAAGCCTTGCGCTGATGGTGCCCGGACTGCTCGCGCTGGTCGGGGTTGCCAGGCGCCGCGCCGCGCGCTAGGCTTTTCCGTGCGGCCAGGGGGGGAATGGGGGGCCTGCAATGGATGCTCGTCTGCCGATCCGTGAAGGGACGGCCCGCGCCGCCGGTCGCGCGGGCGCGGTCGCCGGGGCGTTCCTGACCGGCACGTTCGCGGTCCTCGCGAACCTTCTCCTGCCCGCCGCCGCGCACGCCACCCCGATCCCGTTGCAGACGCTGGTCGTCTCGACCTTCACCCTGCACGTCGATTCGCCCGCCCTCGGCAGCGGCGACTTCCCGGTCCCCGCGGGCGCGTTACCCGCCGATCTGCGCCTGGGCGTCTATCAGGATCCGATCCTGCACCTCGGCGGGGGACCGACCGACGTGCGCGTCTTCTCCGCGCCCGGCCCGGACGGCCTCCCGGCGCCGAGTGCGACCGCGGACGCTGCGACCGGCACCCTGGCGGTCGACTTCCGTTCGCTGCAGGTCGCCACGCGGATCGACAGTCCGGCCGGGCCGTTCCTCTTCGGCGGGCCGTTCGTGCCGCTGACGCTGCCCCCGGCGACGGACCTCTACGACCCCGCGACCGGGGCCTTCTCCCTGACCTGGGACGCCACGGTCCCGGCCGTGGTCGGCATCCCGGTACCGGGCGACCTGCGGGTACGCATGGCCGGCACCGCCGTGCCCGCCTCGATCCCGGAGCCCGCCGTCCCGGCGCTGCTCCTCGCCGGCGTCCTCGGCGCCTACGCCGGCCGCCGCCGTCGCGGCATCGCGTCACCCCCCGGTTGCTGAGCCGTCGACCGCCCGCGGCTCGTCCCGCCCCGGCTGCCCGGCACGCGGCGCCTGAGGTGGACCCTCCCGGCGCGCCCCTGCTATCATCCCGCCCCCGTCGGCACCCGCGGCAGGACAGCGGATGAGAACCGCGGGCCGGACCCCGGCTAGGTGGCAGAGTGGTTATGCAGCGGCCTGCAAAGCCGTGTACCTCGGTTCGATTCCGGGCCTAGCCTCCACCCATTCAACACCTTCCCTCCCCGGGTCGGTGACAAATGCGTCTCATTCCGTTTTTCGCGCCCCCCTTGCAAGGGTCGTATGAACCCCCGCATTGCCTCCGGCATTCTTAAACGGTCTCCGTCGGTCGTACCGATACCCGAGATTCGGGCCAAGCGCGGCCTTTGGGTACAATCCGCCGTGCCACCATTGCCCGGGTGGCGGAACAGGTAGACGCTGCGGACTTAAAATCCGCTGGCCTTGCGGCCATGCCGGTTCGACCCCGGCCCCGGGCACCAATCCGAACCCTTCGACGTGAGCCGGCATCGATCCTCGATGCGCGTAGCCGTGATCCTGTTGATCGCGTCTCGCCGGTCGCGACGGTACGGGGCAGGAGCGCCGCGTGCGACCGGCCGGGCGATTCCAGGGACAATCGCGGCGGTGGGCCACCTCGCAGTCGGGGACCACGACTCCCGCAGTCGCCCCCCGGCAGGCACCAGGCTGCTCAATCCAACAAACAGTTGGTTGCAATTCATATCTAATAAATTTTATGCTATATACCCCATTGGCCATTGTTTATATGGCTTCTATTGGGTTTCCGGCAAGGCCGCCGGGGCGCGGTGACGGGGTCCGAGCCGCCGGCGATCCGAACGGGGAGGGAGGCGGCGCCGGTGCGGGAAGGGATCCGGAACGGATTCGCGGTCACGGCCCTGCGGGAGCGGTCGGCGCAATCGTGGGCGCTCCTCGGCTGGATGCTCGCCGCGTTGCTGGTCATCCCCGCACCCGCCGCGCGTGCGGCCGCCCGCGTGGGTCCGCTGCGGATTCGCGTACGCCATGGAATGACGATTGCGCTGCTCGCCGTGCATGGGGCGGCGCGGTACCGCTGGCGCACCACCGAGCGGCCCGCGCGCCTGGTCCTCGACCTGGAGGGCATCGCGTCGAGTGCGGCGCTGCGGGCGGGGCCCGGCGGAATCGTCCGTCGGGTTCGCTCCGCGCGCCATGGCGCGGGAGACCTGCGGCTCGTATTCGACCTGCTGCGGCCCGCGCCGGTGCACGTCTCGGTGCGGACGCGGGGCGTGCCGGGGCCGGAGCTGGAGATTCGTTTCGGCCGGCGCGTGGCCGAACGCGCGCGCCCGATCGCGCGACCCATGCGCCCCCGGCCTCCCGAGCGGCTGCGCCGGGTGACGGCGCTGCGGACGCCGGGGCGACGGGGACCGGTCATCGTCTGCATCGATCCGGGCCACGGGGGCACGGATCCGGGCACCACGGGCCCGGACGGCCTGCACGAGAAGACCGTGACCCTGGAGGTCGGCCGGCTGGTGGCGCGCCGGATCGACGCGACGCCGGGGATGCGCGCCGTGCTCACGCGCGATGGGGACTACTATGTGAGTCTGCGCGAGCGCGTACTCGATGCGCAGCGCCACCACGCGGATCTTTTCGTCTCGATTCACGTCAACGCCTTTCCGCGCTCGCCGGAGGTGGAGGGCGGGGCGGTCTACATGCTGTCGGAACACGGGGCCAGCGATGCCGAGGCCCGCATGCTGGCGCGCACCGAGAACGCCGCCGATCCCACCATCGACGGCGTGCACTTCGCGCCGCACGACCCGCGGCTCAACTACGTGCTCACCGATCTCCTCCAGAACCAGGCCATCGCCGCCGGTGACCGGCTGGCGGGGGACATCCTGCATCAACTCGGACGCGTCGAGCCGCTCTACGAGCCGCATGTGCAGCGAGCCAATTTCGAGGTGCTTCGTGACCCGATGATCCCCTCGGTGCTGGTCGAGACGGCCTTCCTGTCGAATCCGCACCAGAGCCGGGAACTGCACGAGCGGCGCTTCATCGATCGGCTTGCGAACGCCATCTACCGCGGCATCCGTGGCTACGTCGACACCCAGTTCCGGTACCGCGAGGGTCAAGAGTACGTGGTCCGCCGCGGAGACACCCTCTCCACGATCGCGGCGCGCTCAGGGGTGAGCCTGCATCGTCTGCAGGCCTACAATCATCTGTCGGGTAACGACATCGCGGCCGGGCAGGTGCTGCACATTCCACCGGGCTCGAGTTGATCCGGGAACGGCGGCCTGTCCCGGGCTCCGGTAGGGTTCAGGACACGGCGGCGGGGCCGATCCGAGGGTGGAGGAGGTCGCCAGCGAGTGTATCCCCAAACCCGACCGCACAGGGCCGAGCGACGGCGGCGGATGCCGTGGCGCCGTCGCGGTGCCGCCGTGCTCGCGCTTTCCTGCGCCGTGCTCGCCGGCTGCGCGGGCGTGCCGCGGCGGGAGGCGCGTACCGCGGGCGGTGCAGGGCAGGGCTACTGCGTGGACGGCTACGGGTGCTACCGCGTACTGCCGAGCGCGGAGGGTTACGAGCGCACCGGGATCGCGTCCTGGTACGGGGTCGGGGCGGCCGGCAAGCCCACGGCGAGCGGCGAGCCCTACGACCCCAACGCCATGACCGTGGCCAGCAAGGAGCTGCCCTTCGGTACCTGGGTGCGGATCACGAACCTGGACAACGGGCGCGAGGCGGTCGCCATGGTCAACGATCGCGGGCCGTTTCACCGCGGACGCATCGTCGACGTCTCGGTGGCGGTGGCGCGGCGCCTCGCGCTGATCGGGCCGGGCACCGCGCGCGTGCGCGTGCGCGCCATCCCGGCCGCGGAACTCGACGAGGCGCAGCGGGAAGCGGCGCGGCACGACGCCCGGCTCGCCGTGCGCTACCGCCGGACGCACCCGGTGATCCACCTCCTGGCCGACGGGGTCGGGCTGGCGGCGCGCGGCGGCTTCGATGTCGTCCGGGGCGGGGTACGGCTCGGATTGGACGTCACCGGGGACGTGCTGCGGGCGGTGCTGCCGTGACCGGCGGGCCACCGGCCCGCCCCCACGATCGCCGGGTTGATCCCGAGCGCAACCGTCGGGATAATGCGCCGGTCTCCCACGCAGCGGACCGCCCGGGTCTTTCCGCCGCCGCGCGGGCCCCAGCGGGACGCGGGGCGCCCGGCGCCGGCCGGGACCGTCCGACGGAGTATCGATGAAGACTTCCCCCATCACGCACCGCCTGCGCGAGCTGGGCTCGGGCGTACGATTCCTCTCGCGTGCGGTCAGCTCGCGCTATCACCCGTTGCTCGCTCAAATGGTGGTCACGCGGCGGTGCAACCTGAGTTGCGGCTACTGCAACGAATACGACGACCACTCCCCGCCGGTGCCGCTCGAACGGCTGCTGGCCCAGGTCGAGCACCTGGCGCGGCTGAAGACGGCGGCCGTGACCCTCACCGGGGGCGAGCCGTTGCTCCACCCCGGGCTCGAGGAGGTGATCCGCGCGGTGCGCCGGCACAGGATGATCGTGACTATGATCACCAACGGCTTCCGCTTGAGCCGCGAGCGCATCGAGCGCCTCAACGCCGCCGGACTTCAGGGCATGCAGATCAGCATCGACAATCTCGAACCGGACGAGATTTCGATGAAGAGCCTCAAGTCGGTGGAGCGCAAGCTCAAGCTGCTGGCCGAGCACGCGCGTTTCAAGGTCAATGTCAACTCCGTACTCGGGATCAGCGACGAGCGCACGCGCGACGTGATCGTCGTGGCGGAGACCGCGCGCCGTTTCCGCTTCTTCCATTCGGTCGGCGTCCTGCATGACCATACCGGGACCCTGAAGCCGTTGAGCCCGGTGCAGCAGGCGGCGTACCGGCGCGTGACCGAGATTTCCCCGTCGTTCACGCACCACATCAACTACTGGCTGTTTCAGCGCAATCTGATGCACGGACGGCCCAACGACTGGAAGTGCCGTGCGGGGGCGCGCTACCTCTATATCTGCGAGGACGGCAAGGTCCATTGGTGCTCGCAGCGCCGCGGCTATCCCGGCACGCCGCTGCTCGAATACACGCGCGCCGACCTGCGGCGCGAGTACCACACCCAGAAGGGCTGCAGTCCCGCCTGCACCCTGAGTTGCGTGCATCAGATGAGCATGTTCGACCGCTGGCGCGGCACGCAGAACATCGGCGACCCCGGACCGCGCGCCGGACTTGAGCGCGCCTGAGCGGCGCGGGATGCCGGCCATGCCGTTGCGCGCCCGCCTGGAGATCGCCGCCTACGTACTCTTCGGTCTGCTGGGCGCCGCCGTGGTGCTCACCGGAGCCGCCCGTGCGGGCGCGTCGGCCGTCGTGTTGGGCCTCTTGGGCCTCGCCTTCGCCCTTCTCGCCGCGCTGCTCGTCGATGCCTTCTATCCGCGCTCGAATCTCTTCGGTCCGGCGGTGGTGCGCCTGCCGCGCGGGGCGAAACGGGTGGCGCTGACGTTCGACGACGGGCCGGTGGAACCGTATACGGCCGAGATCCTCGATATCCTCGATTGCTACCGCGTGCGCGCGAGCTTCTTCTGTATCGGGGAGAACGTGCGCCGCAACCCGGAACTGGCGGCGGAGATCGTGCGCCGCGGCCATACCCTCGGTAATCACACCGACAGCCACCGGACCCTGCTACGCGCCGGGACGGCGACCGCACTGCACGAGGTCGACGCCGCACAGGCGGCGGTACGGGCGGCGTGCGGCGTCGAACCGGTCTACTTCCGCTGCCCGAAGGGGTACAAGAACCCGGTCGTCGTGCGTGCTCTGCGCCGGCGCGGCCTCACGCTGGTCGGCTACGGCTACCCGATCTGGGACGTGCAGAATCCGGCGCCCCAGGTGTTGGTCGACCGGGTCCTGGCCCGCGCCGCCGACGGCGATGTCATCGTCATGCACGACGGATTTCCGCCCGCCCGGCCCGGACGCCGCGACAGCCTGGTCGCGGCCCTGCCGCGTATCCTCGAGGGGCTGCAGGCGCGCGGCCTCAGGGCAGTCTCGCTCGACGAGGCCCTGGGCGCGGCCGGCGCGGGGTCTCAGGGCCGTTCGCCCGCCGCTTCGAGCAGCACGTCGTAGACGCGGCGCGCGACCGCCTTCGGTTCGTACTCGCGCTCGACGCGGGCGCGCCCGCGCCGACCCATTGCGCGCGCGCCGTCGCGGTCGCGGTACAGGCGCTCAAGGGCCGCCGCAAGGGCCGCGACGTCGTTGACGGGCACCCAGAATCCCTCCTCGCCGTCGCGCACGACCTCCACGGCACCGCCGTGGGCCGAGGTCACTACGGGGACTTCCAGGGCCATGGCCTCGAGCAGCACCCGGCCGAAGGACTCCGGTTCCACCGAAGGAAAGACCAAGGCGTCGAAATCCGCGACATAGGGACGTACGTCGTCACGATACCCGGTGAACACCACCCGCTCGGCGATCCCGAGATCCGACGCGGACCGTGTGTAGCGGGCCAGGGCGTCATGGTGCAGGCTGGAGTCGTTGCCGCCGACGATCGCCAAGCGCGCCGGCGGGCAGGCGGCGGCGAAGCGGGCGAAGGACTGCAACAGCCAGTCGATACCCTTTTTGCCGTGGATGCGGCCGACGAAACCGACGACGAAGTGCTCCGGCTCGAGGCCGAATTCGGCGCGCAGACGCGGCGCCACGATGCGGCGGTCGAAGCGGGCGGGGTCGAGGCTGTTTGGGATGATGCACACCTTGGCGGCGCTGCGGCGGCGGTAGATGCGCGCGGAGGCCTCGGAGTTACAGATGATGCGACGTACGATGCGTCGTCGTCCGAGCCAACTGTAGAAGGCGCCGTCGACCCACAGGTGGTGGCAGGCGCGCGAGTGGAAGACGACCGGGACTCCGGTGCGCGCGCCCAGCGCCGCGCCGAGCGGTTTGGCGAGCATGTGGTTGCAGTGGATGACCGCCGGGCGTACCTCCTCGACGACGCGCACGAGCTTGCCCAGGGCGCGCCAGAGGGCATAGCCGTTGGCGGGCAGGTGCGCCCAGGGTGCGTGCACGCGGTCGGGCCACGCGTACGGTGAGCGCGACAGGCGCTCGACGAACTCGGGCACGAAGGCGAGCCGGGCGGCGGTCTCGAGCCGATCGGCGATCACCCCCGGCTCCGGCAGTGCCACCACGGGGCGGATGCGCGGGTCCGGGACGCGGAGCAAGGCGTCGAGGCTGCGCCCGGCGCCGCCGCCGTGGATGCAGCTGTTGAGGAACAGGACCGTGGTCGGGTTCGTGGCCATCGCCGGGGGTGCCGTTGTCGCCTGAGGTGCCTTCCGTCGCCCGGATGACCGTTGCCGGCGGATCGGGCGCGCCGCCGGCTTCGGCGCGCGGCGTCCGTCCGGCGACGGGATCCGGTCGCGGCCCGTGCCGACCGATTGAATCGGCCCGGGGCGCCTGCGAGAATAGCCCATCGCCCCGCTCAGGTCTCGGTCGCCCGGGCCGCTGTGGGGTGGATCCCGGGGCGGATGTCGCCCGGTGCGCCCGCCGCGGGCGGGACGGCCCGCCGGGTGCGACGGTGCGCTTGCCCTTTCCCCGCGTTTATTGTACCGTCACGCGGCAGTCAGGATTTTAACAGCCTGTTTATATTTGGCTTTTTTAGCCCAGAGAGGTGCGGGATGGCCAAGACGCCCAAAACGCCCAAGATTCGGATCGCGATCGCCGGGGTGGGCAATTGTGCGAGTTCCCTGATCCAGGGAATCCATTACTACACGCCCGAGCGTTGCGCCGAGGGCGTCATCGGCCTGATGCACGTCGAGGTCGGCGGCTACCGCCCGTGCGACATCGAGGTCGTGGCCGCGTTCGACATCGACAAGCGCAAGGTCGGGCGCGACGTCCACGAGGCGATCTTCGCCAAGCCCAACTGCACCACGGTGTTCTGCGGCGATCTGCCCCCGAGCGGCGTGACGGTGCGCATGGGACCGGTGCTCGACGGCGTCTCCGAGCATATGGCGAACTACGAAGAGAACCGCACCTTCGTCGTCGCCGACGTCCCGGAACTCTCGCGCGAGGAGGTCGTGCGCACGCTCAAGGAGAGCGGCACGGAGATCCTGCTCAACTATATGCCGGTCGGCTCCGAACAGGCGGCGCGTTTCTATGCCGAGTGTGCGTTGGAAGCGGGCGTCGGGTTCATCAACAACATGCCGGTGTTCATCGCCAGCGATCCGGAGTACGCCCGCCGTTTCAAGGCGCGTAATCTGCCGATCGTAGGCGACGACATCAAGTCGCAGCTCGGCGCGACGATCACCCACCGTACGCTGACCGACCTGTTCGCCAAACGCGGCGTGAAGCTGATGCGTACCTATCAGCTCAACACCGGCGGCAACACCGACTTTCTCAACATGAAGAATCAGACCCGCCTCGAATCGAAGAAGATCTCCAAGACCGAGGCGGTCCAGTCGGTGGCCGAGACGCGCATCGCCGACGAGAACATCCACGTCGGGCCGAGCGACTACGTGCCGTGGCAGAACGACAACAAGCTCTGCTTCCTGCGTATGGAAGGGCGCCTGTTCGGCGACGTCCCGATGGACATCGAGCTGCGGCTGTCGGTGGAGGATTCCCCGAATTCGGCCGGGGTGGCGATCGACATGATCCGCTGCTGCAAGCTCGCGCTGCTCAGCGGCGAGGGCGGGGTGCTGGAGGCGCCGTCGGCCTACTTCTGCAAGCACCCGCCGCGCCAGTTCACCGATGACGAGGCCTACGAGATGACCGAGGCCTTCATCCGCAACCACCGGATCGGTGCGAGGGCCGTGGGATGAACTGTCTGATCGTGGCGGCGGGTCAGGGGACCCGGCTGCGCGAGAAGGGCGAGAGCAAGCCGCTGATCCCGGTCAAGGGCGTGCCGCTGATCGAGCGGGTCATCAACAACGCGCGCCGCGGCGGGGTGCAGTCCTTTCATGTGGTGAGCGGCTACCGCGGCGAGCGGCTGCGCGCCGAACTCGACGCCTTCGCCGCGCGCGAGGGCGTGTCGATCACCCACATCGTCAACGAGGACTGGGAGCGCCCCAACGGGGTGTCCGTCTACAAAGCGAAGGAGTACCTGAACGGGCCGTTCCTGCTGACGATGTGCGACCACCTCGTGCAGCCGGACATCATCCGCGACGTACTGGCGGCCCCGCGCGAGCCCGACACCGTCACCCTGTGCGTGGACCACAACCTGAACAGCCCGCTCAACGATCCCGAGGACGTCACCCGCGTGCGCTGCGCCAACGGGCGCATCCAACTGGTCGGCAAGGTCATCCGCGACTACAACGCCATCGACACCGGGGTGTTTCTGTGCACGCCGGTGATGTTCGACGCCCTCGAGGAGAGCTTCGCGCGCGGCGACGAGAGCATCTCCGGTGCGATGAACGTGCTCGCCGAATGGGGCAAGGCGCGCAGTTTCGACATCAAGGACCGCCTCTGGGTGGACATCGACGACCCGGCCGCGTTCCGCAAGGGCGAACAGCTCATCGATCAGGGCCTGCTTTGAGCGACCCCGGGGCGTACCGCGAGCGGCTGCAGGCGGCCTCGCGCACGCCCGAGATCGAGGAGTTCACCAATCTCCGTGTGATCCATCCGGCCTCGCGCCGGCTGACCCTCTGGTTGGCGCGGCTCGGCGTGGCGCCCAACGCCGTATCGCTGGCCGGGATGGCCTGCGGGATCCTCGCCGGTTTCGCCTACGAGCACTACGCGCGCGGGTGGGGCGCACCGCTCGGCTTCGCCCTCATGGTCGCCTGGCACGTCCTCGACGGGAGCGACGGCCAGCTCGCCCGCCTCACCGGGCGCCAGTCGCAGTTCGGTAAGATCATCGACGGGATCTGCGACTATGTGACGTTCATCGCCGTCTATACGGGCCTCGCGCTGGCGATGGCGCCGCGGCTGGGCCCCGAGGTGTGGGTGCTGGTGGTGCTGTCCGGAGTCGCGCATGCGGTGCAGTCGGCGGCGTATGAGTTGCAGCGGCAGGAGTACGACTTTTGGGTCCACGGCAAACAGGCGGCGGAGCTGCCGCGCCTGGAGGCGTTGCAGGCCCGCGGCGGCGGTCCGCTGCATCGGCTCTACGTCTGGTACGTACGGCTGCAATATCTGACCGCCGGGGGCGCGGTCCCGTTGCGGGAACGCCTGGCCGCGGTGCTCGCCGCCCGGCCCGCGGCGGCGCCGAAGATCCGCGCGCGCTATCGCGAGGTCTTCGCCGCGCCGGTACGCGCCTGGGCGGCGCTCTCGGCGAACTATCGTACGCTGGGGATCTTCGCGGCCGCGGCCGCGGGGGTGCCGTGGTTGTACTTTCTGTGGGAGCTGATCGGACTGAGCGCGATCCTGGCGTGGCGCGTTCACGCCCAGCGCCGCTACTGGGAGCGGTTCGCGCGCTTTCTCGACGGGCTGGAGCCCGGTGCGGGCGCTGCGGCGGCGGACCCCGCCGGCGACGCGCCCGCCGCCGGACCGCCACACGCACAGGCGCGCGGCTGACGGCGGTCCCCCCGCGCGGCCGTGGGGGTCGCACCGATGTCTGATCCCGCGCCGCCGGCCACCGTCGGCGACCGGCGCGGCGCCCTGGGCCGCGGCGTGCTGGTCAATGCCCTGGGCATCCTCGTCAAGGTCTCGCGCACCGGCTACCTGATCCTCTTCAGCCGGCTCCTCGGCGCCGACGGCTTTGGGACCTATCTGCTCGCCTTCGCGCTCCAGGAGCTGGTCGGCAAGGTCGGGATCCTGGGCCTGCAGTGGGGAGCGAAGCAGACGGCCGGGGCGCTCATCGCCGACGGCACCGGGTCCGCGGTCCGCGGGGCGGTGCTGCGCATCCTCGCCGCGGCCCTGGCGGCGAGCGCCGTGGCGGCCCTGGCGCTCTATTGGTTCGCCCCGGCACTGGCGGATGCGTTCGGGCACCCCGGCGCGGCCGCTCCCCTGCGTGTGTTCTCCGTGGCCATCCCGTTCATGAGCGGGATGTATGTCCTCGTGTACTCGTTCCGGCCGCGACTGGAGATGAAGTACGAGATGTACGTCACCTCGGTGATCGAGCCGCTGACGGTACTCGCCGCCGGTGCGCTGCTCCTGGCGTGGCACCGGCGCGTCGAGATGGCGGCGCTGGCGCACGTCGTCGGGGCGGCGGTGGCCTTCGGCGCCGCGCTCGCGGCCTTCCGACGGGTGTACCCGCGGACCGGCGTGCGGGGGGGCGGGCGCATCGACGGCGCACTGCTCGCGCACGGGAGTTTCACCATGGGCGCGGTGGACCTGCTGGGCAACCTCAAGACGCGCATCGACCTCCTGGTGCTCGCGCGTTTCTTTCCGGCCGAGGTCATCGGGATCTACGGCGCCGTGAGCGAGATCGCAGGGGTGCTGCGCAAGTCGCGTGCGGCGTTCGATCCGATCGTCATGCCGATCGCGCAGCGGCTGCATCGCAGGGGCGATCGCGCCGGCCTGCAGCGCGAGACCGGGCGCGCGGTCGGTTGGGCGCTGCAGGCGGGGTTGGGACTGCTGGGGATCGCCGTGCTCGCGCCCGAACCGCTGCTGGGGCTGTTCGGAACGGGGTTCGGCGGGCCGGTGTTCGCGCATGCGCTGATGATCCTTGCGGCCGGGCAGTTCGTGTATATGAGCCTCGGCCTGAGCGAGGGTATCCTCGCGATCACCGGCTTCGGTTACGTGAGCCTGCGCAACATGCTCGCGCTCATCGGTGCCGACCTCGTGCTGCTCGCGCTGCTGATCCCCCGCTTGGGCCTGCTGGGCGCGGCGGCGGCGACCGCCTCGACCACGGTTGTCGTGACGCTGTGGCGCGCGCGCCAGGCGCGGCGCCTGCTCGGTCTGCACATACTGCAGCTCGCCCACCTGCCGCTGTTCGCCGGCTGGGCGTTCGCGCTGGGTACCGGCCTCGGCGTGCGCGCCACGGCCGGCGGCGGTGCGCTCGGCGAGGGGCTCGCGTTGGCCGCCTTCGGGCTGGTCTATCTCGGGTCGACGCGCGTGCACGGTCGCGCCCGCGCCGCCGCCGCACCGGCCGGTTGAGCGGTCGGCCCGCCGGCAACGCCTGACCCGGACCGCATCGGACCGATCACGGACGCCGGCCGGGCAAGCCCGGCCCTACCGGTCCCCATGCCGGCCCCGGCACACGTAGGGCGGGCCTTGGCCCGCCGGCAACGCTTGATCCGGACCCCAACGGACCGATCACCGACGTCGGCCGGGCAAGCCCGGCCCTACCGGTACCCCCGCGCCGATCCCGGCACGCGTAGGGCGGGCCTTGGCCCGCCGACGACGAGGATTCAAACGACGTCGGTTCGATCGACGCCGTCGGCCAGACACGCCCGACCCTACGGCGCGAGGGCGGCCCAGGTGCGGGGGCGGCGCACGAAGGCGAGGCCGGCGGCGGCGAGGCGGGCGGCGCGGTCGGGGTCGTTCAGCAGGCCGTCGAGGGCGCCCACCAGATCCTCCACCGAGCCGGGATCGACGAGCAGCCCGTTCCCGCCGTCGTGCACGATGTCGGGCACGCCGCCGCTGCGCCCGGCCACCACCGGCACCCCGCTCGCCATCGCCTCCAGGTAGACCAGCCCCAGACCCTCGACGCTGGCCTCGGCGTCGAGGTAGCGGCTCGGCATCACGAACACCGTCGCCAGCTGGTAGTGCGCGGGCAGTTCCGCCTCCGGCACGCGCCCGGCGAAGATCACCCGGCGGCCGAGCCCGCGGCGCTGCGCGAGCGCCTCCAGGCCGGACCGCTCGGGCCCGTCACCGACCACGAGGTAGCGCAGATCGGGATGCGCCGGGGCCAGCCTGGCCAGGGCCTCGATCACCAGGTCCACGCCCTTGCGCCGGACCAGCCGGCAGACGGTCAGCAGGAGCGGCCCCTCGCCGAGGGCGTAGCGGCGGCGCAAAGCGTCCGAGGGCGGCTGCGGGCGGAAGTCGCGCAGATCGACCGCCGGCTCGACGATACGGATGCGCTCGCGCGGGACGCCGAACCCGGCGATCAGGCCCGCGGTGTAGCTGCTGTTCGTCACCACGCCGTGCGCGCGGCGCAGGGCGGCGCGGATCGCCGCGCGCAGGGGGCGGTAGCGCGCCGGGCCGAGCAGGTCGTTCCCGTGCACCCAGACCAGGTAGGGCGTGCCGGTCAGGCGGCGCAGCACGAGCGCGGCGAGCGCCGTCGGGAAGGTCTGGCCGCACTCGATCAGGTCGAAGGGCCGGCGCCGGTGCTCCCGGTACAGACGCAGCGCCGGTCCCAGCGAGCGCACCGCATCGCGCCAGCCCGCGGCGCGGGCGCCGGGCACCGCGGAGCGGCGGGTGGCGTAGGGCTGGGCGGCGTCGAACGCGGCACAGCCCGACACCGCGGGGGCGAAGACGGTGAGGGCACCGGGCTCGTACTCCGCGGCCCGCAGGTGCAGCAGCCGCTCCACCCCGCCGGGGGCGGGCATGAACTCATTGGTGAGGAGTGCGCGCCGCAGGGGCGCGGGCGCGACGGGAGGGTCGGTCATACGACGGATCCGGCACGGCTTCGAGGCGGGGGCCGATGATAGCAGAGGTTCGCACAGGCGCCCGGCAGGGATGCCCGCAATGCACGGCTTCGCGGTTGCGGCCGGCGTGTCGCGGGCAGCTTACGCCCGGGCGGGGTAGGTTGGTGCTGGAAATCCGCCGCAGGTGCCTGCCGGAGCATCGCAAGCCGTTGTTACGAAGCCGGATCTAATCACTGTCAGAAGATTTTACATCCTTCGGACTTCGGGTCGGCGTAGGGTTCTCAGCGTTTTTCTATCGGAGTAACAGTGACATAGAAACGACGGCGACCCTCGATACGTATGGAGCGGCTGCGGGCAGACGTTCTGGAGGGGTTTGGTGCGTCCGATTACTTTACACGTCATTTTTCAACCTACAGACACAATTCTTTAATCGATTGTTTTTTCTGTACTATTGTATTCTGGCATGGAATTTGTTTTGTACATCCCCGACGACACTCGATTCCAACGCACGCCAATCTCGTGCGGATTCATCTCGGACAGACGCAGGGGGGTAACGAGACATGAGGACACGAATCCTGGGAGTGATGGGGGCGGTCTGCCTCGCCGCGAGCGGCGCGGCCCAGGCGGGGGCCATTTACCTCACCGGCCACGACGTGCTGCTCCACAGCGGCCAGCGCGGGTACGACGGCGTCATTCTGGATTTCCTCCGCGGGTCGACCCCCCGCAGTTCCTATTCGATCTCGGTGGTCGGGAGCGGTGCCGGTTTCGCGAGCTTTACCGGCGGCTCCGGCTTCACCGGCATGGCCAGCGGCAGCGCCATCACCACGGGGACGGCCTCCAGCTTCTCCTCGGTGAAGTACTTCAAGACCGGCACCAGCGCGGACTGGAACACCATCCTGGCCGCCGACGCGCTGGTGCTCCTCTCGCACACCTCTTGCGGAGGCTGCGACCTGTCCACGGCCGGTTCCGGGGAGGTCAACTCCCACGCCGCCGACATCGCCTCGCGCTTCAACGCCGGGATGGACATCTGGGCCAACTCCGGCGCGCGCCTGGCGACCTATTATGACTTCCTCCCGCCGGGTGCGACCAGCACCGGGGCCTCGATCTCCGGGTCCAGCGGCTTCACGGCAACCGCCGACGGCACCGCCATCGGCATCACCAGCACCATGATCAACGGGTTCGCGACCCACAACCGGTTCCCGACCTTCGCCCCGGCGTTCACCGTGTTCGAGACCCGCGGCAGCGAGGACATCTCGATCGGCATCAAGGACGCCGTTATCGGCGGCGGCGGCATCACGACCCCTCCGCCCGGCGGCACGCCCTCCGTGCCCGAGCCGGGCACCGTGGCGCTGCTCGGGCTGGGTGCCTTTCTGCTGGCCTGGTCGCGGCGGCGGATGGCGCGGCACTGATCTTCGGCACTCCTTTCAAAGGGGGGAAAGCGGCCTTCGGGCCGCTTTTTCTTTGGGCGTGCGCCCGCGCGCCGCTGCAGTGTCACCGTGGCCCGCTATGAAAGTATGGGTTCAATTGAACCCAATGGATTGCCCACCACAACCGGGTGTTAGCAGCGTTTTTGCACTCGGATAAAGAACTGGTACAATCCCCACGCCGCGCGCCGGCACCCGCAGCGGAGGATCGGTGAGCCCTGCGGGCGGGGATCCGCGGCCGTGACGGCCCCGTCCGGACGCAATCCGCGTGCCGGGCGGGTTCCTGTAGAAGAATGCGAGGAGAACGATGAGCACACGGGGTATCTTCGGCGTACTGGCCCTCGGTCTGGCCTGTTCACTCCCGCTGGCGGCCTCCGCGGCGGGCAACGCGGCGGCGGGCAAGGAGAAGGCCTTCCTGTGCATGGGGTGCCACGGGGTCCCCACCTACGACACCGTCTATCCGACCTATCACGTCCCGAAGCTGGGCGGCCAGCACGCGCAGTACATCGTCAACGCGCTCGAGGAATACAAGCACAACCGGCGCGCCTACAAGACGATGCACGGGATGGCGGTCAGCCTGAGCAAGCAGGACATGGAAGACATCGCCGCCTATTTCTCCCACTTCCCGGCCGACAACCACTGACCAGAGTGCACCGGCAGAGTCCGGAAACCGACGCGAAAGGGCACCCATGAACCGACTGCTTGGAATCCTCACCGCCACCGCCGCGGCGTTCGTCTTTTCCGCCACGGCCCACGCCGCCGGCGACGCCGCGGCCGGGCAGAAGCTCGCCGTCCAGCGCGGCTGCACCGCCTGCCACGGGAAGGACGGCAACAGCACCAATCCCCAGTATCCGCGCCTCGCGGGCCAATACCCCGACTACCTCGCGCAGGCCCTGCACGAGTACCAGAGCGGCGCGCGCAAGAATGCGATCATGAACGGGATGGCCAAGGGACTCAGCGCGGGGGAGATTCAGGATCTGGCCGCGTACTTCGCCTCGCAGAAGGGCCTCGTGCCGCTGACGCAGCCCGACTTCCACTGAGAACCCCGCGCGACGCGCCGCCCGGGGGCCGGACTCACGCGCGCGGGACGGTGTCGACGCACTGCGGGTCGAGATGCCAGTGCTCGGCGATGCGCACCGCACGCATCTCGTCCTCCGGGTGCACATAGACGCTGAAGCTCCCGCCGCGGCGCCCGGCCCACTCGGCGAACGCCTGCCAGCGTCGGCCGCAGGAGCGCTCCCCCAGCTCCGAGGAGACCACCGCCACGCCGATCAGCACCGTACCGTCGGACCCGTCGGCGGCCAGGTCCGGTACCATCGGCGCGTTCCAGACCGGGATGTGCAGCGCCTCCGGCGGCGGGTAGCCGGGGAGGTCCCGCACCCGCAGGTTCCGGGCGCCCGCGGCCCCCAGCCGCGCGACGCAGGCGCGCAGCAATTGCTCCTTTTCGTGTCGTACCGCTTCCGGCAGTTGGACGGTCTCTCGCATCGCCTCCCCTCCGTGGACCCCCGGTGGACCCGGGCGCGCCCCGAACGCGCGCCCGCACCTGCTGACGCTTACGGCAAATACCTTACCCCCACAGCCCGGATGCAGCGAAGCGGAATCCGGGATCCGGCGGGCGTCTTCCCCGGATTGCGGCCCTTCGGGCCTGCACCCGGCTACAAATGGCCGCCCGGCACTTGCGCAAGCACCCGTAGCCCGGATGCAGCGAAGCGGAATCCGGGGGCCGGCGGGCATCTTCCCCGGATTACGGCCCTTCGGGCCTGCATCCGGCTACAAATGGCCGCCCGGCACTTGCGCAAGCACCCGTAGCCCGGATGCAGCGAAGCGGAATCCGGGGGCCGGCGGGCATCTTCCCCGGATTACGGCCCTTCGGGCCTGCATCCGGGCTACGAATGGTCGCCAGCATCCGCGTAAGCCTCGATAGTATACGGCGACTGAGCGATTTTCGGGATCCACCAGCGCGGCCGCGGGGTTACATAGTCTTTTTCAATTGTCTATATATTTAGAATCCATTTCCTGTATCGCTGTGGCGGGGGTAACTTGGAGCGCAGGTTTACAGCCGATACGGGAGATCGAGACATGCCGCAGAATCGTGAAGGCCGCAGGGTACCCGAGGTGAAGTTCCGCATCCGCCGGGACGGGGACTGGGCGGAGGTGGGTAGCGAAGAGATCTTTTCCGGGCGCACCGTGGTCGTGTTTTCGCTGCCGGGCGCGTTCACGCCGACCTGTTCGTCCGCGCACGTGCCGCGTTTCAACGAACTGGCGCCCGTGTTCCGGGCGAACGGTGTGGACGAGATCGTGTGCATCTCGGTCAACGACGCCTTCGTCATGGACGCCTGGCGCCGCGAGCAGGGCGCCGATCGCATCCGCTTCCTGCCCGACGGCAACGGCGAGTTCACCGCCGCGATGGGGATGCTGGTGGACAAGAGCGATCTGGGTTTCGGGCGCCGCTCGTGGCGCTATTCAATGTTGGTGCGCGACGGGGTGATCGAGAAGATGTTCGTCGAGCCGCAGGTCCCGGGCGACCCCTACGAGGTCTCGGATGCCGACACGCTCCTGCGCTACCTCAACCCGCAAGCGGCGGCGCTGCCCGCGATCGCGCTGTTCACGCGACCGGGCTGCCCCTACTGCACCCGCGCGAAGGCGCTGCTCGAAGGGGCGGGGCTGCCCTACCAGGAGATCGTGGTGGGCGAGGGGGCCTCGATCGCGGCGCTGCGGGCGGTGAGCGGGGCGGATGCGGTGCCGCAGGCGTTCGTCGACGGGGCGCACATCGGCGACTCCACGGCGCTCGCCGCGTGGGTCGAGGGACGCGCCGCCGCGTAACAGCGCTCGCCCTGGGGGCGATGCGCGCGACGTATCCGCCTGCGGCGGGGCGCGGTGCCCGCCGCGCCCCGCCACTCACCGTTCAGGCCTGCACCGGGACCGTTTCGCGTTCGGTGAGGGCGGCCTCCAGGGCCCGGCGCTCCTCCTCCTGGGCGGCGGGGGAGAAGCGCACGGCGAAGGCGAGAAACGAGACCAGCGCGACGGTGATTCCGAGATAGAACAGTCCCGCTTGGGTCGTCAACGACTCGCTGCGGAACAGGAAGCCGGCGGCGACCGCCCCGGCGTTTCCGCCGGCGCCGACGATGCCCGCCACGGCGCCGAGGGCGCGCTTGTTCACGAACGGCACCACGCCGTAGGTGGCGCCCTCGGACATCTGCACGAACAGGCTGAAGATGACCATGCTACCCACCGCGAGCGCCAGGTGGCCCATCTGCGCGAACACCATCAAGGCGACCCCTTCCATGAGCAGCATGAGGAACAGGTAGCGGACCCGGCCCGAGAGGCCCAGGCGGCGCGCGAAGGCATCGGAGAACGCCCCGCCCAGGGTCCGCGCGAAGAGGTTCATGAGCCCGAACAGCCCGGCGATGAGCCCGGCCATCTCGAGATCGAGATGGAAGCGGTCGTAATAGTAGCTGGCGGCGATGTTGTTGATCGTCAGCTCCACGCCGAAGCAGGCGCCGTAGATCAGGAACAGCGCCCACACACGACGGTCGCGCAGGGCGGCGAGGAAGTTCGCCAGCGTGTTCTCGCCGCTCCCCGCGGCCGGCATCTCGCCGCGCGCGCGCAGGTCCTTGTAGTCGCCTTCGGGCGTGTCGGTGGTGTAGCGCCAGTAGAGAAAGGCGGTCAGCAGCAGGGCGATCCCCGGGACCACCATGGCCAGGCGCCAGCCCAGGGCTTGGTTGGCCACCAGCGTGACGATGGCGGTGAACACCAGGGGCATCACCATCTGCGTCACGCCCCCGCCGAGATTGCCCCAGCCGGCGGTGGTCGCGTTGGCGGTGCCGACCACGTTCGGGGCGAACATCACCGAGGTGTGGTACTGGGTGATGACGAACGAGGCCCCGATTGCGCCGATCGCAAGGCGTGCCAGCAGGAAGGTCTCGTAGCTGTCGGCGAGCCCGATCATCATCACGGGGAGCGAGCCCAGGGCCAGCAGGCCGGTGTAGGTCCGGCGCGGGCCGATGCGATCGCAGAGGTAGCCGATCAGGATCCGCACCAGGACGGTGATCGCCACGGAGGCGATGATGGTGTTTCCGATCTGCTCCTTGGTCAGCCCGAGGTCGTTGCGCACCACCGGCATCAGCGGGGCGATGCCGAACCAGCCGAAGAAGCAGAGAAAGAACGCGAACCAGGTGATGTGGAACGTGCGCATCTGCACGGTGCGCAGACTGAACAGATGGATGCGTGTGGCCCGGTTGTCCGCCGACATGGTCCTGCCTCCCAATTGCGCCGACTCGGCGCGTCGTGAAACAAAAAAGGCGTCGCTGGCGTGCACCGGCACGCGAGCGACGCCTTCGTCCGACGGGCCTGCGGCGGCCCGGATGGGGGACCCCCGTCATTGGGGGTCCGCCGATGGCTCTTGCACTCCAAGATCCGTGCCAGCTTCGGACAGCCCGTGGCGCGTACGGCAAGCTACGGTCGGATAAGGAAATATCCCGCGGCGGGGCAACCGGCCCCGGCGGCGGCCCGGCGGCGGTTCGGATCGATGATGGTGCACGCGGCGCGCCGCCGCACCGCCGGGGGGCGAGCGGAGTACCGTCCGTCGCGCTGTGCCCGATTGATCTGGATCAGATCCGATCGGCGGCGATCGCACTAGCATGGCGCGATCGATCGGCGCCACGCCGTCGCGTACGAGACCCGCCGGATCATGGATCGAGACGCCCCGTTTTCGCTGCTCGACGAGGCGGCCATCGCCGCGGCCGAGCTGCACCACGACCCCTACGACTTCAGCTTCGTCGAGCACGCCATCCCCGAGCGCTACAAGGAGGAGGTGCTCGCCGACGCCCCGCACATCCCGGACCGCGGCAGCTACGGACTGCCGAACCTGCGCTACGGGCCGCGCTTCGGCGCCGCCGTGCAGGACCTCCTCAGCCCGCGTTTCCGGCGCCTCGTCGAGCACAAGTTCGACATGGACCTCAGCGCCTACCCGCCGGTGATCGTCATGATGGGCAACACCAGCGGGCACTACAACGAGGGTTACGCCCATCCGGACTCGAAGCACAAGATCGTCACGGTGCTCCTCGGATTCAGTCGCGCATGGCCCTACGAGCGCGGACGCCTGCGCATCCTGCGCAGCTCCAACCGCGAGGACTACGCCTTCGAGTATCCCCCCGAGTTCGGGCGCATGCTCATGTTCCGGGTCTGCGACCACTCCTGGCACGGATTCCTGCCCCAGAAGGGCGAGCGCATGAGCCTGCAATTGTGCTACGTCGACTCCGAGGCCTACGTGCGGCGCGAGTACTTCCGCCACCGCGTCAGCGCCTTCGCCAAGTCGGTGCCGGTGCTGCGCCGGATCCTGGACTGGGCGCCGCGTTGAGGGTGCCCGATGACCGGCCGCGGGAGGATTCGCCGCCCATGAGTTTTCCCCGCGTACCCTCCGTCGCGACGGTGGTCGAGCACTTCGGCCGCGCCCTGCAGGGCGCGCACCGCGACGACACGCCCTACCGGCACTGGGTCCTGCACGACGTACTGCCGGAGGACCTCGCCGTCGGGGTGCTGGTCCTGCCGATCGCCCCGCCGATCGTCGGCGACACCCGCGGCGTGCGCGATCTCGACAACAGCAAGCGCACCTTCTTCACGCCCGAGCTGCGGGCGCTGTTTCCGACCTGCCAGGTCTTCGCCGAGGCGCTGCAGCAACCGCGCATCGCACGCCTGTTCCAGGACACCTGCGGCATCGAGGTCGCAGGCGGCTATCTGCGCATGGAGTACATCCAGGACACCGACGGGGCATGGCTGGAACCGCACCGCGACATCCCGGAGAAGCTGTTCTCGCTGGTACTGTATCTGTGCACCGGCCCGGACGCGAAGGACTGGGGCACGGACATCTACGACGGTGAGCGCCGCTGGGTGGGCCGCGCCTCGGCCGAGTTCAACTCGGCGGTGATCTTCGTGCCGGGGCCCGATACCTGGCACGGCTTCGAGCGGCGGCCGATCCGCGGCGTGCGCCGGTTGCTCGAGATCAACTATGTGCGACCCGACTGGCGCGACCGCGACCAGCTCGCCTTCCCCGACCGCCCGATCGTCGTCGCCTGAGACGGCCGTGCGGCCGAGCGCCTCCGCCGCCCCCGCAGGTTCCCGTTCGCCGGTGGCGGAGGGCGGCACCGCGGCCCGGTCCTTCCGCGGCGAAGGCGGCACCGGAGAGTATTTCCTCCTGCTCGAGGCCGATCCCGGAGCGGGGTTCGACGAGCAGCTCCGGCAGGTCCAGGCGCGCTACGAAGCGTTGCGCGCCGCCCTCGGGCTCGCCCCGGAGACCGCGGTGTTCCGGCGCGTGTTCCTCAGCGACGTGCTGAACCAGGCCGCCGCGGTGCGCGAGAGCGGTCTCGCCGCCGATCTCCCCGGCAGCCCGGTGGCCGTGTCCATCGTCCAGCAGGCGCCGCTGTCGGGGGCGAAGGTCGCATTGCTCGCCTACCACGTCGATCCGGGCGCGCCGCTGTCCAAGGAGCGCCTGTCGACGCGCCACGTACTGATCCGCCGCGACGGCCTCGGACACCTGTGGAGTACCCGGCTGTGCGCCGGCGCCTGCGACGCCCGCGCCGATCCCGTACAGGTGCAGACACGGGAGGTCTTCGACGATCTCATCGCCGCGCTCGCCGCGCAGGGCGGCCGCCTGCGCGACCACTGCGTGCGCACGTGGCTGTACCTGAAGAACGTCGACGTCTTCTACCAGGGGATGGTGGACGTGCGCACGGAGATCTTCGAACGCGAGGGGCTGACCGCCGACACCCACTACATCGCCAGCACCGGTATCGAGGGGGCGTGCGCCCACCGCTCGGACCTCGTGGCGATGGACGCCTATTCCATCCTGGGTCTGGCGCCGGGGCAGATGGACTACCTCAACGACTTCTCGCGCCTGTGCCCGACCCACGACTATCACGTCACCTTCGAGCGCGGTACGCGGGTGGCCTATGGCGATCGTTCGCACCTGTTCATCTCGGGCACGGCGAGCATCGACCGCTACGGCCGCGTGGTCCACCCCGGCGACGCGCTCGCCCAGCTCGACCGCGCCCTCGGGAACGTCGACGCCCTGATGCGCTCCGGCGGCGCCCGCATCGAAGACCTGATGTACCTGATCGTCTACCTGCGCGACGCCGCCGACCGCCCGCGCATCGCCGCCGCGCTCGACGAGCGCCTCCCCGAATTGCCGCGCATCCTCGTCGCCGGCGCCGTCTGCCGCCCCGAGTGGCTGGTCGAGGTCGAGGGCGTCGGTATCGTGCCGGGGCACCGCCCGGATCTGCCGTCGTTCTGAAGTCCTCGGGGTTTCTTCTCCCGGATTGCGCTACGCTTCATCCGATGGGATGGTCTCCTCCCCCTCTACTTCGGCGTCGTGATGCGCCAAGATGGAGTGGATTCTGGGACCATCGGTGAGAGTGAGGAGGAGACCATGGGTGAGCTTAGCGTGATTGGGT
>Ga0256829_1000814_pt1 | contig 28297 bp, 26 predicted proteins | sample 131447metaG_FD_185979 | JGI IMG/M metagenome (GOLD analysis project Ga0256829, IMG submission 185979) | Hydrothermal vent microbial communities from Lau Basin, Pacific Ocean - 131-447 | ecosystem: Environmental > Aquatic > Marine > Hydrothermal vents | place: Pacific Ocean: Lau Basin | collected... | reverse complement strand
TAGATTTTGCGAGAAAAATGAATAAAAAAAGCATTTTAAAACTTTTAGATTTTGATGACAATGAGGTAGTGAATATGGGATATGCAAGGTAAAATATATTCCTCTTTATGAAGCTTCAAGAAGTTGTTTAAAACTTCTATAACTATCAATTATTTTTTGATTATTAACATTTAAAATATAAAACTCTATGGCTTTTTTACCTAGTCTTGGTATTTCATCTTTAACAGCCCAACTGCTTACTGTTCCCTCTGGAACTTCCAGTATTTCAGCTAGATTTTTTTGAGTAATATTAAGTTCTTTGCAAACTTTTTTAACAACATTGCTTTTGTCTTTTTTTTGTTTCTTGGAGTTTTTAGGCTTGACAGGTTGTGTCCTTTTTTGGATAAAAATCTCATCTTTCTTTTCTGCTTTTTGCTCACAATTTTTATCTATCCATTGTAAAACTTCATTGGCACTTAAAATCCAATCCCTTGAATTTAGTTTACTAACAATATCATTTGTAAATTTTACAGCATTTTCTTCTGCTAATTCTTTATCTTTACTAACCTGATAAAGCATAGAAAAACTAAGTTGCATAGATGTACTACCACCAGTTCCCCAGTCAAATCCACTACTTGATTTTTGAAATATATCAAACCTAGTTGGCAACTCAAGTTCACCATATGTTACAAACTTGCTACCAAGAAGAGTTTTATGTCCTTTAAAAACATGATTATTCATACTGCTTGCCATAGTTACTCTCTCATATTTTAAATGTATATCGCTGTTCACTATTCTTTTTTGTTTTGATTTTATTAACAGATATAAAAAATCTGTAAACAACATATATAACACTAATAAGCAATAAAAGTACCAATAACCAAACTAACATGACATAATTCCTTGGTTTATTATATTTTGTTCTATAATTTTATATCGACATATTTTATAAATATGTTAGTTGTAGTCTGTTTTGATGTATCTTTTTTACATTTATAGTATAATTCCATCATTAAAATAAAAGGTATATATATGTCATATGCAGAAGAACTAGAAAAGTTACTTATAAAAAGTGTTATTCCTGATCTTGATGAAAGACTAGATGAAATATTTGAAGAGATAGCAGACAACAAAGAAGCTACTAAAGATGCACAAGAGGAAATAGAAGAGCTAAGAGAATTCAAATCCGATTTACAAGATGTTTTAGAAGACATTAAAAGTGGTGATATAGAAGAAGATGAGTGTAAAGAGCTTATTGAAGATATTAAGATGGCTCAAAAAGATAACAACGAAGAAGATTTTGGCTTCGTTGAAGAAGATTAAGATTTAAAAAAAGGAAAAATAAATATGAGAATAATATTACTTGGAGCTCCCGGTGCAGGGAAGGGTACTCAGGCTCAGTTTTTAACAAAAAAATATAATATCCCTCAAATATCTACTGGTGATATGCTCCGTGCTGCTATCAAAGCAGGAACACAGATGGGAAAAATGGCAAAATCTGCCATGGATGCTGGACAACTTGTTACTGATGAGATTATTATTGGTTTAGTAAAAGATAGAATTGCAGAGGATGATTGTAAGAATGGTTACCTTTTAGATGGTTTTCCTCGTACACTTCCACAAGCAGATGCTGTTACAAACGCAGGTATTGAGATAGATGCTGTTATCGAGATAGATGTAGCTGATGAAGTGATTGTAAAGCGTATGAGTGGTCGTCGTGCTCATTTGGCTAGTGGTAGAACATATCACTTAGAATACAATCCACCAAAAGTTGCTGGTAAAGATGATGAAACGGGTGAGGATTTGGTTCAACGAGATGATGACAAAGAAGATGTTGTATTAGACAGACTTAAGGTTTATCATGAACTAACTCAACCACTTATCGGTTACTATAAAGCTAAGGCAAAAAAAGTTTCTACATTAACTTACATCACAGTTGATGGAACTGCTGACATTGCTGATGTTGAAGCAGCTATAGTTTCAAAACTAGGGTAGTTCCTAGTTTTTACTCTTTCTAAAAAGGTCTATAAACCCTTACATTATCACATTTATACTCATCACGAAGATACTGAGCATGAAGCTGACTCATGATACCTTTTTCACAATAAAGAAGATACTCTTTGTCTTTAGGTAGTTTGACAAACTCTTTTTTTAGTTTGTGAAAAGGTATTTTAATACTTTGACATGAAGTTTTTATACATTCACTCTCTTCTCTTATATCAATTACTGTGAACTCATCACTATCCAAGTCCTGTACAACTTCAACAGCTTTTAGATTGTTAATATCTTCTATAATGTCATGAACAAATATATGTTTTGAATCTTCAATAGCCTTATCTAAAACTTCATAGTTAAACATTCTTGATATTTTTTTCATGCGTTTAAATGAGCCATGAATGATTGGATTTTGAGAGATAACACCACAATACTCAGGCATATTTTCTGCAAACTGACGAGTACCTATCTCATTTGCAATGGAGATGATTTCAGGTTTGTTCATGGTTGAGAGAGGGCGTAGTATAAGTTTGCTACTGACTTCATCGATAATAGCTAAGTTTCTAAGTGTCTGACTTGAAACTTGTGCAACACTCTCTCCTGTTAGTAGGGCGTCTATCTCCATCTCGTCTGCCACTTTTTCAGATGCCATTAGCATAAGTCGTTTTAGGGTAACTCCCATATATGTTGGAGGGGTAGAGCGAAATATTTCTGTAAGAACATCATCAAAAGGTACAGATATAAATTTTACTTTATGAGAAGAACCAAACTTTGACCAAAGATAAAGAGCTACTTGTTTTACACCTATTTCATGTGCCATTCCACCAAGGTTGAAAAATATAAAATGAGTTTTTATACCTCTTTTCATGGTTAAGTATGAAGCAACAGTAGAGTCAAAACCTCCCGACATTAACGAGAGTATATCTCCTTGAGTTCCGATAGGAAAGCCACTTAAGCCTTTGTATTTTGAAGTGATGATATTGAGCTGACTCTCTATAAGTTCCATTTGCACTGTTATCTCAGCACCTTTAAGTTTAACGCCTTTAGCTTCTGAATGAGCTAAGAGATAACCACCAACCGTTCTTTCTATGTCTATTGATGTATATTCATGTTTACCTGTTCTTTTGACTCTAACAACAAAGGTTTTGTCTTTTAAACTATCGATAACTAATTCTCCGACTTTCTCTTTTATCTTCTCAAGAGTGTTTATGTTGTCAAACTGTAAAACTTCAAGTATCTGCTCTATTCCAGAAGTATCTATAAGTTTTTGTCTTACTTCAGGCAATACAGAAACAGGAGTAATAACTTCAAGTTTGTCTGAGAATTTTTTTACAATGATATTTGAGTCAATCTTCTCTAAAATTGAGATAAGATTGCTGTAAAGTTGTCCTACCATTTGGCGTTTGGCAGAAGAGCCTTTTATCATTATTTCTGGAAAAAGTTTTAGTATAAATTTTTGTGTTTTAGGGCTTATATTTGACACCTTGTTAATCCTCTTTTTTTATTACTTGTTTTTTTTGTTTTACCTTTTTATGACGAGGCTTCTTTTTTTGGCTCTTATCAGCTTTTGGAAGAGGGGTGTGAGTAAAAGCTTCGAGTTCTTCTCTTGGTATGTCATACTTCATCATAAGCTCTATAGTATCAAGCATCTTTTCATCATCTATATTTACAAAAGAGATAGACTCTCCTAGCTCGTCAACAGCTCTAAGTGTTTTAAAATAACTCGTTGGTTCAAAAGGTAGGTCGTAGTTTATGATTGTTTTTATCTCTGTTAATTCAAGTGTTTCATATATTTTACTTGTAGTTATTAAAATATCAATTTTATTGGCATTAAAAGCATTCTGTGCATCTTGGTGTTGTGATACTCTATGATTACCATGAATGACTAATATATTTTGAGTTTTTTCTTTAAGAAAAGCTCCAAGCTCATCAGCTGTTTTTTTGCTTTTTACGATAACTACTGTTTTTGTGGCTGGATTTTCTTTTATAAAAAGTTCAAAATGAACAAGTTTGTCATGTTGTTCTACAAAATAAACTATTTGTTTAGTGCGATTACCTACACTTATATAATCGTAATATTTTTTTGTTTCTTGTGCAATCTTTTCGTTCATTAGTTAGCCTTTAAATGTTTGAACGAATTATAGCGTAGGAATAAGCAAAAGTTAGAGTAAAAGGAATACAGAAATATTAAGTATTTTTTCAGAATGTATCCTTTGCAGTATTTTATATTTTAGAGTTTATAAACTTTGCCATCTCCAAAACAATTTCTTCGATTGTTCCTTCACCACTAATAACATGTAAAAGATTTTTGGCACTGTAAAAAGCTTGTATCTCAGTAAGTGGTTCAAGATAAACTTTCATACGGTTGTTAAAAACTTCTGTGTTGTCATCAGCCCCACGATTGCGACCTAAAACTCTATCCCTAGCAGTCTCTTCACTTACATCAACCTCGATGATATTAGTCAATATGATAGATTTATTATTTTTTAAAAACTCTTCTAAAGCATCCATCTGTTCAATACTTCTTGGATAACCGTCCAGTATGACAATATCAGTTGGAGCATTTTTGATTGCGTTTGTTATTGTTTCTATGGCGATTTTTATAGGTACTATAAGACCTTTTGAGATGTACTTTTCTATTTCATTGCCAAGTTCACTTTTTGATGCAACTTCATCTCTTAACATATCTCCAGTAGAGTAGTGAGAGATATTGTCATTTTCTTTTGCGATAAGCTCAGCATCCGTTGTTTTACCAGAGCCAGGAGCTCCGATAATCAAAAAAAGTTTTTTAACAATCATTATTTATTTTGTTCACGAAGTCTGATATGTAAGTCTCTAAGTTGTGTATTATCAACTTCACTTGGTGCTTTTGTTAAAACACAAGATGCTTTTTGTGTTTTAGGAAATGCGATAACATCACGGATGCTAGATTTTTTAGTTAAAAGCATAATAAGTCTGTCAAAACCAAGAGCAAAACCACCGTGTGGAGGTGCTCCAAACTTAAGTGCATCTAGTAAAAAACCAAATTTTTCTTGTGCTTCTTCTTCACCAATTCCAAGAAGTTTAAATACCTCTTCTTGTACTTCTTCTTTATGAATACGGATAGACCCACCACCAAGTTCTGTACCATTTAAAACAATGTCATAAGCGATAGACTCTATCTCTTCTACATCTTCTTTATCTGTGTCTTTTGGTTGCGTGAATGGATGATGAAGTGCTTTAACTCGTCCATCTTCAACTTCAAACATTGGAAAATCAACAACCCATACAAACTCATAAGCATTTTCATCTACAAGATTCATCTTTTCATGCTCGGCGATAAAGTTTCTAAATCTACCCATGTAGTCCCATACTGTTTTCTTATCTCCAGCACCAAAGAAAACTACATCACCAACTTCAAGTTCAGTTCTCTTTATGATAAGTGCTATATCATCTTCACTAAAAAATTTAGTAAGTGGACCTTTTAGCCCATCTTCTTTCATTTGAAAATAACCAAGACCATGAGCACCAAACTTACGAACAAACTCCTCAAAACCTTTCATTTCACGCTTAGAAAATACTAAGTCAGCACCAGGTACTTTAAGAGCTTTGATACGGTTAGTTTTTGGTTTTTTAGCTATATTTGTAAAGATTTCATTATCACATCTTTCAAATATATCAATAACATCTACCATCTTTAAGTCATATCTTAAGTCTGGTTTATCAGAACCATACCACTCCATAGCATTGTTGTATGTGATACGGTTAAATGGAGGTTTAACACTTACCCCACAAGCACCAAACATCGCCACAAGTAAATCTTCTGCTACTTTGATAACATCTTCTTGAGTACAAAAACTCATCTCAACATCTATTTGAGTAAACTCTGGTTGTCGGTCTGCTCTTAAATCTTCATCACGAAAACATTTTGCTATCTGAAAATATCTATCAAATCCACCAATCATCAAAAGTTGTTTAAAAAGTTGTGGTGACTGAGGTAGGGCATAAAACTCGCCACTGTGTACACGAGATGGAACTAGATAATCTCTTGCACCCTCTGGAGTTGATTTTGTAAGGATAGGAGTTTCTACTTCTAAGAAACCATTTTCATCAAGTATGTTTCTTGCTGCGATGGCTGCTTTTGAGCGAAGACGAAAAACTTCATAAAGATCAGGGTCACGAAGCTCTAGGTAACGGTACTTTAAAGTTGTCTCTTCTCCAACTTTTTTGTCACCAATCACAAAAGGAAGTGGTGCTGACTTGTTTTCGATAATAAGCTCAGTAACTACAATCTCAATAGCACCAGTTTTTAATCGTGGATTTGTTAAACCTTCACCACGAAGACGCACTTTACCCTTAGCAATAAGAACATATTCATCTCTAACGCTGTTGGCTACTTTATGTGCCTCTTTAGAGTCTTCAGGGTCGCAAGTAAGTTGTATAAGACCTGTTTTATCTCGTAAATCTATGAAAATAATTCCACCATGATCACGATAGTTATTTGCCCAACCAGTAAGAACAACATCTTGTCCTACATTTGTTTCATTTAAATCTGTACAGTAATGACTTCTCAAAATATAGAGTCCTATTAATAAATAATTTTCGCGATTATATCGAAATATAGTATAATATTCAAAACTATTTAACAAAAGAGTGCTTGTGAAAGAAAAAACAGTAAAAAAAGTAGGTGTTATTTTAAGACCATCTACCCCCCAACTAAAAGATGATTTCTTTGAACTTGAAAAGATTTTCAATAAGTATAATATAGAAGTTAAGATAGATAGCGTAAGTGCTGGTATGATTGGTATCATGGGAATAGACTTTGAGCTACTTTGTCAAAGTTGTGATGTTCTTGTAACTCTTGGTGGTGATGGAACACTTATCTCTGTCTCAAGACGCTCTTTTAAGTACAATATCCCCATCATTGGCGTTTATGCAGGAAGCTTAGGTTTTTTGGCTGATGTAGAACTTAGTGAACTTGATGATTTTGTATCTAAGCTAACAAAAGGAGACTATAGAGTAGATGAGAGAGCAATCCTTGAGGCGAGTTTTCAAGAAAATGAAAAGGATGTAAAAATATACGCATTAAATGATGTGGTGATTACGCGTCCTTCTGTTTCAAATATGATTCATGTCCAAACTCTTGTTGATTCAAAATCTTTTAATACTTACTACGGAGATGGCGTTATAGTATCAACCCCAACAGGTTCAACAGCTTACAACCTCTCAGCAGGTGGGCCAGTTCTTTTTCCTTTAACAAATGTTTTTGTACTTACACCTATCTGCCCACACTCACTAACACAAAGACCAGTAGTTTTCCCAGGTGAATTTTCTATAGAGATGAAAACACCAAGAGAAAAAGCACTTGTTATCATAGACGGACAAGATAAGCATGAGCTAGAACTAGGGCAGAGCATACATATAAAACTTGCTACAAATAGAGTAAAACTAATCCACAGAGAAGAGTTTAACTACTTTGAAATTCTTAAAGAGAAATTGAGCTGGGGAGAGTAGAATCATACCAGAGTGGGTGATTTACTTCATTGATGTTTTAACCATCATACGCCTAAGATAAGCTATCTTACTTTGCAGTGGTAAATCTTTGGGGCAGACATCTTCACAACCTAGAAGTGTCATACATCCAAATACACCACTCTCATCTCCAACAATATTATAATAATCCTCATCACTTCGTTTATCTCTTGGGTCGAGTTGGTATCTAGCTATCTTGTTAAGTCCAACAGCACCAACAAAGTCAGGTTTCATCTGAATAGTTCCACATCCAGCAACACAACATCCACACTCTATACATCTATCTAGTTCATATATCTCATCAGCAAGTGCAGGTTCCATTCTTTCTTCTAGTTTATCTACTTCAAGCTCATCTTCTTTCTCATGTATCCAAGTTTCAAGTCTTTCGTTGAGTCCTCTCATCCATTTTCCAGTATATATAGAGAGGTCACCGATGAGTTCAAAAAGAGGAAGTGGTGCTAAAGTGATGTTATTATCAAGTTTTTTTGTAAGTGTTCTACATGCTAGAGTAGGGCGACCATTTACGAGCATAGAACAACTGCCACAGATACCAGCACGACATACAAAATCAAATTTTAAAGAGTTATCATGGTGTTCTCTTATCTCATTTAGTGCAACAAATAGCGTCATTCCATCCGCTTCTTCAACTTCAAAAGTTTCCATATGAGGAAAATCATCTGGGTCATGTGGGTCAAAACGCAATATACTGATTTTTAAAAGCCTATTTTTTTCTTCTGTATTCATGTGTTTTCTCCAAATCTTTCGTTTATGCCACGATATTTTTTAGGTAGTTTATCCAAGTAGGGCATAAGAGCATTTTGAATCTCAAAACGATTTAGACCTTTTTCTTCTAACTCTTTCGTGATTTTATCAACTTGTTGCTGTCTGATTTTTGTACTTGGATGATGCTCGGTTAAATCTTTTCCGTAACCACGAAATCCAGGAGGCATTTCCATATGTTCTATTGGAATATTTTCATAACTCACAGTTGGCATACTTTTATTCTCATCACTCCAAGTCATAATCGTGCGTTTTAACCAGTTAGCATCATCTCGTTTTGGAAAATCTTCTCTTGAATGAGCTCCACGACTCTCTTCTCTTAAAAGTGCGCCATAAGCTACAGTTAGTGCTACTTTTATCATCTTTTGTGTTCTGTATGCATTTACTAAAGCTGGATTTGCTGCATGAGATGAAGCACCAAAAAGTTCTATGTTTTTAGAGCGTTTATGAAGTTCTTCTAACTCATCTACTGCTTCTTGTAAATCTGTTCCATTTCTAAAGATACCAACTTTTTCCATCATTATCTCTTCCATACGACGACGCAGTTCAAAAGCATTTTCACCATTCTTTTTTGCTAAAATAGCATTGAGTTTTTTCTGCTCTTTATGTATGAATTTTTCTACATTTGAAGTGTGTATATCCATTTCACTATCTTTTGATTCGATAAAATCACTGATGTACTCTGAAACAAGCATACCTGAAACAACAGTTTCACTTACGGAGTTTCCACCAAGACGATTGAAACCATGTAAATCCCAACATGCAGCTTCACCACAAGAATATAAGCCTTTTAGTGTTTGAGATTCACCTGTGTATTTTGTTCTTATACCACCCATGGAGTAGTGTTGTGTTGGACGAACAGGAATCCACTCCTCAGCTGGGTCTATACCTAAAAAGTTTTCACATATCTCTTTTACTTCACGAAGATTTTTTTCTATATGTTCTCGACCAAGTATTGTAATATCTAGCCATAAATGATCACCATAACGGCTTTTTACTCCCTTGCCTTTTCTCATATGTTCAGTCATCCTACGACTTACTACATCACGAGATGCTAACTCTTTTTTGTCTGGTTCATAGTCTGGCATAAACCTATATCCATCTTTATCAAGTAAAAGTCCCCCATCACCACGACAGCCCTCTGTTGTAAGTATTCCAACAGGAACTATAGCAGTCGGGTGAAACTGTATCGCTTCCATATTCCCTAAGGTTGCAACACCAGTTTCTAGTGCTATAGCTTGACCTATCCCTTGGCATATTACTGCGTTTGTAGAGACGCTGTAAATACGACCATAACCACCTGTTGCTATGGTAGTAGCCTTAGCCACATAAGCAACAAGTTCTCCACTCATAAGGTTTCTAGCAACTGCTCCAAAACAGCGACCATTTTCATGGATAAGTGAGATGGCTTCAAGTCTCTCATGTACTTCTATATTATCTTGTTGTGCTTTGTTATCCATAGCGTATAGCATCGAGTGACCAGTGCCATCTGAAGTGTAACAAGTTCTCCACTTTTTAGTTCCACCAAAATCACGAGCAGTGATAAGTCCATGTGCCTCATCTTTTTCACTTATAGTAACTTTTTTTGCGTTTATAACAGCACTTCTATCTCCACGATGAACTCTACTCCACGGAACTCCCCAGTGAGCGAGTTGTCTGATGGCTTTAGGTGCACAGTGTACAAACATTCGTGCCACTTCTTGGTCAGCTCCCCAGTCACTTCCTTTTATAGTGTCAGAGAAATGAACATCTTCATTGTCTCCTTCACCCATTTTTGAGTTTGCCAAAGAAGCCTGCATACCACCTTGTGCAGCAGCTGAGTGTGAGCGTTTTGGTGGAACAAGACTAAGAACAATAGTGTCATGACCTCTCTCTTTAACACCTGTTGCAACTCTAAGACCTGCAAGTCCACCACCTATGACGAGAACATCTGTATATATTACTTGCATTAGTGTTCTCCTATTTTGATATTTTTTGAACTGTATTTTATGCCATCACTGAAGTCATGATGATAGCCGATATATGTGTATTTGCCAAGAGAGAACAGCCCAACAAGGATATATGACAAAATCATTCCCTTCATCATTAGCTTAAAGATTTTACGAGATACTTTTGTGTTTTTACCTTCCATAAAACCCCATTTAAGAGCCAATCTATATAGTCCAATAAAGGCATGTGAGATAACAGAAATCAAAAGAAGAAAGTAGAGTGGACCCATATACTCATCAACAACTCTGCTAGAACTTGCGTATGGTCCAATATCAGCAGGTTGAGTCATCATGATGTATAGATGTACAGAGCCGATAAAAAACATAACAAACCCAGTGATAACCTGAATCATCCAAAGGGAAGTGTCTTCATGTTGCATACTTACCATATGGTTTTTCATAATCTTGTATCTTTTATAGTCAGATGGAAATTTTCTCATAGCAGTTCCAGCATGAACAATAAATATAACAAATATTGCAGCAGCTAAAAAGGAGATGATACCAGGGTATCTCTCACCAAAAAAGTAATAACCCTCAAACATTAGAGTAACTTTATACATCATCTCATTTGAAAGAAGAATGGACGCCTCAAATAAGATATGTGCCATTATGAAAATAGCCAATATTAAACCTGTAGCACTTTGTGTTAAATCCAGCCAAGCTGGGATTTTATCTATTTGTTGTTTTTTCAAGTACACTCCCTATTATTAAAGTGAAATTTTGATACCAACAGGGCAGTGGTCTGAACCTGTGATGTAGTCTAAGATAAAAGCATCTTCAAGATTTTGGGCTAAATCTTCACTGATAAAAAAGTAGTCAATTCTCCATCCAACATTGTTTACTCTTGCGTTTGAACGGTAACTCCACCAACTATATCTATCTGCTTCGTCTCCATTTACATATCGAAATGTATCAATGTAACCATGGTCTAAAAGTTTATCTATCCATGCTCTTTCTATATCCAAAAAGCCTGATTTTTTAGAGTTTGCTTTTGGATTTTTTAGGTCTATTTCTTTATGTGCAGTATTTACATCACCACATATAATGATGCTTTTTCCATCTTCTCGTAAAGCTTCACATCGTGCTAAAAAATCATCATAAAATTTCATTTTATAAGAAAGTCTATCATCATCTTTTTGACCATTTGGAAAGTAAACATTAAAGAGAACTATATCATCATATTGAGTTTGGATTATACGACCTTCATTCATTGTGTCAATATTTTCACAAGTAGAAGTAAAGTTACTTTTAAGTGTACTAAATGTTGTTGTCCCACTATAACCTTTTTTATCTGCAGAGTTTACAAATCTCTCTTCATATTGTTTATCAAACAAATCATCAGGTATTTGCTCTTCTAAGGCTTTTATCTCTTGAAGACATAAAATGTCTGTTCCTCTTTCATCTATCCACTTTAAGGCTTCTTTTGTTGCTACAGCACGGATTCCATTAACATTCCAAGATATTATTTCTATAGGGTTTGACATTAGTTTCCTTTGAGATGGGTACTTAAAAGGGTTACACCTCAGTAGAGGTATAACCAAAGAGAGATATTGATATAAAACTGTTTATATGATTAAACGAAGTTTACTTTTTCTATATGATGTTTAAAGCCTAACTCTTCGGAACTACAGCCAAGAGCTAGTCCTAGCATTTGTTGCATGTGAAGTACAGGAAGTGCTACATCACGACCCACAGCTTCTGAAAGATGACCTGTTTGTGTGTCTAGTTTAAGATGACAAAGTGGACATGGAGTTACTATCCAGTCAGCATTTCCATCCATAGCACCAGATACAGCTTTACCAGCTAGTATAGCTGAAGTATGTGGGGCTTGAAGCTCAACATGAAAACCACAACATTTGTTTTTCTCTTCATAATCTACAGTTGCACCACCACAGGCAATGATTAAATCATCTAGTGAAGTAGGGTTGTAAGAATTTTCAGGTTTGTTATGTGTTTCATTTTGAAGTTCACTTGGACGAATGTTATGACAACCATAAAATGGTGCAATATTAAATTGACTTAAAGGTGTAACAACCATCTCTTTAACTTTATCAAGACCTATATCATCTATGATAGCATATAAAAAGTGTGTAATAGCCGAAGTACCTTTGTACTCTAAACCAACTTCTTCTAACTTTTCATTTACTCGTGCTTTTAAGTCTGCATTATTATCAAGACGATGCTTAGTCATGGCAGTGTTTAACTGACAAGTATTACAGATAGTTACCATAGTTAAACCATGTTTTTCAGCATAAGCGATATTTCTAGCATTTAAAACAAGAGATAAAAAGTCATCATAATCTTGTAAGTGAGAAGCACCACAACATGAAGCTTCTGTTAGTTCTACAAGCTCTATACCTAGTTTTTCGGCAACTGCCATTGTTGACATATATTGTTCTGGAGTGCTTTGTTTGGCAGTACACCCAGTAAAAAGTGCGTATTTTAATTTACTCATATTTTTTCCTTAACTCCTAAAACTTTACAGTTGATGAAGATTTAACTAATTTTTTAATTTCATCAAGATTTTCTGATTTAATAATGCCCCACGGTGGAACAATTTTACCTTTTCTAAACATATTTAAAGCCAATGGAATGTGTTTGACTATAGCAGCTCGTTCAGAGTAAAGAACCATACCACCTTCATCAAGTACACCATTTCTAGCAATAGAGTGTTTAAAAGCAACTGCATGACGAGTAGCTACATTTGAAGTTGCAACGCCTTCTTTAAATAGCATTTGGTGAAGACTTGTAATCTTTTCAATAGGATTAACATCTTTTGGACATGCTTCAGCACATTCAAAACATTTTACACAGTCCCATAAACCTTGTTTTTCTTGATGAAGATCTTGAAGTCTAATATCATGTGCATCATCACGAACATCAGCTTCAAAACGATAAGCCTTAGCAAAAGCAGCTGGACCAAAAAAGTCTTCATTTACTTCAACAACTGGACAAGAGTAGTGACAAGCCCCACACTGAATACATAAATCAGCATCATTTAATGCTTCTGATTCTTCAGGACTAACTAAATGTTCATGTTCAGGATTTTCATCAACATCAGAGATAAGATATGGTTTGATAGCATCATGCTTCTCCCAAAAATCTCGTTTGTCGATAATCATATCTTTAACAGCTCTTTTAGTGCTTTGTGGTTCTATAGTAAGCTCATTTCCAAATAATTCAATCATATTTGTCATGCTCTCTTTACAAGCAAGTGTAGCTTTACCATTTACTTTAATAGCACAAGCTCCACATATACCATGACGGCAAGATCTTCTATATGAAAAACTTCCGTCATGTTCCCATTTTATTCTGTTTAATATATCTAAAACAACTTCTTCTGAAGTAACTTCCATATCATAGTTTTCATAATATGGAAGATAATCTTTATCAGCATTAAAACGAAATACTTTGAAGTTTACTTTTTGTGTAGTAATTGTATGAGTTCCCATCAATTCTCCTTAATACTTTCTATCTTGTAGTTCATGTTTGCCAAGTACAACATCCATGTAGTCAAGTGAAAGTTTTCCATTCTCATCCATATAAGCCATAGTGTGTTTTAAGAAGTTTTCATCATCACGCGTGTTAAAATCTTCTCTAAAATGAGCACCACGACTCTCATCTCTTGCTATAGCACTCTCAACAATAAACATAGAGTAGTCAAGCATATGACCAAATTCTATAGCTTCTTGAAGTTCAGTGTTAAATACAGTTGATTTGTCTTGAATGCGAATATTTTTAAATCTTTTACGAAGTTCTTGCACTTTAGCTACTGCTAATTCTAAAGTTTCCTTTGTTCTAAAAGCACCTGCATTTGTAGTCATACTTTGTTGCAACTCTTCTCTTAGTGCAGGAATATTCTCTTCGCCATTGTTATTTAAGAACCAGTTTATCTCTTGGAGTGCAGTGTTTGCATCTTCTTCAGTTGCTACGCGAAGTTCTATGTCATCAATCTCTTTCACCATCGTTTTACCAACAAAACGACCAAATAAAAGTGCTTCAAGAACAGAGTTTGCTCCAAGACGGTTTGCACCGTGAACAGATACACAAGAACACTCTCCAGCAGCATAAAAGCCTTCTACAAGTTCATCATTGTTTTTACGAACATTACCAGCGATATTTACAGGAATACCACCCATAGAGTAGTGTGCTGTAGCAGAGATAAGGATAGGCTCTTTTATCATGTCTAAACCTAAGAAAGTGATAGCTAACTCACGAAGTTCAGGAAGTTTTGCCATAATTAGCTCTTTTCCTAAATGCGTTACATCAAGATAAACAGCATCTTTTCTTGGTCCAACACCACGACCTTCTCTTATCTCATTTAAGATAGCACGAGCAACAACATCACGAGAAGCAAGTTCCATAGCATTAGGTGCTGTTTTAGTCATAAATCGCTCACCCTCTGAGTTGAAAAGTCTTCCACCTTCACCACGAGCAGCTTCCGATATAAGAACACCATTTCCAGAAAGTCCTGATGGGTGAAACTGTACAAACTCCATATCTTCTAAAGGAAGACCATGACGAGCAACGATAGAAAGACCATCACCAGTATTTGCATGAGCATTTGAGTTGATTTTAAAAGCTCTTGCGTATCCACCAGTCGCAAATATTACAGACTTTGCGTTAAAGATAACAGTCTGCATATCACGAATATTAAAGGCAACAACACCTGAAACTTTGCCATCTTTATAGATAATATCAGCAGCATACCACTCATCCCAAAACTTAACACCTGAACGGTGAGCTTGTTCATAAATAGTTTGCAGTAGGGTAAGACCAGTTCTATCCTTTGCAAAACATGCACGAGGTGAAGACTGACCACCAAAAGGGCGTTGTGCAATTTTACCATTTGGAGTTCTACTAAATGCAGCACCCATTCTTTCAGCCCAACGAATAGTTTCGGGAGCATTTTTACACATAAACTCTACTGCGTCTTGGTCAGCTAAATAATCTGCACCTTTAACTGTATCAAACTCATGAAGTTCTACGCTGTCTTCATCACTAAACGCAGCATTAATGCCACCTTGAGCTGCACCCGAGTGACTTCTCAGTGGGTGTAACTTTGTTATAACAGCAACTTTTTTTCCTGCATTTTGCAATTCTCTAGCTGCCGCACATCCCGCAAGACCTGCACCAACTACAATCGCATCGTAAGTATAAATAGGAATACTCATTAACCAATCCTTCAATTTTAAAACTAAAATAATGTTGATTATATCTATACTTGTCTTATACTATGTTAAATTTGGACTTTGTTTTGATGAAGTGAGTATTTGTTACTATTTGAGTCATTATTTTTACTATATAAATCCTAAAATGGTATACTTATGCCATTATTTTATAGATAGAAATATTAAGATACATTATATAAAGAAGAAAAATTGAACTTAGAAGATTATTTTATATCACAATTTAAAAATAAATATATTGGTGATGATGGAGCATTTATAGATAAATTTGTTTATTCTAAAGATGCTTTTTTCCAAAATGTTCATTTTAAAACAGAGTGGATGAATTATTATCAGATAGCACAAAAAGCGATGCTTATCAATATATCAGATGCTATTGCCATGAACGCACAAGCAAAATATGCTCTTTTAAGCGTTGCAATGCCAAAAAATATGACTAAGAAAAATATGCAAGAGTTGGCAGATGGTTTTAAAGATATTGCAGAAAAATATAATATAAAAATAATTGGTGGAGACACTATAAGTAATGTTAAGTTAGATATAACTATCACCATAATTTCAAAAACAAATAAACCATTACTTAGAAGAGGAGTGCAAAATAGAGATATTTTAGCATACACTGGTGATTTGGGTAATTCTCTTAAAGACCTTAAAAAGCTTCTTAGTTTAGGTAAACTACATAAAAAGTCAAAGTTTTTAAATATAAATTTAAGAGAAAACTTTATAAATAAAACAAATAGACACTTAAAAGCAGGTATGGATATTTCAGATGGATTGTTTAGTGATTTGGGTAAAATGTCATCTGTAAATAAAATTGGTTTTAGATTTTATAAAAAAATACCAAAATCAGTTGGGTGTAGTGGTGAAGAGTATGAAATGTTAGTCGCCTTTTCTCCAAGAGATAAAAAAGCTATATTGCGTAAAGCTAAGCAAAGTAGAACAAAATTAACTATTTTTGCATCTGCATCAAGAAAAAAATATATAAATAGATGTAAAGCACATCATTTTTAAGGAATATAATAAGTATGGATAGATTTTACTCACTTGCACATTCAAGTATAGATTTTCATTTTAAACAATCTCCTCGTGATTTTGTTGTTGAAGAGATACCTCTTTATGAGTTTTCGGGAGAGGGTGAACATCTCATCCTTTTTATAAGAAAGAAAAACCTCTCTACAAATGAGATGATAGGTCAGTTTGCAAGATACTTGGGCATAAAAAACAGAGATATTGGTTATGCAGGTTTAAAAGATAAACATGCCATGACAAAACAGTATATTTCCATCAACAAACAATATGAAGAGGCGTTAGAAAATTTTAATTTTGAAGGGATTAAGATAATCTCTAAAACTTATCATAATAATAAACTGAGAATTGGTCACTTAAAGGGCAATCGCTTCTATCTAAAACTAAAAAAAGTAAATCCAACTTCAGCATTGAAAATAGATGAAGCTTTAAAAAATATATCTTTAGCAGGTATGCCAAACTTTTTTGGTTATCAGAGATTTGGAAATGATGGAGATAACCATATACTAGGAGAAAAACTTGCTAAAGGTGAAGCAAGACAGAGAAATCCAAGAGTAAAAAAGTTACTCATAAATGCTTATCAGAGTCATCTTTTTAACTTATGGTTAAGCAGACGACTTGAAATCAACTCTCTTGTTAGTAGTTTTGAAGCTAAGGAGATAGAAACACTTTTAAATATGCCAAACAATGAAGTGCAAAAGATGAAAGCACAAAAACATCCATTTAAGCTTATGAATGGAGATGTGATGGAACACTATCCAAATGGAAAACTTTTTGACTTTGAAGAAGACGATAATGATTTTGAGCGTTTTAATGCAAGAGAGATAAGTGTTACAGGTTTGCTTTGTGGTAAAAAAGTTAAAGTTGCTTCTGGTGCTGCTGGTGAGATTGAAAAAGATTTTGATGACAGCATAAATGCAGATGGGGCAAGAAGGTTTGCATGGGTTTATCCAACAGATATAGAAGGTAGATTTAACAAAGTTGAAGCACAATATGAGATGAACTTTACTCTACCTAAAGGCTCATACGCAACAGTGCTTATAGAAGAAATTGCAAAAAGAAAAATCAACTAAGGAAAGAAAACAGTTATGGAAAAAAGACATATTACATCACTTATCTCACAGAATTTTGGTAAATTTGCATCTAAAGAGTTCCCCTCATGGTTTCAAAATATAGTAAACCAATCATATGTATCTTTGATGGGACTAGATATGAGTGATTTTCATCATCCAAGTGGATACAAATCTCTAAATGCACTTTTTACAAGAAGATTAAGAGAGGAAAGAAAATTTTCTTTGGATGATGATGATTTTATATCCCCATGTGATTCTTATATATCTGAATGTGGAGAGCTAAAAGCTGACTATGCACTTCAGATAAAAGGGATGAGATATAAAAGTGATGAGCTTTTAGGTGATAGTTTTAGCCAAGAAGAAAAAAATATAGTTCATGACGGTAGTTTTATAAACTTTTATTTATCTCCAAAAGATTATCATCGTTACCATATTCCTACAAATTTAAAAGTAATTAAAGCAGTCCATATACCAGGAAAATTTTATCCTGTAAATGTACCATCTCTGAAAAAACGACTTAATCTTTTTGTGGAAAATGAAAGAGTTGTTATCCTTTGTGAAAGTAACTCTGGTAAAAGGTTTTATATGGTTTTAGTGAGTGCTTTAAATGTAGGAGTTATGAATGTCTCTTTTGAACCAAAAATTCAAACAAACGCAATAGCTACTTCACCACAGATATATGAATTTGAAGACCTTCATTTGAACAAAGGTGATGATTTTGGTTGTTTTGAGATGGGTTCAACTATCGTTATTTTGGCTGAGAAAGATATGCTAAAAGTAAATGTAAAAACTGGAGATAATGTTAAGTTTGGAGATAATATTGCAAAGGAATTTGTAACTGTTTAAGTAGTATATAAAAACCTTTTAATCTTCTTAGTTGGAGTTTTTACGAAAGGTTCTATTTGTTCAACAAACTTCACCATTCTTGAAAAAGATGAGATATTTGAGTTTACTTCTACTCTCATCTCTTCAAGTAAACTACTTATATTGTCTCTAATTTCTTCATCAGTTTTATAGTCTCCTTTAAACATTTTATCTATCATCTCATAGTCTAAATGAACTCTTGCAATAAGCTTGTCATCATCTCTTTGCATTACAAGAGCATCTAAGACTAGCTCATTTTGATTTATCCTTGCTTCTATCTGTTCTGGGTAGATATTTTCACCACCACTTCCTATGATTACATTTTTGCTTCTTCCACTTATAAATAAATATCCATCTTTGTCAATATAACCCAAATCACCTGTTAAAAACCAACCATCATCCATAACCTCAGCAGTTTGTTTCTCATCTTTATAATAACCCATCATGACACTTGGAGATTTTACTATTATTTCACCTTCACCAGTCTCTTTGTCTTTATTGCGAATTTTTATCTCAACACCAGCCATAGCTAGACCAGTAGATTTTATCTTTATAGTTTCGCCGAGTCTCGAACCAGCGATAAGTGGTGCTGTTTCTGTTAAGCCGTAGCCTATTATATAAGGAAATTTAGCATCTATAAGAAATTGTTCTACAAAAGGAGAAATACCAGCTCCACCAATGCCAAAAAAACGAAGTCTTCCACCAAAAGTTTCAATAAGTTTTTTACCTGCAATCTTGTTTAGTATTTTTCTGAAGAATGGTATAGAATATATAAGCCTCATGATAAAAGAGCTTGTAAACTTAGGTAAAACTTTGCTTTTATAAATCTTTTCTATGATAAGAGGGACACTTAACATCATCGTTGGTTTTACAATAGAAAATGATTTTAAAAGTACACTTGGTGTAGGTGCTTTATCTATATAAACAACACTTGAACCATGTAAAATAGGGATTAAAAGTCCAACAGTACACTCTAAAGTATGAGCAAGAGGTAGTATAGATAAAAATATATCATTTTCTTTAATATTGATATTTTTATATGCACTCATCGCATTTGTTACAAGGTTTTTATGAGAAAGCATGACACCTTTTGAATGTCCTGTTGTCCCAGAAGTATAAAGAAGTGCCGCCATATCATCTTCTTGCACTTCATCATTTTTAAAAGGTCTTATCTTATCTACAAATTTAGCACTATAGCTCTTGTTTGAAAGTTCTTCTATTGAACTCAAGTCGTCAAGTTTGATAGTACATTTAAAATCATGAACATCACACTCTTGTATAGTTGATAGATGTTTTGATGATACAAATACTGCTTTAGCTTCTGAATGTCTTATGATATGGTGAACATCCCCAACATGAAAGTCTGGAAGTACAGGAACAATAATCGCTCCAAAATAAGTAACACTAAAGTAAGCAACACCCCAGTTTGGCATATTTTCAGAGAGAAGAATAACTTTATCTCCTTTTTTTACACCACTATCTCTAAGTGTTTGTATCATTGTTTTAACTTTTTCATTAAATTGGGCGTATGTTATAGCATCTTTAGATACCTTGCTAAAAGCATTATTGTTTGCATAAAGGTCAAGAGAACGATTGAGTAGTGCTGGTAGAGTAAAGTTTTTGATACCTTCGTAAGGATATATCATGATGACCTCTTTTTGTACAAGTTTGCAACTATTATACAAAAGATATGTGAATATATAATAAAAAAAGAGTACAATTTTAAATATTTATCTGGAGAAAATATATGAATTTACATAAAATTATTTCAGGCTCTTTTATTCTTTTAGCCATGACAGTTAACTTTGGTTTTTTTTATGGTGATCCTACTGTTTTGATAGAACATAGTGCATTTGAACTATTTGCTGCAATAGTTATCAACCTTATTGCAACAGTTTTAAAACTTGGTGATAGAACACAATTAGGTTCTGTTTTACTTGCAACAAGCATAGTTGCTGATATTCAACTGATTGCTTCGGCTACTGTATGGGCATTTGCTGAGTATGTCATGAGTGATTTTGGCATGGAGGCAGTTGTTGCTATTATCTCTCTATCAGGTGGGGCTTTGATCGCCAATATTGTATCAGTTATACTTTTTATCGGTGATACATTAAAGTCTAAAAGATAGTATGATTTTACCATGAAAGAACAAATAATATGGATTATACTTAGGCGATTAAGAACACCATTTTTGATCCTTATTGTTACATTTGCTGTTTCAATAATAGGATTAGTATTGATTCCTGGTGTGGATAACAATGGCAATCCTTATCAGATGACTTTTTTTGATGCATTTTATTTTGTAACATACATGGCAAGCACTATTGGCTTTGGTGAAGCACCATATAGTTTTGATTATGCACAGAGGATATGGGTTAGTTTCGCTATATATTTTACTGTTATTGGTTGGTTTTATGGGATTGGTGCTACTGTATCGCTTATGCAGGATGAAGCACTAAAAAAAGCACTTCGTAGAAATGCTTTTAGAAGACAAGTTAGGCGACTTGATGATCCTTTTTACATTATATTGGGTTACAATAGTATAACTAAAAGCATAATAGATAGAATAAATGGACAAAACTATAGAGTAGTTGTTTTGGAGAAAAATGAAGAAAGGATTGATGAACTTATTGTAGAAAATTTTTACCCAAATGTTCCTGCTTTTATTGGAGATGCTACAAATCAAGAGATGTTAAAAATCGCAGGTATTCATCATAAAAATTGTGCAGGAGTCATATCTCTTTTTGAAAATGATATGATAAACTCTCAGATAGCAACTATATGTAAAATTTTAAACAAAAAACTAGATGTTATCGTCAAAGCAACTTCACCACAACAAGTTAAACACTTTGAAAACATGGGTTTAGAACATGTCAAAGACCCTTTTGACATCATCTCTAAACGCATCTTTTATGGTATCACTTCACCACATATATGGCTTTTAGAAATGTGGATGTATGGACATATACTTAAGCTTAGAAAAAGAGATAGATTTCCAAAAGGTCGTTATATCGTTTATGGTTATGGTCGCATGGGACATGCTATTATCAATGGTTTACAAAAGGCTAATGTTGAGTATGTAAAACAGGAGATAGATACAAAAGAGTATCTGCATAGAAAAAATACAACTATTTTTGGTGATGATGAAGATATTCAATCTCTTATAGATTTGGATATAAAATCAAGTGACTGTATTATAGCGGCTACAAAAGATGACCTTCTAAATCTAACAATACTAAATACTGCTAAACAGTTAAATCCTGACATATTTACTATTGCTAGAGAAAATTCACTTGACGACCTCAATATTTTTAAAGCTGCAAAGGTAAATAAGATATATGTTGTTGAACAAATATTAGCTGATGTTACTTATAAATATATCTCAAGACCTTTAGCTGATTTGTTTATAACAGAGGCTAGAAAAAAAGATGAAGAGTGGGCTGAGGTTATTGTCAATATGTTAAATAATGTAACAGGCATGAACCCTATGTATTTTGAAACAAGATTAGATGATGAAAATGCATATGCTTTAAGTATAGAGTTAAATGCAGGAAAAAACATCACATTGGCAAACCTAAGACGCTCTCGTGAAGATAGAAATAATCTTTTAAGCATTGTATTTCTTCTTTTAAAAAGAGATGATGAAGTGTTTTTAATGCCAAACTCTAATATGCAACTTCATGTAGGAGATGAACTTTTAATAGTTTCAGATGCTGAAAATTATGAAGATTTTGAATATATCATCAACAATATATATGAACTAGAATATGTCTTGGGATATGAAGCATAATATTTTGTTATTATTTAAAAAAAAACAGTTTAAGTTTATTTTTAAGGGGGGGGATATAATGACTTAATAAAAAAAAAGGATGTTTATGTTCGCCCTATCAAATATAAGTATGAAGGTGAAAATCTTAGGACTTTTCCTCATTCCAACACTTGCCCTTATCTACCAAGTTACAGTAAGTTCTCTCGATAAGTATGATACTTTACAAGAAGACAAGGTTACAAAAAAGTATATAGAACTCTCTATAGCACTCTCCTCCTTGGTTCATGAGTCACAAAAAGAGCGTGGTATTACCGCTGGTTTCTTAGGCTCACACGGTAAGAAGTTTGCAGATACGCTACCAATACAAAGAGTGGCAACTGATGCGAAGGCAAAAGCACTCAGCTCAGATGTTCAACAGCTCAAAGAAGAGGCTTCGGGTAAACAGACAATATTTGTTGATGAGTTAAGCACTGCGATGAATAAACTCTCAAACCTTCAGTCTTTACGCTCACAAGTAACATCTCAGTCCATACCTAAAGCAGAAGCCATAGCTTTTTACACTACGATGAACAAGATGATGATAGACACCATAGCTTCTATCTCAAAAGAGTCTAGTAACCCTGATATTGTAGAAGCTTTAATCACTTATGTGAACTTCTTACGAGCAAAAGAGAAGATGGGAATAGAGCGTGCAGTGGGAACTGGTGCTTATGCTACTAAAAGCATAAACCTAAGACTAAAAATGAAGTTTTCTTCTCTTCGTTCACAACAGGAGGCTTTTTTAGAGGGCTTTGAAACTTTAGCTTCAGAGAAGATGATAAAAGAGTATCAATCAATCAAGTCAGATGATACATTTACTAAGGTAGATGCAATGGCAAAGATGCTTCTTAGTGCAAATAAGCCTGAAGATTTCAAAGTAAGTGCTAGTGAATACTTTAAAACTATAACAGCAAAGATAAATCTTATGAAGTCTGTAGAAGATAAGATTTCAGCTGAGATGATAGAAGACATAGACAGAGACATGAGTAAAAACAGAAATGCCCTTACTCTCTTGTTGATTATAAATATACTCATCGTCTCTATGCTTTTGATAATAGGTTTTATAGTTGTTACTAGTATATCTAAAGTAATGACAAACTTACAAAACCATATGCAAACCATAGCACAAACGAAAGATCTTACACTCGTTTGCAAGATGGAATCAGAAGATGAGTTAGGTCAAATCGCTAAAGAGCTTAACACTCTTGTAGCATCTATCCATGTCCTTGTTGCAGATGCAAAAAACTCCTCAAATGAAAATGCTTCTATAGCTCATGAACTCTCCACTACTGCCATCGGCGTAGGAAACAATGTCGAACAGTCTGTAAGCGTCGTTAATGCTGCAAATGAAAAAGCAACAAATATCAAAACAGATATGGCGAACTCTGTACATGAAGCACAAAGTTCTAAAGAGGACATCATAAGAGCAAATGTAAACCTCGAAGAAGCGAAAGAAGATGTTATCAAGCTTACTCATAGTGTTCAAGAGAGTGCTGAGAAAGAGAGTGAACTTGCAGAGCAGATGGAAAGACTCTCTAGCGAAGCTTCTCAAGTTAAAGAGGTTCTTGAAGTTATATCAGATATCGCCGACCAAACAAACCTTCTTGCCCTTAATGCTGCCATAGAAGCAGCTCGTGCTGGTGAGCATGGACGAGGCTTTGCCGTGGTAGCTGATGAGGTACGCAAACTTGCAGAACGCACTCAAAAATCACTTGTAGAGATAAATGCGACTATAAATGTCATCGTACAGTCTGTAACAGATGCTTCAGGCAATATGAGTGCAAATGCAAAAGATATTCAAGCTCTTGCTGAAGTCTCTAGTGAGGTTGAAGAGAAGATAAATGAGACTGTATCACTTGTAAATGAAGCAGTAAGTGCAACAGATAAAACAGTAGAGAGCTTTGAAGTCTCAGGTAGAGATGTAGAAGCTATCGCAGTACAAGTCAATGAAATAAATGAACTCTCCTCACAAAACGCTAGAAATGTAGAAGAGATAGCCGCTGCTGCAGAGCATCTTAACTCTATGACAGATAACCTTCATATACAACTTGAGACTTTTAAAACAAACTAAAATTTTACTCATAGGGGCTTCAACAGGAGGTCCTTCTGAGATAGAAAAGATTATCAACTCACTCCCTTCTTTGCAAAATACCCTTGTAGTCATAGCACAGCATATGCCTGAACTTTTTTTAGAAAACTTTGCAAAGACACTACAGAGAAAAAGCCCAAATCCTCTTGTCCCTCTTGCTAAAAATACACCTTTGCAAAGTGGAAATATTTATCTCTGTAAGGAGTCTATGTTAGTAGATGCGAAGAGTTTAGAGTTTAAAAAACCAAATGATAAAGGCTTTTATAACCCAGATATAGAGATACTCTTTGGCTCTTTTGTATCATTAGCTAGAGAGTATGAGATGATGGCAGTTATCTTAACAGGCATAGGAAATGATGGCTCAAAAGCAGCACTGCAACTTAGCCAAAATGGTGCTAGAATTTTAACCGAAGATGCAAAAAGTAGCATAGTGGATGGAATGCCGAGTGCAGTGAGGAAGAGTGTTGCAAAAGCAGAAGCATACTCTTTGGAAAAAATTATAGAAGAGATAGGAGGATTTTGTGTTTAGTTTTTTTAAAAAGAAAAAGCAGAATGAACAAAAAGAGGAAGCACAAAACATACTATATGATTGTGAAGATGTCTCAGAGGTGATGAACTACTTTGAGAAAGAGACAGGTATTACCTTTAAAAAGCAGAAAAATATTCTCAAAAGTAAACTTACACTCTTTTGTAAAACAAATAAGATACACTCCTTCATGAGTCTCCTAAACTCCGTAAAGGATGATGGAGAGATGAAGCAAAAGCTTATCAATCTTCTCACAACAAATGAGACATATTTTTATAGAGAGTTCTCTCAGATACAAGAATTAGTAAAAAATGTACAAAAAAGAGAGAGTAAAGCACCCATAACTATACTTTGTGCTCCATGTGCAACAGGCGAAGAACCTTACTCTATAGCCATAGCCCTTCTTGAAGCTGATACTGGAGTAGAGTTTAGCATAACAGGTATAGACATTAACTCTCATGCTCTCCAAAAAGCAAGAGAAGCAAGTTACATAAAAAGACATATAGGAAGTTTAGATGAAAGCCTAGTGGGGAGATACTTCCATCTTAGAGATGAAAAGTACATACTCAGCGAAAAAGTGAAAGAGAGAGTTAGTTTTAAAAAGAAAAATATTTTTGAGCAAGAGTTTATAGACTTAGGAAAGTTTGAGTATGTTTTTTCCAGAAATATGCTTATCTACTTCGATAAGGAGACAAAACTCAGAGCAAAAATTATCTTGGAGAGTATGCAAAAAGAGCCAAGTGTCGGTGTTTTTTTTGGACATGCTGATCTGTTTTAAAAAATAATCTCTTCTTTTGCAACAGTAGTGTATTATTCGTTTATTATTATAAAGGTTTCACTTGAGTAGAAGAAATAAAAACAGACAGCCAAATCAAAAAAAAGATACCCATACATTTACAAATAAAGATTTTCTTCCTACTACTCGTGCCGATATGGATGAGAGAGGCTGGGACTACTGTGATGTCATTCTTGTAAGTGGTGATGCATATATTGACTCTCCTTTTATCGGTGTGGCAATGGTTGGGCGAATGCTTGAGCGTATGGGTTATAGAGTGGGGATGATAGGGCAACCTGATATAAACTCTGCTGATGATATTTCTCGTTTGGGTGAACCACGGCTTTATTGGGGTGTTAGTGGTGGGAGTGTTGATAGTATGGTTTCAAACTATACAGCTACTAAAAAGTTTAGAAACTCTGATGATTATACTCCTGGTGGGAAAAATACCAAACGACCAGATAGAGCTTTGAGCGTTTATTGTAACCTTATTCGTCGTCATTTTAAAAACACAGCTCCTATTGTCCTCGGTGGAATAGAAGCAAGTTTAAGGCGAGTTACACATTATGACTATTGGTCAAATAAATTACGAAAACCTATACTATTTGACTCTAAAGCAGATATTCTTATCTATGGTATGGGTGAAATAGCACTAGAAGAACTTACAAAAGCGATAGACACAAAGCAAGACTTTAAGGACATAAGAGGTGTATGCTATATCTCAAAAGAGCCAGTTTATGAGTATCATCAACTTCCATCTCATCAAGAGTGTTTAGATGAAAAAGAGAAGTATATAGACCTATTTGACCTCTTTTATGATAACAATGACCCTATAGCAGCAAAAGGTTTGTGCCAGAGAGTCGATACTCGTTTTTTGATTCAAAATCCTCCATGCGACCACTTAAATGAAGATGAGATGGATGCAAACTCAAACCTACCATTTACAAGAGAACTTCACCCTTACTATGCAAAACAGGGCAAAGTAAAGTGTTTGGAGACTATTAAATTTTCTATCATGACGCATCATGGATGTTGGGGAGAGTGTAACTTTTGTGCTATTGGTGTGCATCAAGGACGAACTATTCGTACTCGTTCAGAAGATAACATTTTAAAAGAAGCAAAAGATTTTAACAAGTACAAAGATTATAAGGGAATTATCTCTGATGTTGGTGGACCTACTGCAAATATGTATGGATATGAGTGTAAAAAGAAGTTAAAACTTGGAACTTGTGATCATCAAAGATGTGTGGATGCAAATCATCTATGCAGTACGATGAAAGTTGATCACTCACGAAATATCAATCTTTTACGACAGGTGAGAGAAGTGGAGGGTGTGAGAAAAGCTTTTGTTGCTTCTGGTGTTAGGTATGACTTGATAACAGCTGATAAAAAGCATGGTTACTCTTACTTAAAAGAGATGGTGAAGCATCATATCTCAGGACAGATGAAAGTAGCACCTGAACATACACAACAACATGTGCTTGAACTTATGGGCAAACCTGGAAAACAGACGCTTATAGACTTTAAAAAGTTATATGATAAGCTAAACGCAGAAGAGGGTAAAAAACAGTTTCTTACTTACTATCTTATAGCAGCTCATCCAGGGTGTGAAGAAAAAGATATGCATGAGTTAAAACGCTTTACAACTGATGAACTACAGATGAACCCAGAACAAGCCCAAGTTTTTACTCCAACACCTGGAACATACTCTGCTGTCATGTACTACACTGAAATGGATCCAAAAACTCGCAAAAAAATCTTTGTAGAAAAAGATACAAAACGAAAAGAGAAACAAAAACAGATAGTTGTAGCTAAAGATAATTTTTCTAGTGGGTTTGCTTCTTAATATATAATACAAATTATAGCCCTAAAAATAGGGCCATAAAGCTACTCTGTAACTTCTACAACAACTGGAGTTGATTCCCAGATGCCGTGCTTAGTACAGTAACCTTGAGCTACTAGGTTTAGTTTTTTACCCATTGGACGGATGTTAAAAGTAACTTCTGCATGAGATTTCTCATTTCCTAATGTTCCTGGAACAAAAGAAGTTGATGCAAGTTTTGTTTCACCATTATAAAGAGTGATACTTTCAATATAATGATCAAAATCATCTGGGTGAGTATATTCTTGACCCATTTTAACATTTACTGCTAGCATTTCGCCTTTTTTAGCATCACCTTCAACTGTGATAAATGGTGAGTGACGGTCAATTAAGTCCTTTTTTGCTTCTCTTTCTACTGTGTCAATATCAACATATTTGTTAATCTTTGGCATATTCATTCCTTGTGTTTGATTTGTGTTATTGTAACTATAAAAACATTTACTTAAACATAAAGAAGACAATATTTGTCTTCTTTAAGATTTGTTTAATATTACTTTTTAAAACTAGATTTTTCTATGATAACTGGATAAAAATAGCCATATCCAAAATCTTTATCTATTATAACTGTTCCTGTAGCAGATACAATATCTCCTTTTTTTGGTGTAGCCCCTGTTGATGTAAATACTATGTCATCCATGTTCTGAAACCTACTACCATCTTCCACATGAACCCAATTTATTTTCATGATACCAGTTGATACTTTTGTAACTTTAGCCCTAATTGTGATGCTTTTATTGGCATATTTAGAACGGTTTTTAAAAAGCTCTGCTACAGTAATAGTCCCTGCTTTTTTATATGAAGATGTTAAGATA
>Ga0256829_1000813_pt1 | contig 28315 bp, 27 predicted proteins | sample 131447metaG_FD_185979 | JGI IMG/M metagenome (GOLD analysis project Ga0256829, IMG submission 185979) | Hydrothermal vent microbial communities from Lau Basin, Pacific Ocean - 131-447 | ecosystem: Environmental > Aquatic > Marine > Hydrothermal vents | place: Pacific Ocean: Lau Basin | collected... | reverse complement strand
ACGCGAAGGTTTACCTGAACGGGTCCCTAATCTCCGCGGACTCAAGATCGCCTTCTTCAAGGGTGTAGTATAGAAACGAAGCCGCGGTTATGTTTATTCTTGACCTGTCGAGGAGATACTCAAAAACCCCCCTGAAGAGAAGAAGAAGCGCCAACATAAGGTATCCTCCTCTAAGGAGGTTCGCAGTAAAGAAGAGGACCGATGCAATTACATAAAGAGACGCATACCCCCCGTAGGGGGTGTTGTTAGCCCTTAGCTTCATCCAGTATACTACAAACCTAACCCTACGGATTAAGCTGTAAAACTCCCTGTTCATGAGAATGGACGTCAAGAACAGAGCAGAAGCCGTCAGGTATGTCAGCGCCCCTACCATGTTGCCAGACATAAGTTCAATACCTGTCATGAGAAGAGAAGCTAAGGCAGATACCTCAAGGAGGGTAATATAAAGCGACATCACCAGAAGGAAGCGCCTTCTCTCCCTGGGAAATCTTGCTTTAATCCGCATGGTGCTTTACCTGAGACTACACCCTTATTAGAACCCCCTCAAGCTCGCTGTTCAGAGACTTAACGATATGGAACTCGGTCAGCCTGCCCTTCTTTTGGGTTCTCACTACAGTGGTCGCTATGTCCTCCAGGAGCTTTATGACAAACCTCTTATCTACTGGGAGGATGTCCTTTTTGAGCAAGTAGATGCCCAGCCTGCTTGTATTTCCTATGTACCCGGCCAGCTGGTCTATTATCACCTGAATGCCCCTGTGGGAGAACTCCGAGACGACAAAGAGCTTCTCCAGTCCGATTACGACCGCCAGAACCTTCCTGTCAGAGTTACCTATTACTGGCTCATAAGCCTCTCTGAACTTTCTTAGCATAATCGTGGGTTCAGAAATTCCCTCTATGTGGGCAATGACGTGCCCCTGCTTTTTGACCCCGCCTATTTTAATGACGTCGGCGTTGTTGAGCAGCGAAACGTCCAGACCCATGAGCTTTGCCTTTGAAACCAGCGTCGAGTACGAGTCGAGGATGTCAATTACAATGATTTTGAACTCTTCTGACTGGGCCCACAGGAGCGTGTGGTATACCCCCATACCCATGTCACCCTCGCCGGTTCTCTCAAAGAGAACTGTCTCCCCTGGCTTGATGGACTCCCACATTTTCACGATTATCATGTCCCGAAGTCCCATTTTCACCCCACCTTAAGTGGATATTTTGACCTAGGACTTTAAATCAGTTGCGTTGGCGGATTTCTAAGAATTTAAGGGGAGGGGAGTGCCTTGAGTCATGCGGGAAATTTCACGGTCCCGGCCGGTTTCCTCACTCCTTAACTCTAAAATCCAGGGGTTTCTCCAGCCCCCAGAACCTGCAGAACGAGCAGACCTCACCGCTCGATGGCATCCCGCAGATCTTGCACTCCCTAAGCTCCGCCTCCTCCAGCTCGGCCTCAAAAAGGCCCTTCTTCCTTAGGTAGCCCTTGACGAAGTTGATTTTGGTCCCGGGCCTCTTCTCCTCCATCTCGTTCAGGATGGCCTTCCACTCGAGCGTCGTTGCACCCCTAGCGTGCGGGCACTCATCCATCTCGTATTGTATGCCGTCCGCCAAGGCGTAGGCAACGACCTCCCGCTCCGTGACCTCGTAGAGGGGCTTGATTCTCCTGACCAGCTTCCCGTTGAAGGCCGCCGGGGTAACCGGGCCCTGCTTCGCTAAATACTGCGTGTTCCAGTTCATCAGGTTGTTGAAGATGAAGCTCGCCTCGTCGTCGAGGTTATGACCTGTCGCCACCACATTGAAGCCGTTGTCGTAGGCGAACTTGTTGAAGATGTAGCGCTTGGTCAGGCCGCAATAGGAGCAGGTTGGCCTTCTAGTTCTGACCTCGCCAATTCCAGCCCCTAAAAGCTCCCTCACACGGACGATATGGAGGGGGACGCCTATCTTCTCACATTGTCTCTTTGCATAGCGCTCGCCTTTCTCACTGTACTCGCCTATGCCAAGGTTTATGTGGAGGCACTCTATGTTGTAACCGAACTTCTTGAGGATGTAGGCTGTCACGGCCGAGTCCTTACCGCCACTGACAACAACTAAGACTCTCTCCTCCTGTTTGAGCATCTTGTAGCGCTCTATCGTCCTCTTCACCTTTCTCTCGAAGTACTCCGTAAAGTGTTCCTCGCAGAGGTACATCTTCGGATAATGGAGTTTGATGAAGGCCGGTCTCTCACAGAACTTGCATTTCACGGGCATTCTTTCCACCGGGAATAGAGGGGAGAGGGGGAGCTTTTAACGTTAACCTCTCAACCGGCCTAAGCTCGTCTCTTCCTAACAAAAAGTACTGTGCCCACCACAATAATCACCATCAGTCCGGGCCCGCAGATTTTGTGAGTCCCTTTCGTGCTCGTTGAAGCTGGAGTAATGGTTTCTCCAACTATCTTTGTTAAAGAGTTCGTATTCTTCACTTGCGTCTGCGTCTTAGCACTACAAACCCCAAAACTCACGCTCGAATTGAAATACGGGTTAGGCAAATTCCTAGCTAGGTCCCCCCGCGGACTCATGAGTCTAAGCAAATCGAAAGCAGGCTTTAAAGTTCCATTCACATAATAAAGGGCAAAAACACCCAAGGAATTATCCACAGGGAGGAGGTAATCCCCCCAACTTAGGATTGCCCCGCCAAAACTGAAATCTTCCGCATAGTCAAACCACCCTGGGGGGATTATTAAGTAGCCCTTTCCGTCTTTTGCCGCGGCGAGATGCCACCCCCACACCTCCGGAGGATAATACTCAGCCAGCTCACTCAAAGGAATCCTAATGGTCGCGTCATCAAACCGGAAAACCATGTAACCCCCATCGACCGTCCCATTGACAACAAAACCACCGGAATTGTGGAAGTTGTTAACCAACCGCCAGCAGGTTCCATTGAGAACGTAAGCTTCTGAGGAATTCAGAACCTGGGGAGACTCCACCCAGAGGAGTTCGTAACGTTTCCTCCACACGCCAAGCCTGAACTCGTAAAGCCACCACCAGGGTTCTTTAGTGTTCCCCCACGTTGGTGAGAGGTTGAAAAACCTCGGAACGCCGTTCACGACGAGGTAGGGGTAACGGAAGGGAATCCACCCCCACCCCGGTTCCTCTATCGTGACGATGAGGATTGTGGAACTGCCGTTTGAAACCATGGAGTATGAGAGCGAGACATAGCGCGAGTACCTGCCCCCGAAAAACTTGGAGAAGAATTTACTGGCTGGGAGCGGAGTTATCCACGTTTGCGGCGTTTCTGTGATGACGGGATTTTCCAGGTCTCTGAGGGGGTCGCCTTGAGGCGTGATTAGTCTTAGAACATCCACGAGGGGTTTTAACCTTCCCTTCGAGTACAGGAGGATTGGAATCGACTGGTTGGCTTTCAACTCAACGCCTTTTGAAAAGTTAACGCCTGTGTAAACTTTTCCGGCAGTTTTCCAGTAGCTTAAATGTAGGGAGTAGATGAGGAGGCACTTCCTGTGGATGGTTTTGTATGAGGCGGTTGTGGAGTTCCAGATGTAAACCACGTCAGAGTAGATTACTCCCCCAAGGTCGTTCAGGAGCTGTCTGGGGTAGTGTTTTAAGAGCTCTTTCACCGGGACTTTGTAGGTCGTGTTTGGGCCGTTGAAGATTACGTATTCGCCCTCCACGCGCCCGATCAGCTGAGAGTTCATGGCATAGTGTTTGACAACCACGAGTACTGTATTATTACAGAGCCAGAAGTAGTTGAAAGTTGTGCTGTTTTTGGCTTGCCAGTGGATAATGGGAAAGTCGTGGTACGCGAATACATCGAAGCTGTTTGTTGGCCAGGGGAGGGTTACGTTTCCGAGTTCGTGATTAACTCCCGGGAGGTTTGTCAGGTTCACGTATTTGAAAGTCCAGTTCGTAATGTTGTAATACGAGGGGAATGCCCGGTAAAGAAGACGGTAATCTCCGGGGGACGAGCCGTTCACCCGCCAGTAAGGTTTTACAGTTAGTAAAAACATGTACGGTAGAACTCCCTCGATGGTGATTTGATAAGCCCGAAACCCTCGTATATTCGAGGCACTTACTCTGTGAAAATGAACGGCAGGAGTCAAAAGTAAAAAGGCAAGGAAGATTGCTACCATTCGGGACATCTTCCCCTCACCGCGTCCACAACCTTAAAGTCTGTGCCGAAGTAGTAAGCCCTATCTGGGAAGAGCGTGTCAGTAGCACGTTCTGGTGGGATTGGTTCCCGATTGAATATTTCATAATCTACCTCAAGGATTGCCCCAACATACTGACAGGCACGTTCAAGGCATCCTTCATTATCACACACGTAATGATTGTTCTCATATTTGCACAAAGCACAATGCCCACTCTGACTGTGAAGGACAGCACTGTCGGCTTCCATCTCTATTGAAAGTGAGCTCTCATAAATCCATTTAACCTTCTTGACGAGTTCATCAGAAGTGTATGTGGAATTGTACTGGTAATAGTTCGGTTGAACAAAAACGTAATCAAAATGCTTACTAATGACTGGGATTCCACTGCTGTCCCTTAAGTATTCAGCACTTCTCGCCCCAGTTGCTGGAATCCAGACGAGTTCATGTCCACGATTGTGAATGTAACGGGACATGTCTCTGATGAAGGCTTTGTAATCATCTACGTATTCTTTCGTGTTGGCGTTATACATTGGGCTGAAGTAATCTACAAAGTTGGGGTCATGCTTTGTGGCCTGAAGGCAACTCTCGTAACTCCAGTAGAAGCCCACCCTGTAATCATCAACCACACTCAGAACGCCATCAATCCATCCGTGCCAGTATGATTCATCAAAACCATTCATTGGACAATCTCTCGGTGGTGCAGAGTATTTCTTCTTCTCGTTCAACGGATTTCGAATCGGGTTATCCAAACCGTAAGAGAAGGGTATCGGCACGTAGTACTTTATGGTTCCAACCCGTGAGGAAATCCACAGCGAAAGAAACTGTCCATCCAAATAACCGACGTCATATCTGGACTTGCCCTTGTTGGGATTGTCACTATCTACGTTCCAATCGTAGTATCCATTGCAGAGGGCACGGACGTACTCTTGAAGTTTATTGTACCTATACTGGTTAGTACCGTTTTCTGGGAGGTGGGGCCCACCGTAACTTAAGGATCCCAAGAACACAATCCTGTCAAAACCCCTCTCCCTGAAGTCCTCAATGGTGGCTTTTCTACTCCCCACAGTCATCCTCGACTCGTAGTCGGAACCATTCCATGTAACCCACCACAAACCAAACTTCGACATAAGAAATCACCAATTCTCAATAGTTAATTAGTCTATAAAAATCTATTGGTTAAACTAATGGTGATTAAAATAGACAAAAAGTTCCAAAACAAGACGAATTCAGAGAGAAGTAAAGAATTACAACGCCCTTTCTATGAATACAAACTCATGCTTCCATCTCCTCAATTTTCTCCTTCCAGTTCCCCGGCTTCCTGAACTCCTTCTCCGTGTAAAGGCCCTCCTTCTTCAGTATCCCCCTTGCCGCTAAGAGGCCAGTAGCGGCGGCGTTAACTATGTCCCTGCTCAGCCCGGCACCGTCCCCTGCCGCGAAGATGTTCTCGATGCTAGTCTCAAGGTTTCCGTCGACCTCAACCTTCATCGCGTAGTATTTGATCTCCGGGGCGTAGAGCAGTGTGTGGTCGCTCGCAATCCCGGGGAGAACGCGGTCTAGCTTCTCAAGGCCCTCTATTATGTTGGTCACGACGCGATGCGGAAGGGCCATCGCTACATCCCCCGGCGTGACGTTCCTCAGCGTCGGCTCGACATCACTTCTCCGTATTCTATTCCACGTACTCCTCCTTCCCCTCCTGAGGTCTCCGAGGCGCTGGATGAGGGGCTTTCCCCCGCCTATGGTCGTGGCGAGCTGCGCTATGCTTCCCCCATAGGCTGTGGTGTCCTCCACCGGCTCAGTCAGCTCTATCCTGCTCAGAAAGGCAAAGTTCGTGTTGTTGCTCTTCTTCCCATGCATGGAGTGGCCGTTAACGCCAACGAAGCCGTCGTAGCGCTCCTCAACGACGAAGCCGTTAGGGTTGGTGCAAAAAGTCCTCACAAAGTCGTCGTAGGTGTTGGTGTAGATGTGGAACTTCGGGTCGTGGTTTATGCTCGTTATCGGGTCCATCACTATGGCGGGAACCTCGACGCGGACGCCTACGTCAATCGGGCCGTGTCTGGCCTTCAGCCCTATCTTCTGGGCCACGTCGTGGAACCACTCCGCTCCCCCTCTGCCCGGCGCAACTATGATGTATCTCGCCTTAATCTCAAAGATGTCACTCCCCTTCTGGACTTTAACCCATCCCCGACCGAATTCTAAAGCTTTCGTCCAGAGGAGGAACTCTACGCCTTTACCTTCGAGGTGCCCTTTGATGTCCCCTATGACCTCCGGCGTCCTGTCGGAACCTATGTGCCTCTGGATTATCGGGATGAACTTTACTCCCGCCTGGGCCGCTCTCTGCTCCCAGTAGCGAACCTGCTCCGGATCCCCCTTGAAAAGGTTCCTCGGCGTTTTGTGCCTCAGAAAAATCTGATCAACCTCACAGACGAGTTGCCAGGCGTAGTTCTCGTCGTTCGTCAGCTCGGCTAGGTCACCCCCGATATCGGGCCTGAGGTTGATGGTTCCATCACTCAAGCCCCCGGCACCGCCAACGCCGCTCATTATGTGACAGGGCTGGCAGCCGATGCAGTAGCCGAGCTCGTACATCGGGCAGGTGCGCTGGTCTATGTCCCCTCCCTCATCCACCACAAGAACTCTAAAATTGCTCCTTTCCGCGAGTTCGTAGGCCGCAAAAAGCCCTGCGGGACCAGCACCTATAATCACAGCATCGTAGACTTTTCCGCTTCCGTTTTCAGAAACCATATTTCCCTTGCTAACTTTCAGGGCTTGTACCTTAAAAATCTTTTGGCATGTTTTTGATGAATATTTGGAGAACATACCCATAAAATTGACGTATAAATGTCGAAACATTTAATCTTCGCTAGGGGTTGTCGGAAAGGACGGGAGACACCCCGTAACATTCGGAGAAAGAAAGAACGACCGAATCCTGTATATGGGTATCGACATGAGCCGAAGATGAGCCAAGCCCCGGGTAGTGCCTGTTCTATCCTCGCATACACGTGGGCATAGGTTTATAAGAAATATTTCACATCGATATAAACGCGCTGAAGGTGGCGGGAGGCTTCGTTCTCTTTAAGATAGGCTTCGACGCACTTGAGAGCGGGGGGATGTTCACCCTAAAGAGGGAGAGGGATATCTTAGCTTTAGCGGCCGTCCCAGTCGCGATGCCGCTCATAGCCGGACCAGCTGCAATAACCGCCGTGATAACTCTCACCGCCGAGCAGGGTTACATCGTCTCCCTCACCGCGACGGCCATAGCAATAGTGCTCGTTGCCCTCTCAATGTTCATAGCACTCTACATGATGAAATCCGTGAACAAGACCGCGCTGAGCATTACGATAAGGGTAATCGGTCTCTTTATAATGGCAATTGGAGCGCAGATGATGGTTGAGGGTGTGGTTGGGATATACCTCCATATGATTTCCTCTGGAGGGACTTAACTATCGAATCGACAAACCGTTCTGGGCTAACCTTTTAACCCCCTTCCACTTTTCTTAGCGAGGAGGGTTGAGGATGAAGAGGCTCGAGAAGGTTAAGGGAACGCGAGACTTGCTCCCGGAGGAGATGGCAAAGAGGAGATGGATCTTCGAGAGAATAAGGAATGTATTCGAGAGGTATAACTTTCATGAGGTTCTCACGCCCACCTTTGAGTACACAGAGCTTTTCAAGCTGAGGAGCGGTGAGGAGGTCGTTGAGCAGCTCTACGCCTTCGACGACAAGGGCGGGAGAAACCTCTCCCTCAGGCCGGACATGACCTCGAGCGTCGCCCGTCTCTACGTCAACTCTTTCCAGAACGCTCCAAAGCCCGTGAAGTGGTATTACATGGCCAACATGTTCCGCTACGAAGAACCACAGAGCGGCCGCTACCGTGAGTTCTGGCAGGCGGGCGTTGAACTCCTCGGGAGCGATAAGGTTGAGGCCGATGCCGAAGTCATAGCGCTCTTCGTCGAGAGCTACCTCGCGACCAGTTTGAAGGAGTTCACGGTTAACATCGGCGACCGCGTTCTGCTCGACGAGTTCGCGAAGATGATCAGCGTTAAAGATGACATCGGACTCATGAGGCTCATCGACAAGAAGGACAAGATGAGCAGGGAGGATTTCATTGGAGCGCTTAAGGAATTCGGTTTAAACGACGACGGCGTTAAGAAGGTTCTCGCGCTGGTTGACATTAAAGGCCTTCCGGATGAGGTTCTCCCGAAGGCGGAGGAGCTTTTCACGAGCGAGGAAGCGAAAGCCGAGATCAAGCGCCTCTATGAGCTTGTTGATCTGCTCGATGCCTACGGCATTTCCAGGTGGATAAGGATAGACCTTGGAATCGCCAGGGGCTTTGACTACTACACGAGCGTCGTCTTTGAGGCGATAGCGCCGAACGACCTCGGAATCGGATCAGTTGGTGGCGGCGGCAGGTACGACAACCTAATAGAGGTCTTCGGTGGAAAGCCTACCCCGGCAACGGGCTTTGCCATAGGAATCGAGAGGCTCATCCCGATACTCGAGTGGAAAGACCTCATTCCGGAGCCAAAGCTCAGACCTGATGTTTATGTGGTTCCGATAGGGAAGGACGCAGAGGTCAAAAGGGCCGCCACTGAGGTCGTCTCCACCTTGAGAAGGGCAGGCATTAAAGCGGACGTTGAGCTGACGGGCAGGAAGGTAAGAAAGGCCCTTGACTACGCCGACAGGCTCGGCGTTCCCTACGTCGTCCTCATTGGGAAGAGGGACCTAGAGGAGGGGAAGGTAACGATAAGGGATATGGAGAGTGGTGAACAGAGGATTCTGGAAAAGGAGAACGCCATAAAGGAAATAGTGAAACTTTTGGGGCTTTAGTCCTCATACAAGCTATAGATTCCCCACATTTTCCTAATTATTCGTACTTCAAAGCGCCTCATGGAGGTACCTGAAGGTTATTAAGGATTAACACTCATGAAGTTTGAAGCATCCTGTGGGATGCTTATCTGGGATGATGAGTCTGGAGCCCCCTGAGAGGTGATGATTTCCAAGGGGCTGACCGATATGATACGGGAGCACCTCTACCAGGAGTACATTGAGGAAATCGACAGGCTTGAGCGCTCGATAGTGGAACTGGAGGAGCGGATAAACAAGCTAAAGATGCAGCTCCGCCTGAAGGTAGACGAGGCCAACAGCCTGGCGATAGAGAACGCGAACCTTCGCCACAGGCTCGAGCTGATGGAAAGGCGCGAGAAGACCCTTACCGAACTCCTGAGGTCGTTGAAGCTTCCCCACGTCATTATCAACGAGGAGGACTTTGAGGACGTTGACGTTGACCTCGGCCCGGGCCTCAAGGACGACCAGAAACCTTAATTAATGCGAGACTCTTCTTAGTTTAGCTTAAAGAGGTGAAGGTTATGAGTATGGACATGAGCACGAGGATGTTTAAGGAAGAGGGATGGATTAGAAAGCAGTGCCCGAAGTGCGGAAAGTTCTTCTGGACGCTCGACCCGGACAGAGAGACCTGCGGAGACCCGCCGTGTGACGAGTACTCCTTCATCGGAAAACCCGGAATTCCAAGGAAATACACCCTAGACGAGATGCGCGAGGCCTTTTTGAGGTTCTTCGAGAAGCATGGGCACGGAAGGGTTAAGCGCTTTCCAGTTCTGCCGCGCTGGCGCGATGACGTTCTCCTCGTTGGGGCTTCAATCATGGACTTCCAGCCGTGGGTCATAAGCGGAGAGGCCGACCCACCCGCGAACCCGCTCACGATAAGCCAGCCGTCGATTCGCTTTACTGACATAGACAACGTCGGAATAACTGGCAGGCACTTCACGATGTTCGAGATGATGGCCCACCACGCCTTTAACTACCCGGGCAAGCCGATTTACTGGATGGACGAGACCGTTGAGCTTGCCTTCGAGTTCTTCACCAAGGAGCTGGGTATGAAGGCCGAGGACATAACCTTCAAGGAGAACCCGTGGGCCGGTGGGGGAAATGCCGGGCCTGCCTTCGAGGTGCTCTACCGCGGTCTTGAGGTCGCGACGCTCGTCTTCATGCAGTACAAGAAAGCTCCAGAAAACGCCGACCCGAGTCAAGTCGTCGAGATAAAGGGCGACTACTACGTTCCGATGGAGACGCGTGTTGTCGACACGGGCTACGGCCTTGAGCGTTTGGTATGGATGAGCCACGGAACTCCAACGGCCTACGACGCGGTTCTCGGCTACATCGTCGAGCCGTTGAAGAAAATGGCAGGCATAGGGAAGATAGATGAGCGCATCCTCATGGAGAACTCCCGCCTCGCTGGAATGTTCGACATTGAGGACATGGGCGATTTGCGCTATCTAAGGGAGCAGGTGGCCAAAAAGGTCGGCATAAGCGTCGGGGAGCTTGAGAAGGCTGTAAGACCCTACGAGCTTGTCTACGCAATAGCTGACCACACGAAGACCCTCACCATCATGCTGGCCGACGGGGTAATCCCGTCCAACGTGAAAGCGGGATATCTCGCCAGATTGCTCATCAGGAAGAGCATAAGACACCTCCGCGAACTTGGCCTCGAGCTCCCGCTGAGCGAAATCGTTGCCATGCACATAAAGGAGCTTTCGCCGACCTACCCGGAGTTTAAGGAGATGGAGGAGGTAATCCTCGACATAATCAACGTTGAGGAGAGACGCTATCAGGAGACGCTCAAGAGGGGAAGCGACCTCGTGAAGCGCGAGATAGCAAAACTCAAAAAGAGGGGCATAAACGAGCTTCCGCTCGACAAGCTCATGCTCTTCTACGAGAGCCACGGTTTAACCCCGGAGATAGTGGCCGAGGTCGCGGAGAAAGAAGGTATAAAGGTCGAGATACCGGACAACTTCTACACCCTCATAGCGGAGAAGGCAGAAAAGGCCGAGAAGAAGACTGCGGCAGAGTATGTCGTCGACTTCGAGCTGGTGGAGGAGTTACCTGACACGAGAACACTCTACTACGAGGACCCGTTCATGAGGGAGTTCGATGCGGAGGTGCTAAAGGTCATAGACGGCTGGGTAGTACTTGATAGAACCGCCTTCTATCCTGAAGGAGGAGGCCAGCCCTATGATACGGGCCTTTTATCCGTAAACGGTGAGGAAGTCAAGGTGACCAACGTCCAGAAGGTCGGAAAGGTCATCCTCCATAAGGTCGAGAGGCCAGGGCTTTTCAAGGAAGGAGCCAAAGTCCACGGGAGGCTGGACTGGGACAGAAGGATACAGCACATGCGCCACCACACGGGAACCCACGTCCTCATGGGCGCGCTCGTTCGCGTTTTAGGAAAGCACGTCTGGCAGGCCGGTTCACAGCTCCACACCGATTGGGCACGCCTTGACGTGTCCCACTACAAGCGCATCACAGAGGAGGAGCTGAGGGAAATCGAGCGCTTGGCGAACCGCATTGTAATGGAGAACAGAAAGGTAACCTGGGAATGGCTCCCGAGGACCGAGGCCGAGATGAAGTACGGGTTCAGGCTTTATCAGGGTGGAGTCGTCCCCGGAAGGGTAATCCGCGTGCTTAAGATAGAGGACTGGGACGTTCAGGCCTGTGGCGGGACGCACCTGCCGAATACCGGCTTAATCGGCCCGATAAAGATTCTCAGGACAGAGAGAATACAGGACGGCGTTGAGAGGATAATCTTCGCGGCAGGGGAAGCCGCTATCAACTGGATGCAGGAGACCGAGAAACTCCTCAAGAAGACGGCTGAGACCTTCCGCGTTCCACCGGAGAAGGTGCCGGAAACCGCAGAAAGGTTCTTCGGCGAATGGAAGGCCGCGAAGAAGGAGGCCGAGAAGCTCAGGAAGGAACTGGCGAAGCTCCTCGTCTACGAGCTTGAGAGCGAGGTCGAGAAGATCGGAGAAGTCGAGTTCATCGGCAGGGTCGTTGAAGGGACGATAGACGACCTCCGTGAGGCGGCGAACAAACTCAGAAAGGAGAAGCGCGTTGTGGTTTTGATAACGAGGGAGGGACACTTCGTCGTTGCCGTGGGAGACGGCCTCGACCTCAAAGCTGGAGAGCTGGCGAAGGTAATAACGAGCGTCGCCGGCGGTGGCGGTGGCGGAAGGAAGGAATTGGCACAGGGCAGGATAAAGAACCCGTTGAAGGCTGAAGAGGCGATAGAAGAGGTGAAGAAGAGGCTCGGCTAATTTCAGTTAATTTGGGAGATGATATTCATTGAAATATCTCTTCTTAGTTTTTAAAATCCTTAAATCAGACCTCGAAAAATGTGGTGATTTAGAGAAGGTTCTTCTCAAGAACTCCACTCTTAGGTTCAACTTTAGGAATGAAACAATGATAATATCATTGGGGGAAATTAGTCCAAATCACATGGAGCTAAGAATTTATATTCATCATATCAAGGGTTTGGAAAATTCGAAATTTCTGGTATTTTTATATGACTTCTTGACTCCTGTCATGGCAAAAGTGGAAAGTAAATTGAATCAGAGGCAACCCGCAGAGATCATAATTTTTAAGGAGAAAAAACCTGATTTGTGCAAATTGCCTCCTGTGATTGTGGCACTACTGTTATAGAGGGTGTCCAAAATCAAGGTCAAAACCCTAACCAAACAAATCATCTTACTGGCCGAGGAACTCGGCTTAAGGGCGGTTTCCGAGTACAGAACGCCCGACGGCACGCGGATAGACGTGGCAGTTCTTAACGGGGATAAAAAGCTCGTTGCGATTGAACTTGAGGCCTCTTTCAAGTGGTTTCCCCAGAGGCTGCTCTACGATGTTGTCAAAGCCCACAGGGCAGGTTTTCCGGAGCTTTGGATTGTAACTCCCTTCAGAAACGCCAAACCCGGCTGGGTTCTCAACTACGCTGAGGAAATCGGAATGCACCTCCGGTTCATGTCCCCCGGAGATGTGGAAAAAGAAATGACCGGGATCACTTCTTCTCCTTGCGGTACTTGATGTAGACCGTGTCCTCAGCGTGCCATATCGGCGCCTTGTCGCCCCTTACGATGATCTTAGCCTCTCCGTTTTCGTAGACAAGCTTTCTTATCAGTTCAGGTGGAAGCTGGAATTGGACGTAGACCTCAGTCGGAACGGTATCTTTGTTAACGGTAACCTGAAACTCGTTCGTTCCGTGGTACTCTTTGTTACCGTAGCGTATCAGGTAAGTGGTGCCCTTGGGAAACTCCATCCTCAGATTAAAGGAGTTAACGCGTGGTTCTATGTGCATGGCGAAGAGCCCAAACCCATCCTTGGTTACAAACGTCACGCTCTGGTTGTTTATGTAGAAGACTTCTTTGTAGCTGATGCTCGCTGGAGGAAGCTGCGCCGTTGCCAAGGCGTAGGCCGAGAGGGCTATGGTGATTATTGCCATTATCGCGAGGGCCTTGTTCATATAGAATCACCGGGTTATATACGCTCCAACGGTTATTAACGCTTTTGTGTAGGTATTTACAATCAAAAAATGGAAGGTAGTTACAGCCCGGTTGGCTCGTCTATGAAGAAGACGTCAAGGCCAAAGCGCTCCTTCAAGAGTCCCATAAGGGCCTTAACCCCAAGCGTCTCCGTCTTGTAGTGCCCGGCAACGAGGACACTCTGAGGAAGGTCTATCGCCGTCAGGTAGTCAGCGTGCCCGAACTCCCCTGTTATCAGGAGGTCGATGCCCTTCTTCCAGGCCTCTTCTAGGGCGAACGCCCCCTCCCCGCTGACGGCCCCTACGGTCTTTATCTCGCGTTTTCCGAACTCGTAGGTTTTTACCGTTGCGTCGAGCTTCTCGGCTATTATCTGAGCGACTTTCTCAATCGGTTCTGGCCTTTCAAACTCACCCCAGTAGCCTATCGACAGCCCCCTGTACTCTCCAAATGGTCCCTTCGGCTCTAAACCGAGGAGTTTCAGAAGTTCAACGTTGTTCCCGACCTCCGGATGGACATCGAGAGGCAAATGAGCTGCGTAGAGGTTCAGACCGCTCTCCAGGAGGGCTTTAAGGCGCTTGTAGTGCACCCCCGTGATGTAGTTCAAACCGCCCCATATCATGCCGTGGTGGACGATCATCATGTCGGCGCCGGCTTTTGCGGCGCGTTCGATGGTTTTCAGCGTCGTATCTACTGCAAAGGCAACACGCTCGACTTCGGGCTTCCCTTCCACCTGGAGGCCGTTGCTCGATTTGTCAGGGTAGGCCGGCACATTTAAGTATTCATCGAGGAAAGAGACAAGTTCATCGCGGTTCATTTTTCACCCTCCATTATGCTTTTGATTTTATTCCCATCGAGGGCTATAACGTTTTCCGGGATGTTCTTGAGCTTTCTCGCGATGATGAGGTAATACGCCTCGCCCGTCCAGCCCGTTAGTTCTGCCTTCTTCTTCAGCTCTTTAAGAAGTTTCTCCCCGTCCTGTGCCCTCTTCCTCCACTTGCACTCCCCGAAGAGTGCCCGTTTTCTTTCGGTGTCGAGGGCCACAATGTCGACTTCGTAGACCCTCCTGTTCCCATCCTCTCGGTAGTGGCCCCAGTGTCTTCCCACAACCATCGGCTTAAAGGGGAGGTAATCCCCAGCAAGCCTCAGGATTCCCCTACAGGTGAAGTCGAACCTCTTTCCAACGTAGTCTGGGAGGTTGCCCTTAACGTCCTTCCAGAGCCTTTCTCTCTCGGCCTCGTACTCGCTCATCTTCGGGTGCACGAAGCGGAACCAGAAGTTCAGGAACGGATGTCGAATGTAGAGGACGTCTCTTTTTCCCAAAACCGCCCTGTCGTAGTCAACCAGCTTGAAGTAGTTCACGAGTTCGTGGAGCTGTCTCGTTATCGAGGTTTCCTTTCTGTTCAGGTACCCAGCTATCTCGCCCGGTGAAGTTGCCCCATTGGCTATGGCTTCGAGGATGTCGTAATAGACACCGGAGCGCTTTCCAAACTCGAGGGATAGTATTCTGGGCACTTCCTCCTCCAACGGGGCTGAATAGGAGAAGACCAGCTCCTCGATGATTTTCTCGGCGCTTTCACCTTCCAGCCCCTCGTCCTCAATCGCCACCCAGTACCGGGGAAAACCTCCAAGAACGGAATGGAGAACGATAAAATCATCAATGCCTCCAATTCCAAGCTCTTTTGCCATCCCGTAGCTTCCCCTAACGTCGAGAGGCTGAAGGTTTAGCTCCCTCTTTATTCTCCCGTAAAGCGGCTCCTTTGAATCCCTGAACAGCTTCTCCATCATTCCAATCGTTGATCCCGTAAACACCATCAGAAGATTTTTTCTGTCCTCCCCATCATCTATAAACCGCTGGAGGGTCGGATAAACGGCCGGCTCAACGAATCTGAAGTCCTGGAACTCGTCGAAGGTAACTACCCCTTCAAAGCGCTCAAACAGGACTTCAAAGAAATCATCCCATCTCTTTAGCTCTTCCATTTTTCCAAGCACCCCCCTCTCCTTTAGTATCCCGGAATACTCCCTCAAAAGGGCGGTGGAGCTTTTCCCGCGGTTGACGAAGAAGTAGAGGCCATTCCCACTCAAAAACTCCCTTATAAGCCTCGTCTTACCCACCCGCCTCAATCCGTATATTGCCATGGTGTAGAGCTTTCTCTTCGAGCGTTCGCGTGCCTTTTCAAGTACTTTCAGTTCCCACTCCCGGTTTATGAAACGCATTTTATTCACCAACTGAATTATTCACTAAGTGAATATAAACTTTGCCCTTCGGCAAACCCTTTTAAAACCGCCCCCCAATCTGGGGCGGGAGTGGGGAACATGAACGGAGAGAGCTTTGAGAAGGCGGTAGAGGAGATAGCAGGGGCGGTTCTTTCCGGCGAGATAAAGAGTAGAGAAGAGCTTAACCGCTACAAGATAGTTGTGTCGCGTAAGTATCACCTCTCAAAGATTCCGGGCAACTCGGATATCCTGAAGGCGATTCCAGAGGGGGAGCGCGAGCGCTTTAGAGATCTGCTCAGGAGAAAGCCCACCAGAACCATAAGCGGCGTTGCCGTCGTTGCTATGATGACAAAGCCATTTCCATGCCCCCATGGAAGGTGCATCTACTGCCCCGGCGGGCCGGCCGTAGGCTCCCCCCAGAGCTACACGGGGAAGGAACCTTCTGCTTTAAGGGCAGTCCAGAGCGCTTACCATCCCTACATCATCATGATGCGCCGCCTAAAGCAGCTCACGGACATAGGCCACGACGTTGACAAGGTAGAGGTGATAATCCAGGGTGGAACTTTCCCCGCGGTTGACCTCGATTACCAGGAGTGGTTCGTCAAAGAGGCTTTCAAGGCGATGAATGACTTCCCGCACTTTAAAGACGTTGAAAACCTTGAGGAGAAGCTTGTCAGGTTAATAGTGAAGAAAGACGAGTCGGTTCTTGAGGAAGACCTCGCATTCAGGGGAGCTTGGCTTAAAACGCACAGGAAGCCCTACTACTACCTCGAGGACGAGCAGAGGAAGAACGAGAGGGCTAAGGTGAGGATGGTAGGTTTAACGATAGAGACGCGCCCGGACTGGGCCTTTGAGAGGCAGATAGACAGAATGCTCCACTTTGGAACCACCCGCGTCGAACTCGGAGTCCAGACGGTGTTCAACTTCATCCACGAGAGGACGAAGAGGGGACACGGTGTCGAGGAGATAGTTAAGGCCACCCAGCTTTTGAGGGACGCGGGTCTCAAGATCAACTACCACATAATGCCCGGTCTCCCTGGAAGCAACCTTGAGCGCGACCTTTACACATTTAAGACAATCTTCGAGGATACCCGCTTCAGGCCTGACATGCTCAAGATATACCCGACGCTTGTGACGGCCGACGCTCCGCTCTACGCTTGGTACAAGGCCGGAAAATACCGCCCGTATACGACGGAGGAAGCCGTTAAACTGCTCGTTGAGGCGTACAGGTACTTCCCCAAGTGGGTCCGCGTCATGAGGATTCAGCGCGACATACCGGCAAAGCTCATCGTTGCCGGCGTCAAGCACTCCAACCTCGGCCAACTCGTCTTCAACGAACTTATAAAGCGCGGTATAAGGCCAAGGGAGATTCGCTTTAGGGAAGTCGGCCATCAAATGGAAAAGTTCGGAATCGAACCTGAAATCGAGCACATTGAGTTGCTTCGTGAGGACTACGAGGCCGCTGGAGGAAGGGAGATATTCCTGAGCTTTGAGGACACCAAAAACGACATCCTCATTGGCTTCATCCGCTTGAGAATCCCGAGCGAAAAAACCCACAGAAAGGAGATAAACTGCTGCCCGTCGGCGATAGTAAGGGAGCTCCACGTCTACGGCCCGCTCGTGCCAATAGGTGGAAAGCCGAAGTATGAGTGGCAGCACCGCGGCTACGGCAGGGAGCTTTTGATGGGGGCGGAGAGGATAGCGAGGGAGGAGTTCGACGTCAGGAAGATGCTCGTCATAAGCGGCGTCGGCGTGAGGAACTACTACCGGAAGTTCGGTTACAGAAAGAACGGTCCCTACGTGGCGAAGAGACTCGACAAAGGCTACGCAGACTACAAAAAGAGTAAAGAGTTCGACGCCCATTTGAACACATGAGGTGGCTCCATGCGCTTCAAACCCAAACCATTCACCGAGCCCGTGCCGTTCAAATGCCTGTACTGCCTCGACTGCTGCCGCGGGAGGCACATCTACTTAACACGAAAGGACATAGAGAGAATCGCACGGAAAGGCTATGATCCCCAGGACTTCGTTACGTTTTCCGTTGAGGGCAACCAGATCCGCTTCGTGCTCTCGGTGAGGGAGTGGGACCTCGGTTGCGTCTTCCACGACCCTGAAACTGGCAAATGCAAAATCCACGATGTCAATCCAATTATCTGCAGGATTTATCCTTTCATGGTCTCGAGGAAGCCCCTCGGCGTTGAAGGCGAGAAGCCTTTCCACTACAGGGGGCAGACACTGTGGCTCTACTACGACGAGAACTGTCCCGGGATAAACGCGGAGGAGCCGGAAACCACGATAAGCCCTAAGGAGATAGTGGAGCTTGGCCTAGAATTTGAAAGGGAGTTTGAGAGAACCGACATGGACGGCTTTGCAGAGCTGATAGAGGAGTTTGAAGGGGATAGCGATGGCTGAGTTCCTCAGGTACAGGCGCGCTTCATCGTGGGAGTACGACCTCATACTGCGTGAGGCTGAGAAGTACGGCGAGCTAAAGCACCACACCTTCGCGGTAGTTGAGGGCAAATTCAGGGACGTCTACGCTGTGAACGAAAAAGTATGGACTGAGATAGAGAACCTTAGGATGAAGCCCTACTCCTACGGAACCTTCGTAGGCACGATAAAGGTGGACAACCTAGTTGAGAGGTTCTACCCCAACGTTGAGTTCTTCTACTTCGTCGAGGTCGAGAAGAACTATGCCGTATTACCCCCAAAGGCAGGCTTTTTGTTCACGACGGGCAAAGATGTGCCAAGGAGCGGCGTGCGCTCTTATAACTGGCAGGGAACGAAGAAGCTCGTGATCTACGATGAGAACGGGATAATCCTTGGCATAGGCAGGATAAACCCCGAGAGCGGGAGAAAGTTCATCCTCAACGTGACCGACATCGGGGAGTCTATCAGGAGGAAGCGCTGACTTTTCTTACACAACGTGACCTTTTTGAGGGGTTGAAGGTTAGGTCATAATAGTAATGAAAAGTAACTAAAGGGGGTGATTCCGTGGTGGCGGGGGTCAAGAAGAGAACCCAGGATGGACAAGGTACTCCACGAAAGAATTCCAGAGAGGAACGTCGTCCTCCTCAGCGGCGGTAGTTTAGGTAGGGGAATTTGGTAGGATTCGGCTGGGACGTCAAGAGGTGCGAGGAGGAGAACCGCGAGCTCAATGCAAAGCTCAAGAACGTTAGAGAGATACTCACCGACATGCTGAAGAGGAGGAAATAGAGAAGTCGCTGTGACTTCCTAGTTCTTTCCATTTCTTCTGAGTGCCTCTTCCCATGTCATTATCATGTGGGTATAGGTGTCGTCGTCCTCGTATATACCACGCTTTATCTCTGAAACGTGGGAGTATTTAGCCCCTATCTGTTCTAAGAGGTAGTCAAGCGCACCCTCAGGGTCTGCTTTCGTACCGCAGGTGTAGACGTCTATCGCCGCGTAGCCGTTCTCCGGCCAGGTGTGTATTGAAAGGTGGCTCTCGGCGACGACCACCATACCACTAACGCCAGTTGGTGAGAACTTGAAGAAATGGGTCATCTTAACTTCCATCTTTCCGATCTTTGCCGCCTCGAGGAATATCTCCCTGAGCGTTTTAGCATCAGCGAGGATATTGGGGTCGCAGCCCGCAGCCTCAACAACGTAGTGGAATCCTATCGTCTCTATCTCACTCATGGCTCTCACCTCCTGCTGTTCCTATTACGAACCCTTTTTAAAGTTAAGCCCTGAAGCGGAGAGCCGTGAACGGGCCGTTTTTGTGTTGAACTGTTTTGAATCAGCCTGTAATGAATTGAACAGAAATTTAGCGGCTGTTACTGGAATTTTTCAAAAGCACATGACTAAAACCATTTTTCGACCAATGCCCGAGCTATGTTCTATCTTAGAAGGGTCGTACATGCTCCACTCAATAACACTCATCGATGGCCACCTCTGGCGGTGAACCGCTAATCTTAAAACCGCTCCCCCCAACTAACGACAAGTCGGCTAAAACTAACGACGGGGTGAACCTATGTCAAAGCCCAAGAAGAAATCAAAGCTCCCTGTTGCCAAATCTGTCAAGGCAAAGGAGCGAGAGAAACTCCGTTTTCTTTCAAGGATGGACTACAAAAAGATGATAACCTATCCCCTGATAGTGTTTGTAGTGGCGCTGCTTCTCCTCGCGGTTCACTTTCCAACGCTGGGAATAGATCTGCGTGGTGGGGTTGTCGTCACCGCCTACGGTGTCCACGCCAATCCAGACCAGCTTACAAAGGAGCTTAGCAGGGACCTCGGCATTGAGATTAATGTTGAGAGCTTCAAAAGCATTGAAACGAGTGGCGTGAGGATATACGCTCCAATCGGAACCAGCCCGGGGAAGATAATTAACCTAATGAAAGAGAAGTATCCCAACGCAAAGTACACACACAGCGAGGTTCAGCCGACCTTTGGAAAAATAGCCCAGAAACAGGGAATAAAGGCAATAGTCCTTGCATTTCTCGGAATGGCCGCGGTAGTATTCCTGTTTTTCAGGGATCCGATTCCATCGATGACCATCATCTTCTCGGCCCTCTCCGACATGACCGTTGCCGTGGCCCTCATGGGGGTATTCAGGATAGAACTTACAACCGCAACGATAGCGGCGCTGCTGATGCTCATAGGTTACACGGTCGACAGCAACATCCTCCTGACAACAAAGCTCCTCAGGAGGAAAGAAGACACGATTGAGGACGCCTACCTCTCGGCGGTCTCGACGGGATTCACCATGAGCACCACAACCCTTGGAGCGCTCTTCGTCCTCTGGCTCATCTCCACCAGTCAGACCATCGACAACATAGCGATAGTCCTCATCTTCGGTCTCCTGACTGACTTCATGAACACGTGGGTTCTCAACGCCGGTGTTCTAAAGTGGTACCTCTCAAGAAAGCCCCGGGGGGGTAGGGCATGAACAGAAGAACGAAAAAGCTCCTCACAAACTGGAGGATTATACTCCTCATACTGTTCCTCACAGGCTCGATAGCCACCCTTGCGCTCAAACCACTCACATACGGTATAGACATAGCCGGTGGTGTGGCCCTCGTCGCCCAGACCGAACACCCGGTCAACAGTGATACAATGCAGATAGTCGTCACCTCGCTCCAGAAGAGGCTTAACACCCTCGGGCTGAGGGACATAACCGTCGAGGCTCAAGGAAACCAGATAGTCCTCATCAAGGTCGCCAACGTAACAGAAGAAGAGGCCAATCAGATAAAGGAGGTCATAGAGAAACAGGGTGTCTTCTACATGGAGTTCAATGGAGTCATCTTTGGAACTGGTAAAGACGTTGAGTACGTTGGAATCTACCAGATAAAGCCCGACAATACCTGGGCGGTTCCATTCAGGATTTCAAAAGCCGCCGCCGAAAAGTTCGCTGAGCTTGTCAGAGGAAAGCCAGGATGGCCCGTTGACATGTTCCTTGACCCGCCGGTTAACTCCCTCCTCGTGGTCTCAAGCAAGGTTTATCACCTCATGAACAGCACGGAGTTCAACGCCCAGGCACCAAACGCACCCACGCTCCTCGATAGGATTGAGAAAGCATTCAACATAAGCGCCGTTATCTACTCAAATCAGAGTGCTGGGGAGATAGCCAAGCTCGCCCAAGGCAAGCAGAAAGTTGTTCTGATAGACGTTCCTCAAAGTCTTCAGAAGGAGCTTGAATCCCTCAACATCACCGCCACCTACATCCAGAGGGGACCCGGTGAGAGCGACTACTCCCTCATAGTCAAGGCACTCGGCCTCTACGGACCCTACGCCGTTGGCAAGGGACTTACAGTTGGAAACCCCCAGCAGGACGTTCAGATAAGCGGAAGCGCCTCCAACAGGGTGGCCGCGGAGCAGGATGCAAACACAATCTACACCGTTCTCAAGAGCGGTTCGCTTCCGGTGAAGCTCAACGTCGTTGGAATGCAGTATATCTCCCCAAGCCTTGGAGAAAACTTTAAGAACCAAGCGTTCTACGCCGGAATCGGTGCACTCCTGACGGTTTTAGCGATAATATACCTCCACTACAGGAGGTGGAAGATAGCCATACCCGTCGCCAGCACGAGCCTCTTCGAGGTCACTATCATCCTTGGGTTCGCGGCCCTCATAAAGTGGAACCTCGATCTACCAAGCATCGCCGGTATCATAGCGGCAATAGGCACTGGAGTTGACCAGCAGGTTGTCATAACTGACGAACTACTCAGCGGCGACAGGAGCACTAGGATAGCTAGGCGCTCAAGCATCTTGAAGAGGATGGGAAGGGCATTCTTTGTCATATTCGCGTCGGCAGCGACCACTATAACCGCTATGAGCTTCCTACTGGTGTACTTCGTCGGAACGCTCAAGGGATTCGCATTCACGACGATACTGGGAGTCCTCATTGGAATACTCGTCACCAGGCCGGCCTACGCCGAGATAGCCAAGTACCTGATCGGTGAGGATTGATGTTCGTCGTGATAATGGGCGCGGGAAGGGTCGGCTTCCTCGTTGCCAAGATGCTTGAGGCAGACGGCCACGACGTCACCATAATTGAGATGAACAAGGAGAGGGCCAAGGCCCTTTCCCTTCTCATCAACGGGCTGGTTATCGAGGGCGATGCAACAGACCCGAAAACGCTGGAGGAAGCGAACATAAAACAGGCCGATGCATTCGCCGCTTTAACTGGAAAAGACGACGCGAACCTACTCGCTTGCATCCTGGCCAAACACCTGAACCCCAAGGTCAGAACCTCACTCAGGATAGGCAATCCCAAGAACAGGATGATATTCGAAGAGGTAACAGACCTCAAGAGGTACTTCGACTTCGTTATCTCACCTGAGGAGATAGCGGCTGAGTACATAAGCAGGAACATAACAACGCCGGGCTTCAACAGGGTGCTCTTCCCGAAGGAAGGAGCGGAAATAGTCAAGTTCAACATCGATGAAGCGAGCGAGATAGCAGGAAAGCTTGTGAAAGACCTGAAGCTCCCGAGGGACTCACTCATGGTGGCAGTTTACGATGAGAAGGGCAACCTCATAATCCCCTCTGGCGATACAAAGTTACCCGAGAAGGGTCAAGTCATAATATTCGCTAAGAACAGTGCCCTGAACGGCATCAAGGATTTACTTGAGAGGAGAAAGGAAAAGGAAGGGGGTTGAATACCCAAATATTTTTCACTATTGAATTTTTTAACCTCATGTTTCTTTCTGGATGTGGTTTAGAAAGCAAAAACTATTTAAAGAGATTAGGATAGCCAAAATCGACGTGGAAGGGTAACCTGTTTTAGGATCATTGGGGGGCTAATCATGGAAGACGTCATCAAGCAGATTGTTGACGCGGAACGGGAGGCAGAGGAACGCATTGAGAAGGCCGAGGTCGAAGCCAAGGAGATAGTCCTCAAAGCAAGGGAGGAGGCCAAGCTAATTGAGAAAGAAGTCATCGAAAACGCCGAGAAGGAAGCCGCAGCCCTAGTTGAGAAGGCCCGTCTTGAGGGTAAGGAGGAGGCCAAGAAGGTCCTTGAAGAGGGCGAGAGGGAGATTCAAAACCTCAAGGTTAAGGCCACCAACAACCTTGAGAACGCCATCTCCGCAGGTATAGCACTCGTGAGAGGGAGCTGAGATGTTCCGTCCCGAGGAAATGGTAAAGATCGAGGTAATAACACTCAACCGCTACAAGGATACTCTCCTCACCTACCTCCACGAGAACGGAGCAGTGGAGGTAAGGGACCTGAGGGTCAGGGTAGCCCAGAAGGACTCGCCCAGCGAGTACCACAGGAAGGCCGCATCATACAGCATAACGATTTCAAGGCTCGTTGACTTCCTTAGGGAATACAGGAAGAAAGGCAAAGGAGGTATAAAGGAGTTCATATCCCCACCAGAGAGGCCCAAGAAGAAATACCGTTATGAGGGCATCGAGAATCTCATAAAAGAAGTTGAAGGTTTCCTCTTCCGGGTAGAACCTGAGGTCAAGGCCGCCGAGGGCAAAATCAACTCCACCCAGGCGGAGATAGACAAAATCAAAGAAGGCATGGAAATTCTGGATCTACTGTCTTTTCTCAAAGTTGACGTTTCATACCTCCGTTCCACGAACATGCTCGAGGTAGTCGTCGGTACGATAGACAGAAACAGGTTTAAGCCCCTTGTTGAGGAAGTTCAGAAGGCCACAGAGGGGAGAACAGTTCTTGTATCCAGGAACTTCAAGGACAAGGTTTTGGTAGTCTTCGTCTTCCTCAAGAGGGATTATGAAAAGTTCAACCCGGTATTAGCCAAGTACTCCCTTGAGAGGATCGAAATCCCGGAGGGAAAGGGCACTCCAAAAGAACTCATCCGCGAGTACGAGGAAAAACTCAGGACAAAGGAGAAGGAACTTGAACAGGCCAAGAAGGATGCGGAAACCCTGGCGGAGAAGTACTACGACGACGTTGTATTCTATCAAGAGCTCATGGAGAACGAGCGCGACAAGTCGGCGGTCTTGCCAATGCTTGCGAGGACCAACATAACCTTTGCATTAACCGGCTGGCTCCCAAGGGTCAACGTTCCAGAGGTTCTGGGGGGTATTAAGAGGATCACCGAGGGGAAGGCTTACATCAACATCCGCGAGCCGAGGGAAGATGAACTGGAGGACATACCGATAAAGCTCAACAACCCCGGCTGGGCGAAGCCCTTCGAGATGCTCACCGAGATGTACGGCGTTCCAAAGTACGACGAGATAGACCCGACTCCGATAATAACCTTCACTTACTCGTTCTTCTTCGGGTTCATGCTCACGGACTTTATGTATGGTCTCATCGTCGGCCTGGTAGCGGCCCTTCTCGTCAAGGGGCACAGGAAGTTCAACGACGGCACCTACAAGTTTGCCTACACACTCCTCATAAGCTCGTTCTTCACGATGTTCATGGGTGCAATATTCGGCAGCTACTTCGGCAACGCACTTGATTTGGCTGGCTTCCACGTCCCGCGCGTCTGGGACACCTTTGAGAACGCGCTCATAGTACTCCAGCTTGCACTGGCAATAGGTCTCGCCCATCTCTTCACCGGTTATACCATAGGGTTCACAGTTAAACTTAAGAACGGCGACAAGAGGGGTGCCATCTTAGATCAGCTTTCCTGGATGCTTATCATACTTGGAATAGTGGTTCTCGCCCTCGCAAGCGGCAACCATAACGCCAAGCTAACCGGGGAGGCTCTCTTCGGAATCGGTCTGCTGCTCTTCGCGGTGGGTGAGGTGATCAACAACAAGGGACTGGCAGCACTGCTCATAATCTCAGACTTCTTCGGCTTCGTCGGTAGCTGGCTCAGCTACGCAAGGCTGATGGCGCTCGCACTGGCAACCTCGGGAATAGCCATGGTCGTAAACATCCTCGTTCAGATGATATGGGGCTTCAAACTCCTTTACATCGGCCCCATAATCGGCGTCATACTGTTTATAGGCGGCCAGCTGTTTTCGGTCGCCATCAACTCGCTCGGAGCCTTCGTTCACTCGCTCCGTCTGCAGTATGTTGAGTTTTTTGGAACGTTCTACTCAGGTGATGGAAAACCCTTCGAGCCTTTCAAGGCGAAAAGAGAAGTTTCCGAACTGGAGCTTGAAGCTTAAGGAGGTGCAGGAAGGATGGATCCGATAGTTTACGTATCCCTTGGAGCCGCACTTGCGGCCGGTCTTGCCGGAGCCGCCTCGGCCTTCGGTGTTGGTGTGGCAGGTGCAGCGGCTGCTGGAGTCGTTGCCGAGGACGAGAAGAACTTCAAGAACGCCCTAATACTCGAGGGCCTGCCCATGACCCAGAGTATCTACGGGCTGATTACGCTGTTCCTCATCCTGATGGTCTCGGGAATCCTCGGCGGCGGCTTCAAGTTCACCGCCAACAACCCGGACAACATAGTCAAGAGCGCCATACTGCTCGGTGCCGGCCTCACCGTCGGCCTCACCGGCCTCTCGGCCATACCTCAGGGTGTCATAGCCAGCGCTGGAATAGGTGCCGTCGCCAAGAACCCGAAGACCTTCACCCAGGGAATCATCTTCGCGGCAATGGCCGAGACTATGGCCATCTTCGGTCTCGTCGGCGCGCTGATAATGATCGTCACTGGAGTCGGCTTCTGACTCCACCATCTTTCTTTGATTCCAAAGGAGGAAGGAGGATGGAAGGGGCAGAGCTGATCATCCAGGAGATAAACAGGGAAGCGGAGGAGAAGATACAGTACCTTCTCAGTGAGGCAAGGGAAGAAGGCAAGAAGATAAAGACCGAGGCACGGGAAAGGGCCGAGGCAAAGGCGGAGTGGATACTCCGGAAGGCAAAAACCCAGGCGGAGATAGAGAAGCAGAGAATAATAGCCAACGCCCGCCTTGAAGTCAGGAAGAAGCGCCTACAGATTCAGGAGGGACTGATCAGGGAGGTCATTGAGGCCCTTCGCGAGAGGCTTGCCAATCTTCCAGAGGAAGACTACTTCCCGATGCTCGTGAACCTCACCGCCAGGGCAGTTGAGGAGCTTGGAACCGAGAGCATCGTCGTCCGCTCCAACGAGAAGACCCTTAACATCGTATCAGGAAAGCTTGGGGAGTTCAAGAAAGCCCTCACCGAGAAGCTTGGAAATCGAGTGGATGTCAAACTCGGAGAACCCGTGAAGACCATAGGCGGTGTTATCGTCGAAACCCCGGACGGAACCGTGAGGGTGGACAACACATTTGATGCCAGGATAGAACGCTTCGAGAGCGAGCTTAGGGCAGAGATAGCCAAGGCTCTCTTCGGGTGAGGAAAATGGAAGTCGGAGCGGTGAGCGGGATACTCGACACGACACTGGCACTGGTGTTCACATGGGTGGGCTACAAGACATCGTTGATTATCTACAAATACACACCATACTCCTATCCTAACGCGAGGATAAAGGCAATGGAGGCCAGGCTCCTGACAGAGCAGAGGTTCAACGAGCTTGCAGAGAGCGGAACTCTTCAGGACTTCGCGGTCAGTTTGGAGGATACAGACTACAGGAACTACTTCGTCGAGATCCAGAGCTACAACGTCGAATCCATAGAAAGGGCGTTTGAAGAGGCCCTCGCGGGAACCTACGAGATGATGGCTAAAATACTCCCCAAGAGGGTCAACCCGTTCTTCAAGCTACTCCTCGAGGAGTGGGACGTCAGGAACATCACGAGCGTCATCAAGGCAAAGTTCGCGGGAGAACCCGCCGAGGATTACGTAATGGAAATAGGGTTCATGTTCCCGAGAGCAAATGCCATAGCGGAAGCGAAGAGCATTGAAGAGATCCTGGTCATCCTCGAGGGCACTCCCTACGAAGAACCCTACCAGAAGCTCCTGCTGGATGAGATAGACGTCAGAACCTTTGAGACGGAGCTTTACAGGATGCACTACAGAAAGCTGCTCAACTATGCACTTTCGAAGAAGGACGAGGAAAGAACAATCCTAGAGGAGTTCGTCAGACTCAAAATAGACAAAATGAACATCCTGACGGTTCTAAGGGCCAAGGCTGCAAAGCTCCCTGCGGAGGAGATAAGACCCATGCTCATTCCCGGGGGAAGCATTAAGCTTGAGTCGCTGCTCCATGTTGAGGATCTCGGCATGGCCCTAGCTGAACTCGACTCAACGAAGTATGGACCCGTAATCAGGGACGTCAGGGAGGAAGTCGAGAGGGATCTTGGAGTTCTCGAGAAGGTCCTCAACGGCTACATACTCAAAAGGATGAACGAGCTTAACAGGTTCTACCCGCTGAGCGTCGCCGCTCCACTCGTCTACATCCTCCAGAAGGAGAGGGAAGTAAAGAAGCTCAGGGCGATAGCCAAGCTCATCAGCGACGGCCTTCAGCCGGAGAGAATAAAGGAGCTGGTGGGTGATGTCGCATGAAAATAGCGGTTCTTGGCGAAAGGGACACTGCCCTTGGATTCAAGCTTGCGGGTGCTCACGAGGTTTACGCCTTCGACAACACCCCGATTGAAATGGAAATGCTCAAGAACAAGCTTAAAGAGCTGGTAGAGCGGGACGACGTGGGTATCATACTGATAACCGAGGGCTTCGCCCGGAGGATTGAACTCCCGGAGGTTACGCTTCCAATCATCCTTCAGATACCGGATAAATCCGGTTCAAGACTTGGAGAGAAGACGATTAAGGAGATAGTCCGTAGGGCTATTGGTGTTGAGCTGAAGAGGTGAGGTAAATGGGAAGGATAATTCGCGTTACCGGTCCGCTGGTTGTTGCCGACGGAATGAAAGGCTCGAAGATGTATGAGGTCGTTCGTGTCGGAGAGATGGGGCTTATAGGAGAAATCATCCGTCTTGAGAGCGATAGGGCAGTCATCCAGGTCTACGAGGAGACCGCGGGTATAAGACCCGGTGAGCCGGTCGAGGGAACCGGCGCCTCACTCAGCGTTGAGCTCGGTCCAGGCCTCCTGACGGCCATGTACGACGGTATTCAAAGACCTCTTAACACACTTAGAGACCTGAGCGGCGACTTCATAGCGAGGGGTCTCACCGCTCCCGCTCTGCCAAGGGACAAGAAGTGGCACTTCATGCCAAAGGTTAAAGTCGGCGACAGGGTAGTTGGCGGAGACGTCCTCGGCGTAGTCCCCGAGACGAGCATTATAGAGCACAAAATCCTCGTTCCGCCAGGGGTCGAAGGTGAGATAATCGAGGTTGTTGAGGAGGGCGACTACACCATCGAGGAGGTCATTGCCAAGGTCAAGAAGCCGGACG
>Ga0256829_1000812_pt1 | contig 28320 bp, 28 predicted proteins | sample 131447metaG_FD_185979 | JGI IMG/M metagenome (GOLD analysis project Ga0256829, IMG submission 185979) | Hydrothermal vent microbial communities from Lau Basin, Pacific Ocean - 131-447 | ecosystem: Environmental > Aquatic > Marine > Hydrothermal vents | place: Pacific Ocean: Lau Basin | collected... | reverse complement strand
GCAGGGGAAGTTTTAAATGCCTCTCACGCAGAGTACCCTTTACATGAAGCTGTGATTTACGGCAGCAGATTAGACTGTGCCAAGTTTTCTAAACGACTCAGTTGCGCCATCAAACATCTGCCGATTTGCGTTCGTTTTTTTTATGAACACGACTCCGAGAAAGCACTTGAAAAAGGCATAACAAAAGATCTTACACTTGTTCTTGACGGTGCAATATTTTTAGAAGGCCTCACTCAGGCAGAAGATATTACAAAAGCATTTGAAAAATTGGCATAATTTTTATATTTATTAATATATCAATATATCTTGATGTTTTAATAAATATTGGATATAATATACTTATTAATTAATAAGGAGTCTATATATGTGGAAAGAATTAGTCGATTATTTAACCGTTGATATGCTCGGTCTTACAGGCAGAGTCAATGACACTATCAACTTTTTTATCTATGACACGGTAAAGATACTTTTTTTACTCATTGTCATTATCTTTGTCGTCTCTTACCTGAGAACACATTTCAATACCGAATATGTTCGTGCACACTTGCAAGGAAAATCAGAACTGTATGGTAATGTGCTTGCTGCGTTTTTCGGCATCATTACACCTTTTTGTTCATGTTCTGCTATTCCACTCTTTTTAGGATTTATTCAAGCACGTATTCCTTTGGGTGTGACCTTTTCCTTTCTTATCAGCTCCCCTATGAACAATGAAGTAGCGATTGCTCTGCTTTTTACACTCTTTGGCTGGAAGATTACAGCGATTTACATTGGTTTTGGCTTGCTTGTTGCCATCATCGGTGGTTTTGTCATAGGAAAGATGAACTTGGAAAAATACATCCTGCTCGATGTCAAACCGATGGAAGGGGAACTTGAAGATATAGAGGTAAAACTTACACAAAAACAGCGTGCCAAAGAGGCATGGGATTATACGTACGATATCTTTAAACAGATATGGCTCTATGTCCTCATCGGTGTGGGTGTCGGTGCTTTGATTCACGGCTATGTTCCAGCAGATTTCATCGCCAAATATGCAGGTGGTGACAACTGGTACGGTGTACCTTTAGCAGTTATTCTTGGAATTCCGATGTACTCCAATGCAGCGGGTGTTATGCCACTTGTAGAAGTGCTCACACAAAAAGGAATGTTGCTTGGAACTGCTCTTAGCTTTATGATGGCAATTACGGCACTGAGTCTGCCTGAGGCGATGATACTCAAAAAAATCTTACATGTAAGACTTATCGGTATTTTTTTCGGTATTGTAGGCGTGGGGATTATCTGTATCGGGTATCTTTTTAACTATATTTTAAAATAGGAACGAGTACGTGGAAATTGAACAAGAGCCTGCATTGCGAGTGACACCCACATTAAGGGAACTGCTTTGGGCTTTTTTAATCATCGGTCTCACAGCATACAGTGTAGCAATGCTGCAGCAGCTCAAAACACTTGTTGTAGGTCGTAAATGGCTCACGCAAAAAGAGATGGATGAGGGGTTGGCTATGGTGCAACTCTATCCGGGTCCCATTATGTTCAATCTTGCAACATACTCAGCTTACCGAATAAAAGGTTTTTTGGGCGCACTGCTTGCAACATTTTTGTTCGTATTGCCTTCGTATCTTTTGATGGTGCTGCTCTCTTGGCTCTATTTCAATTATGGTAATGTCGCTTGGGTGCATCCGCTTTTCATAGCACTTGAAGCTATGGTTGTGGGAATCATCGTGCATATCTCTCTTGACTTTGCAAACCGTTACATCGACAGTGGAAAAACAGCTTTTATCTCTGCTTTGGCATTTATTTTACTGCTTTATAAGATTAATGCATTTTGGGTGATTCTTTTGGCAGTTGTATTTGGTCTTGTTTTTTTCTGGCGTGAAAATATGGACAAAGATGGCAAAAAACAACTGCCCTATGTTAGCATACCAGGTGAGTGGCGATGGCGATTGGCAGCCATCATTGTAAGTGGATCTGTTTTCATTGCCTTAGCTGCACTTGCTCTTGTTTACAAAAGTGAACTGAGCACGCTCTTTTTGTCGATGTTTAAAGTAGGTGCGGTCGCTTTTGGAAACGGTATGACCATTATGCCGCTCTTGCAGCAAGAGGCTGTAATATCACATCATTGGCTTACGATGCAAGAGTTTGCTGACGGCATCGCCTTTGGGGAGATTACGCCTGGACCATTTTTGATTACAGCAACATTTATAGGTTATAAGGTAGCTGGACTTGCAGGGAGTCTACTGGCAACGGTAGGGATGTTTTACCCCTCATTTTTCTATACGATTATAATGTCAGACATCTATAGCAAAATAAAAGATATTCTCTTTATCCGTAGAGGTTTGAAGGGCATTTTAGCAGCATTTACGGGCATGCTCTTTTTTGTGGTACTGACAATGGGGCAGGTGAGTCTCATATCACCCGCAGCATACATCTGGGCAGTTGGAGCACTCATTGCAGTGCGCTATTATGAGTTAAATATCTTATGGATATTTTTAGTAGGAATTGCTGTGGAGTCAGGATTATTCTTTGCCGGCATTTCAATTTTACATTAAAAAAAGGAAAAATATGAGTACAAATAGAATAGTAAGAATAGTAGTCGGTCTCGCACTGATAGGGTATGGAGTGTATAGTCAAAATTATTGGTTTTATCTTGGCGTTTTACCACTTATAACCGGCATTATCAACTGGTGTCCACTTGAGATGAAGATGGGAACCTGTGATCCGGCATCGGGCTGTTGCGCAACACCTACAAATGATGCAACTGCAGAATCCTGCTGCAGTGTACCTGAATCTGTAGCACCAAAAGCTGCTCCTTCATCTGCGCCAAAACCGACAAATTTGGCATGGTCGGCAAACAAAACAGTTAAAATCGAGATACTCGGCACTGGCTGTAAAAAATGTAAAGAGCTCGAAGCTATGTCGCGTGAGGCTGTAAAAGATCTAGATGGTGATTATGAAATCATTAAAGTGGAAGATATTCAAGATATCGCAAATTATGGTGTAACATCAACACCTGCGCTTGTTGTCGATGGTGTTGAAAAAAGTACGGGTAGAGTATTGGATAATGCAACAATTAAAGAACTTTTAAAAGCATAGTTATAAAAAGGACGATAGATGGCAGAAACACACAAATCACACAGAACAGGCTGGTTGCGTGCAGCAGTCCTTGGGGCAAATGATGGCATCGTATCAACAGCGAGTTTAATAGTAGGTATCGCTGCGGCACATACATCTAAAGAGGGAATACTTCTTGCCGGTGTAGCTGGATTAGTAGCGGGAGGTATGTCTATGGCTGCAGGGGAGTATGTCTCTGTAAGTTCACAGGCAGATACAGAAAATGCTGATTTGGCTCTTGAAAGAATAGCATTACAAGATGAACCTGAAGCAGAAAAAGAGGAATTGGCAAAGATATATGAAGAACGAGGACTCGAACCTGCATTGGCATCTATAGTTGCCCAGCAATTGATGGAGCATGATGCATTAGGTGCTCACGCAAGAGATGAAATAGGCATCTCTGAAGTAGCCAATGCCAATCCTCTTCAAGCAGCTTTTTCTTCAGCACTAACTTTTACTATAGGTGCAGCCATGCCACTGATAGCGGCATGGCTCATGCCTGTTAGTAGTTTGATATGGGCTGTAACTATTAGCTCTCTTCTCTTTTTGGCATTATTGGGAGCACTTGCAGCTTATGCTGGAGGTGCTTCTATAATTAAAGGAGCATGGAGAGTGACATTTTGGGGTGCGCTTGCTATGGCACTAACAGCAGGTGTTGGTCAAATGTTTGGTGTAGCAGCCTAAATAAAGACAAAATAGATAAAAGAGAGAAGATGAAAATAGAGATTTTAGGAACAGGTTGTGCAAAATGCATAACACTTGAGAAAATTGTTAGAGAGCTTGTGAGTCAGTTAGATGGCAACTATGAAGTAGTAAAAGTCGATGACATTATGGAAATAATGGTGTACAACATTTTAAGTATGCCCGGGCTTGTCATAGATGGGAAACTGATTTCCACAGGAAAAGTGCTCAGCGCAGATGAGATTCGTCAGCATATCAAAGAGGCTGGGCAGTAAGACTCCATGGAAGCTTATCTCACGCAGCTGCTTGAATCAAATTCTTTACTTGTCTTTTTAGGTGCTTTTTTCTCTGGTAGTATTACTGCAGCAGCTCCTTGTTCTTTAGTTGCTGTTCCTCTGCTTGTAGGGAGTGCCGTAGCGCTTAACAAAGACCTTGAAGGTAGAAAAAAAGTACTCTACACTTACGTTTTTACAGCGCTTTTTGCTTTGGGTGTTGCTGTGAGTTTTTCCATACTCGGATTTATTGTGGCAAAATTTGGAGGTTTCTTCTCTGTTGCACCACTTTGGGCATATCTTATAGCAGGGTGCGTGAGCATACTCATCGCACTCTATGCCTTTGGATTGTTAGGGGAGGTGGATAAATCAGCCATTGTTGGCAGATTGATTCACTACAGACTCTTTGGTGGTTTGTTGATCGGTCTCATTTTCGGACTTGTCAGCACACCTTGTGCTTCGGCACCGCTTTTTGCTATCATATCTTTAGCCGGTAACAGCGGCTATCTGTATGCATACGGGCTGATTTTACTTTTTGCACTTGGACATTCACTTTTACTGCTTTTAGCAGGTGTTTCTGTCGGATTTGCACAGAGCATAGTCTCAAGCAAAACAGTGGCAAAAATATCAGATGCTGCCAATAAAGGATTTGCCCTCCTTTTAGTGGGGTTCGGGATATACTTCTTTTATGAGGCTTATTTACAGTTTTAGGATGATAATGAAAAAAATAGTATTAATTACAGGGATTCTTCTCTCTGTCAGTTTATATGCAGAAGAACCAATGCTCAAAGAGACGCCTTTTACAAAGGTTTTACAGCAGGTAGGCAAACACAAAATGACTTTTATAGAAGTTGGCTCAGACAGCTGTCACAGTTGTCAGATTATGGGACGAAAGCTTTATAAAATTAAGCAGAAACATCCTGAGTACCCTATCTACTTTGTAAATGTACATAAGGAGCGAGAAGCCGCGTACAGACTCAGAGTTCAGATGATTCCGACACAGATAGTTGTGAACACTAAAGGTCAGGAAATTTACAGACATGTCGGTATTTTATCTCAAGAAGAGATTTTAAAGCTTTTTAACAAAAATTAAAAATAGTAAAAGGAGAAATTTATGAGTGAACATCATCATCATGAGGTAAGCGGTAAAAATCTTTTTATCACAATCGTTTTAAATATCATTATTACACTTTCACAGATAGTGGGAGGAATCTTATCAGGCTCATTGGCGTTGTTGAGTGACGCCATGCATAACTTCAGTGATGTGTTAGCTCTTTTTATTGCTTACTTTGCAAACAGACTTGCAGCGCGCCCAAACAATGAGTCAAAAACATTCGGCTATAAACGCGCTGAAATACTTGCAGCACTTTTTAATGCCTCTGTGCTTATTGGGATTGCAATATTTTTAATTATCGAAGCCTTTCATAAGTTTTATCATCCAGAACCAATTAACTCTGTTTGGGTAATCGGGCTTGGTACCCTTAGCATCGTGCTAAACGCAGCGAGTGTGTTGCTCATCAAAGATGATTCACATGACAATATGAATATCAAAGCAGCTTATCTGCATCTTTTGACTGATGTGATGACGAGTGTAGCAGTTGTCGGCGGCGGAGTGTTAATGTACTATTTCGGTGTTTTTTGGGTCGACCCGCTCATCTCTATGCTTATAGCCCTTTATCTTATTTGGGCCTCTTTTGGGCTAGTAAGAGAGAGCAGTGCCATTTTGATGCAATTTACTCCTGCAGAAATCAATGTGGAAGAAATCGCGCAATCCATTGAAGATGAAAAAGAGATAAAAAATGTGCATCACATTCATATATGGAAACTCGATGACAATCACATTCATCTTGAAGCACATTTGGACTTCAAAACAGATGTAACACTCTCCGAGTCTAATAGAGTCATAGATAAACTAGAGAAAAAACTCCATGATGCATTTGATATTGAACACACAACATTTCAGTGTGAGTATGAGAGAGAGGACTCCAAAAAAGTGATAGCATAAATATACTTTATGCTATTATTTTATAATTTTATACCAAAGGCACGACATTGTCACAAACTAAACATTCTCCACAAAAAAGCCAAAAACGTAACAATATACTCTTCTTACTTCTTTTTATCTTCACTGCAAGTGGTGTAACTTACGCATTTTATTACTACCTGTATGCACAATATTATGAATCTACTGATGATGCCTATGTTGCACAAAACATCATTTATGTCACGCCACAAACTGCTGGAGTCGTAAATACAATATTTGTACACAAAACACAATACGTCACAAAGGGAGAACTGCTTGGAACACTTGATACACGAGATGCGAATCTCTCCTTTATAGAGGCAAAAGCCTCCTTGTCGCAAACCGTTCGCAAAATAAAATCATTACATATCCAAGAAAAAGAGGCGCAGTACAATGTAGCGCTCGCACGTCTAAAGATGCAAAAGGTGCAAGCAGACTTTAAACGCAACCAGACGCTGGAAAAACAACACGCTATTACCATAAAGAAATTCGAACATCTAAAATATGCATACGAAGAGGCGCAACAGATACTCAAGCTGATGCAACAAAAGCTCAAATCTATTAGAGCACTTGTAAAAGATGCCAATATCTCTAAAAATCCACAGGTACAGAGTGCCATATCACAATTTAAAAGAAGCTACCTCAACCTCCAACGCTGCAATATCTACGCACCGCACAGTGGAATTATCGCGAAAAAGAACTTCAGTATAGGAGAAAATGTCTCACTCCAATCACTACTCCTTGCAATCATTCCAACGCATGGATATTGGGTAGATGCCAACTTCAAAGAGACACAACTGCGTCACATTCGAGTGGGACAAAAGGTAAAGCTCTACTCCGATTTGTATGGAAAAGATGTCATATACAACGCAAAGGTCACAGGTATAGCTCCCGGTACAGGTGCTGTTTTTTCTCTGATTCCTCCACAAAATGCAACGGGGAATTGGATAAAAATTGTGCAACGTATTCCTATTCGCATTGCACTTGATGCACAAGAACTGCAAAAACACCCGCTCCATGTTGGAAACTCTATGACGGCAACGGTTGATGTTCATCAGCAAAATGGCGAAGTACTCACAGCGACAAAAACTGTTAAAAAAAGCCGACTTACATCTTCACTTTATAAAAACGCCATGAAAGAAGCAGACAAAATGGTAACACAAATCATAAAGGAAAACAGTTGAGCCAAGAGGCGACAACACCAGCTCCTTTTTCTACACCTCAACTCGTTATCGCCACCTTGGCACTGGCACTGGCTACTTTTATGCAGGTGCTTGATACTACCATTGCCAACGTCTCCATCCCTGCTATTGCAGGTGATCTTGGAGTCACACCAAATCAAGGTACCTGGGTCATCACTGCGTTTGCAGCAGCAAATGCCATCTTCATGCCACTTACAGGGTGGCTGGCAAAACGCTTTGGAGAGGTACATCTTTTTGTACTTTCTACATTTTTGTTTTCTCTTGTCTCTTGGCTGTGCGGACTCTCCCCTGATTATAATGTACTCATAGGGGCAAGGATTTTACAGGGAATTGTAGCTGCTCCTATGATGTCTCTCTCACAAAGTCTTCTGCTCTCAATTTATCCAAAACACAAACAAGGTCTTGCTCTTGCTTTTTGGGCGATGACAGCTACTGTTGGACCTATTGTCGGACCTCTTTTGGGCGGTTACATTACAGATAATTTCTCATGGTCGTGGATATTTTACATCAATGTTCCCATTGGATTTTTAAGTGCCTTTGTTGTTTGGAGCATGCTCAAAAGCCGTGAGACGACCATATTGAAACTGCCTATAGATTTTACAGGGCTTGCTCTGCTCATCGTCGGTGTCGCTAGTTTGCAAATTATGCTCGATAAAGGAAACAATCTTGACTGGTTTAATTCACCAACCATCATAATTTTAGCAATTACAGCAGTAGTAACACTCTCAATCTTCATAGTCTGGGAGATATTTGACGAACATCCCGTTGTTGATTTAACACTTTTTAGCAACCGTAACTTCTCTGTAGGTACCATCGCCATAAGTCTGGGTTACACCATCTTCTTAGGTGGTGGCGTCATCTTCCCTCTATGGCTGCAAACGCAGCTGGATTACTCCGCTTTTTGGGCCGGTTTTGCTTCTGCTGGTGTGGGAGTGTTTGCCTTTTTACTCTCTCCGATTGTTGGTAGTAATCTTCATCGTCTTAACCTGCGAGTCATTGTCAGCATCAGTTTTATGATATTTGCAGCAAGCTATTACTGGATGGCACAGTTTACGGTCAATATCACTCTGATGGATGCTTTTTTACCACGACTTCTTATGGGTGCAGGAATGGCGATGTTTTTTGTTCCACTTACAAGTATCATCATCTCTGAAATCGCAATCACTCGCGTTGCTTCTGCTATGGGACTTGTAAACTTTTTGAGAATATTAGGCGGTAGTTTTGGAACCTCCATTGCCACAACGATGTGGGAGCGCCAAGGCGATATACACCACGCAGTTTATAGTGAAAATATTACAAGATTTTCACATGCCACACAAGAGTTTATAGACTCCATGCACCATCTTGGCATCGCTGCCCTACCTGCCATCAACCACATCATAAACAAGCAAGCTTCAACAAGAGCAAATGACGATATTTTACTTATTTCTAGTTATATCAGCATTGCTCTCATTCTCTTAATCTGGTTTGCAAAACCGCCATTTATATCTAAAAAACCAAAAATAGTTGTTTTAGAAGAGTAGCATTTCTAATTTTTTTCCAAATCAAACCAAAAAGTTGAAATATCATTCATCTTGAAGTACATACTGTTATCCATCCTTTTAAAAAAGAGTGCTACAATTTCCATAAATAAATTTTAAAAGGATACAAAATGGTAACAGTTTTTACAAAATTTCCAGTAAAAGAAGAGTTTAAAGAAGAGTACACTGCACACTTAAATGAGGCAGTTAAAAAACATAACATTCAAGACCAGGCAGGCTGCCGTGCAATGAATCTTTTAGCACCACAGTCAAATCCAATGACAGGTGAGAACAATACTTTCATTATCGAGACTGTATGGGAAGATATGAAAAGTTTTATGGCATACACACAGAGTGATGCATTTAAAAAATCTCATGAAAATATGCCTCCAATGGATTGGTTTTCAGGCAGACCTTCTGTTGAAGTTTACGAAAGTATCAACTAAAATACTTCACGCAAGAGTAGGGTTTCAAATATCCTGCTCCGATCTCTTTATATAAAAAAATTATCCTTTAAAAAAGATTCTTAAAACTCCAAATACAAATAACACAAGCGCAAAAGTTTTTAATTCATTGTCATAGAGCAGGGTAAAAAAGGCAGCAATTATAAGCACAAAACCGCCGAGGAGCGGCTTGATGTATCTTTTTATCTCTTTAGCCACCCAGAAAAGTTGGTCATCGGAGAGTTTTACCTCTAGATCATCTTCAGCAATCTTTTGTACAGATGTTTGAATGTTCTGTAGCACAAAAGGAGCATCTTTAACACTTTGGAGTATGAGTTCACGAAAGCCGTCTTTTGCACCGAGTGCTTTTGGAATGTTCTCTTGCAGGGTAGGGAGGATGTCTTTAATTCCGTTAAAATTTTCTATGTAAGTTGTGCCAAGCCCTTCGATGATGGCACTAACACGCAGAATGTAAATGGCATCAGAGGGAAGTTTAAAGGGGAGATCTTTTGTTGTAGCAAGTACATCAAAAGCGAGCTGCTGCATTGATTCACTTGTGAGGTTTTCATTTGAGAAGATAGCAAACATTTTGGCGCTAAACTCTGCAAGTTCAGCAGTTGGTGCTTCGTAGGCTATGGTTCCAAGACGCTTATTTGCACTGATGTAGAGTTCATAATTCTCTTCATTTGCCGCTTTTATGAGTTCGATGATGGCAACTCTAGTTTTGTTGGGCACTCGTTTGACCATGCCAAAATCAAGTAAAATAAGTTCACCCTCGCTAGAGACTAAAAGATTTCCAGGATGTGGATCCGCGTGAAAATAGCCTTGCAAGAGCATTTGGTCTGTGTAGAAATTAACAAGTTTTTTTATGAGTGGGCGAAAATCTATGTCGTGTTTTAAGAGATTTTCTTTGTCATCAAAGCGAAATCCCTCCTCAAAACTCATCACAATTGCAGAGTCACAGCAGTACATCTCATAAGGTTTTGGAAACCTGATGCCGCTCTCTTTGTAAACTTCTGAGAAACTTTTGAGATTATGCAGTTCATTTTGAAAGGAGACTTCTTGCAGTATCATCTTTAAAAACTCACTAATAACGGCATCTATGGAGTTTTTTGTGTAGGTGCTAAAGAGCGGTTTGAAAAGCTTGTTAAAAAAGTTGAGTATGTTTATGTCCGCACTCACTTGCTCTTTGATGTTGTAACGGCGAAGTTTGACTGCAACTTTTGTGCCGTCTTGGAGGTAGGCAACGTGTACTTGTCCAATGGATGCCGAAGCAATCGGCACATCTTCAAAACTCTCAAAACAGCTGCGTTTGGCAAAGGCATCTTCATAGACCTTCGCGAACTCTTTTTTACCCATTGCAGGGAGTTGGTCATGTAGCTCTTTGAGCTCACGCAGATACTCTTGGTTAAAAAAGTCACTTCTTGTTGCCAAGACCTGAGCCAGCTTAATAAAACTTGCTCCAAGCAAGACAATTGTTGCATTGAGCTCTTTTGGTTGCAGTGGTTTAAGCCCTAAAAAACTCTCTTTTTTCTTGATAAGCAGGTAAAGGCTCAGTAGAAAAAGGAAAACAGCCCAAACTCTCTTTGGGTTGTAATAGCTTATTTTTTGGATAGTGCATCCTTTAGATTCGCGATGTCCTCTTTTGTAACAAGTCCAAGCTCATCTATAACTTCTTTGATGCTTTTTTTAAAAATCTCTTTTACTCGTTTTTCTTCTTCCTGACCTTTTGTCGAGAGCGAATCTAAAAGTGAAGCTGCATCATCTTTTTTGAGTTTGCCTTCATCTTCAAGTTTTTGAATCTCATTTTCTACTTTTTCTTTGAGTAAAACACCCATTCCTAAGCCTGTATAAAGTATATCTTTTAACATTGTCAATCCTTTAACTGTTTTCACTATTATAGTGCAGATGGGTAAATTGTTATTAACAGTTCATATATTGACCTGATATCAAGGAGTATCGAAAAATTACAGTGATTACAGTATAATATTAAAAAAAATTTTAAAGGTTTAGAATGTTCAATGGTCAATCTATATTTTTTCTTTATGATGCTAAAACCGATGAAAATAGTGTAGAGCATATTTGTGTAGAAATAGAAAAACGATTTGAAAAAAGACCACAATGTAATATATTTCAACACGAAACAGATAGCTATAATGATGAAGATTTAATCTTTGTTATGTTGTCAGATAATGATTTTTTACTCTGGCTTAAAGAGATTCAAGAGAATAAAGTAACTATTGTTATAGTCCCTTATGAGGACAATATGCTACAACAAAAAGAGTATATGATTCCTTCAAATATGGAAGATGCTCTGGCAGTAGTATTGGCAGAAAACAATTTTATACGTAAAAGTTTTATGAAGTGTAATGATGAGGCTGTTCTTGGCTCCATAAAAGTGGGCGAAACTGATTACTCTAGCAGCTATAAAACAGTGAAAAATATTTTTTCTTATCATCTAAAACCAACATATATAGAGACAGATAAAGGTCAAGAGATCGATACAATTTCACTGTTTATAGAGATTAGTTCAGAAGCTTATATGCAAAACAGCCGTTCAAGTTTCTTTAAAGAGGCTGATAATCAATGCTGTCGAATCAGTTCAGTTTTTTATGCACCGCAAAGTATTCTAGGTGCATTAGGCTTAGGACTTTTTCTGTCAAAAAAACATAAGGTATCTGAAAATCTTCCATCTTCTGTAGGTACGATTAAAACAGATTTACTCCATATTCAAACTCCGGCAGAACCATTTTTTGTCTTATACAATGATAAGCAAATCCAAACGCAGGAGTTGGAAATAAAGAACAACAGCATCGAAGCCGGAGTTGTAACAGGCTATAAAGGGTGTGCTGGTGAAGAGGATAAAGAGAGTATTCGTATGCAGAATCTTCCAACAGATACAAATCTCATTACTTTTTTTACAAAAAAAGCGTTGCCTCTTATTCCTATCGCCGCTGAGAGTTCCTTCGCCGATCTTTTTACAAAACTTCGCGCATCTGCTCAAATAAGTCCGGCATATATGCTGCTACTTCTTGTGAGTGTGCTGATGGCTACGATTGGACTTTTTCAAAATTCTTCTCCTACCATCATCGGTGCTATGATTTTAGCACCGCTTATGGCGCCTATTATCTCTTTTGCTATGGGAGCCATTCGTTTTGACAAAGCATTAATCGCTCAAAGTATAAAGACTATTATACTCTCTATACTGATTGCTCTGGCAGCTTCTGCTTTTCTTGCGTGGGTACTTCCTTTTATTCATATAACAGATCAGATGTCTATGCGGACACATCCGACACTGCTTGATTTAGCTGTTGCTATTCTCTCAGGTATCGTGGCAGCCTATGGGTACTCTAACTCTAAAGTAGGAGAGAGTCTTGCGGGTGTTGCCATCGCCGTTGCACTTGTGCCGCCGCTATGTGTTGCAGGTATTGGTATTGGTTGGGAATCTTGGCAAATCTTTTTTGATGCTTTTTTACTCTTTTTAGCCAATATAGCAGGTATTGTCTTTGCAGCAGGATTGATGTTTTATATTTTAGGTTACTCCTCAACAAAATATGTCTCGACTGCGTTTATCATCAAACTCTTAATGCTTGCGCTTATAGCCATTCCTTTATGGGTATCAAGCAGATCACTTATAATTGATGAGAAGATATACAAGGAGTTGGCACATAGTCAAAGTATTGCCCTCTTAAGAGATAAAGTAGATATACAGATTGCAAAAATAGAACATAAAAATACCACTACTCTCGTTTTTATTCATCTAAGAGCGAAGAGAGCTTTAAATCTTAAGGAGAAGAACAAAATTGCAGCAAAACTAAAACAACTTATAGGAGAAAATATAAAGTTGATTTTTACTTACGAGACCATTTATTAAATAAAGTTTCTCTAGTTTATCCACTGCCACACCATTACGGCAGTGAGTGCCAGTGTTACTATCATGGCGACAAATGAAAAAATATTTTGAAAGCGGGTAGCAACATATTCTCCCATAATCTCTTTATTATTTCCAATGACAAGTGCATACCCTATCAAAATTGGGATAAGCACACCATCAAGTACTTGAGAATAGTAGAGTGCTTCAACTACCGTAATATTTGGAACAATATCAATAATATCACCAATAACGAGAGCGCCTAAAAAAACGATGTAAAATCCTTTTGCATCACTTACCTTATCATCCATTCCTTCTCGCCAACCAAAAGTATCGGCCACTGCATAAGCGGTTGAGCCTGCAAGTACGGGAATAGCTAAAAAACCTGCAATGATGATACCACCGGCAAAAAGAGCGAAAGCATAATCACCCGCAGCAGGACGCAAGGCCTCTGCCAATGTAGAGACATCATTTATAGAACTGTCTGTGCCATAGAGCATAACTGCACCTGTTACAATCATCGCATAGGCGAGCAGATTGGAGTATGCCATGCCGACAATGGTATCAAATCCAACTTCATCTACCTGAACAACACTCTTTTTTTCTTCTTTCTCTTCGGCAGCCTGCCAAAAAAGCAGATAAGGAGAAATGGTCGTTCCCAGCATTCCAAGAGCTGCAATAATCCATACACTGCTCATATCTATCTTCGGTACAAATGTACTTTTTATCAGTAAAATGATGGAGGGTTTCGCAAGAATAGCTGCAATAACATAAACAACAAGGAGCACGGTTAAACCAATGAGTATATGTTTAACTCTTTCATACTTACCAAAAGTAATTAGATAACCTATGATTGCCGTGATTAAAATAAGAAAATGAACAGTTTTATATCCTAAAATCATATGTAAAATAGACGCAATAGCATTCAAATCAGCGCCTATAGTAAGCAAATTTGCAATTGCAAGTGTCATTATCATAACAACTGTAATCTTTTTTGAATAGTAGGCTTTTGTAATTTCAGGCAGACTTTTTCCTGTTACAATAGCAATGCGTGCAACAAGATTTTGAATAGCTATCATCATTGGTGTTGCAAGGAGTAAAAGCCATAGTTGAGAAAAACCAGTTGTTGCGCCTACGATAGTATAAGTTACTATTCCTGCAGGGTCATCTCCTGCACCACCAGTGATAAGCCCCGGTCCAAGATCTTTTATATGGTGTCTATTGCGTGTTACATCTGAGCGTATTTTTTCTTTTAAATGAAATTGCATCAGCTTTTTCCTTCATTGACAATTGGAAGTGTAGTTTCAATAGTGCGAATATGTAAATCTCTTTGAGGAAAAGGAATCTCAATATTATTGTCATTTAAGGTAGTATAAATCAAAATTAAAAATCGTGAAGTTGTACGTCTAGGGTGAATAACAGCTTTGCCCTTTACCCAGACTAAAAGTTCAAAATTTACACTGCTATCACCCATTCCTGTCATAAGAACTCGGGCATAGCGTGTTCTTGATACATACATATCACTAAAATTTCTCTCATTTACCGCTTTTAACACAATATTTATAACATCCTGCGCAACTGTTCCATACTTTACGTCAAAAGGAATTTTAAAGCGTTTAATACTATCTTCCATTGTCCAATTAATAACATTGTTTTGTATGAAATTTTGATTTGGAATAATGACATCAATATTTGCATTGGTTTTGATGGTAGTTGAGCGCATACGAATATCTGTCACACGCCCTCTTAAATCATCACTCAACTGTATATAGTCTCCTATTTTAATGCTTCTTTCAAACATCAAAATAATTCCAGAAACAAAATTTGAAACTATATTTTGTAAACCAAAACCTATACCGACTGAGAGCGCTCCTGCAACCACTGCAAATGAAGAGAGATTAAGTCCCAAAACATTTAAAGCAGAAAAAAATGCTATAGTCAAAATAACATAGTAACCGATATTGGACAAAATGATTCTTGAGGAAGTGTTTGTGTCTGTATCACAATTATTATCGTTTACTTTAGGTTTTAATATGCTTTTTTTAAAAATACTACCTGCAAAAAAACCAAAAATAAAGATAAATATTACACTTAGAATTTTTAAAACATTTACAGAGGTCTTATTTATTTCAAAGAGAGGCGTAGATAACAAAGACCAAAGAGAGTGTGATGTGTTTTCCATCTGTTGAATTGTTGTCCCTCCAAATGTAGAGATAATACCCAAATACTCTTTTTCCATTTTTGTGAGCATACTCTGTAAAGCATCTCTTTGTTCTTTGTTTAAAGGATGCTGTAAAATTTGATGTCCAATCTTAAATGCAGTATGATTTTTTTCTGTTAGTGCATTGCAAAAAAGCAAAAAATTTGTAGCAGTCAAACTATAAGATATTTTTTTATAGTCACTTTTTAGCTTAGTTAAGTGTAGTAAAGAAGATGCTATCCCTCTTTTGTTGCCCAAAATCACTAAACGCTCTTTTTTGAGTTGCAACATTTTTAATTTTTTCTCTTCTTGAACTAAGTTAGAAGACAAAATTTGATATTCTCTTGTCAAACTCTCTTTTTGAAGAAGAAGGGTTTTTGGAGTATTGAACAAAATCGCTTTTATATGCTCTACATTCGTTTGAATTTCTTTTATCTTCCCTGCAATCTGCCTGTTTTGTTTTGCATAGAGGGCATATTGAAGTTGATAACTTAACAGAGCACTATCATTTGTACTTAAATTTTGCAACTGATTTTGTAAAGTAGTCATTTTTTCATGAAGCATATTTTGTTGCTGCTGCATCGTCGACTTTTTGAAAATATTTTCTAACCACGCAACAAATAGATATTTTGCCTGAGTTTGATTATTAGGAGTAGTAAATACTTGCTGTTTAAAAGTCTCTTTCGTAGCTACAGTAAGCAGCTTCTCAAGTAAGGCTTCTTGTAGTAAAAATTGTTCATTTTGCTTACCATAATGTCGTAGCGTATGGAGCAGTTTTGTATATACTGTCCCATCTGCTTTTACAAGTGTAGCATTTACATCCGCTGCATTAAGTTGCGTAAAAAGTAAAAATCCAATTATAATTAATAGTTTCTTATCTATTTTGAAATTAAATAATCTCTTTAATAATTTTGTCAAATCATCTACTTTCGTTTTTTTATATTACATTATTTGTATGTAGTATTCTATCTATAATTTTGTTCTATTAATATTAACTGATTAACTTAACACTACTTCTGTTGATTGTTTTTCTGCTTCATCCTTTTGTTATATAAGTGTTCTCATTTCTTTAAAACAAATCTGCATGTCCAAAAAAAACACCGACGCTTGGCTCTTTTCGCATACTCTCTAAAATACTTTTTGCTTTGAGTTTTGTCTCTTTATCGAAGTAAATAAGCATATTTCTAGAAAATACATAGTCAAACTTTCCTAGTGCTGTAAACTCTGGTTCAAATATATTCTTTTGTAAGAAACTCACTCTGCGTTTCACTTTTTCATTGAGTATATACTTCCCACCTTGAAGATAAAAGTATTTTTGCAGTAAACTTTCATCTAATTTATCGATGTGCCTTTTGATGTAGCTTGCTTCTTGTGCTTTTTGGAGAGCTTGCGAGTTAATATCTATACCCGTTATATTAAACTCCACTTTTACACCAGCTTCAAAAAGGGCTATGGCTATAGAGTAAGGCTCCTCGCCAGTTGCACATGGCGCACATAGTATACTTATAGATGTACTACTCACTCTTTTTTTAACATGCTCTACCATTGCTTGTATCTGAGAAAACTCTCTATAAAAATAGGTCTCATTTGTTGTTAATAGATTAACGAGCTTTTGCTTTATTTCATCATCTTTTTTTAGAGAGTTTAAAAGTTCTGTAAAAGAGTAGATCTTGTTTGTTTTGCAGAAGAGTGTGAGTTTATTTTTGAGGATATTTGTTTGTTGCTCAAAAGTGATACCTGTCTCTTGTTCAAAGTAGTGCATTATATCTGAAACATCTTCATAGCCATAGATGATATTTATGTTCTTCTCTTCTTCGTCTGACTCTTTTTTTTTCTTAAAAAAACTAAACACAAAATGCTCCTATCTCTTCTATGATTTTTGATAAAGAGTATGCCTCTGCGTTTGGCACAACTCTTCGTACTGCACTTGGCATCCCATCTACTATACAGTTTTTTGCTTCTTCTGTTAAAACTCTCGCGCCCTCTTTACTTAGTGACAGTGCTGCTTTTGAGCCATCATCACCTATCCCGGTTAAAATAACTATCATCATCTCATACTCTCTTACCAATGGAGTAAAAGAGCTAAAGAGTGTCTCTATATCTGGATTATAAAAGCCTTTATCGTTAGGTTTTTTAAACTCAAAACTCTTTACATCTAAAGCCATGGACTCCTTGCAAAGATAAATTTTCCCTTTCTGAAGCTCTGTTTGTTCATCAATGCAAATAAGTGGGTTAGGCGTTTTTCGTTGGAGTGATTTTGCAAAATTCTCTAAAAAGAGTACGGGCATATGTTGCGCAATAACTACAGCACTGTTTTGTAGTAAAGGTAGAGAATTTATAATCTTTTCTATCTCAGAGGGACCTCCTGTAGAGGCCCCTATGAGTAAAATATTAGTCTGTTTTAAAAGTTTCAAGCTGTGTATGAAGATTGTCTGTCATGGAGTTAAGGTGCTCAGCGGCAGCCGCTATCTCTTCAACATTTCTTGCGTTTTGTGAAGAGAGTTCATTTATTTCATTTACCTGCGTTGCAATGGATTCTACATCATTACCGGAGACTTCAAAACTTTTTACTGTTTTGTTAGTTGCATTGACTGCTTCATGCACAAGTTCTACGGTTTCGTTTATCTTCCCTTCTACATTGTTAGAGATTTCAACAAGGGCTTGAATCTTTCGTGCATTCGCACTCATATTTCCTGAAGCATCTGTAATAGACTGCATGATAACATTTATGGTAGCGTTTATTTCTGCGAGTGATTTTTGAGTGCGTTCTGCAAGTTTTCTTACTTCATCTGCAACTACTGCAAAACCTCGACCATTCTCACCGGCACGAGCCGCTTCTATGGCAGCATTAAGAGCTAAAAGGTTTGTCTGGTCGGCAATGTCTGAAATGACTTCAAGAACCTCTTTTACCTGAGTTGCTTCGCTAGCGAGCCTCTCCATCTCTGTTGCAAGTTCACTCTCTTTTTGAGCACTCTCCTGGACACTTGAAGTAAGCTGAATAACTTCCTCTTTTGCCCCTTCAAGGTTTTCATTTGCTCGTATGATATCTTCCTTGGAAGAGAGTGCCTCATTTACTGATTCAGCCATATCTGTTTTGATATTTGTTGCTTTTTTATTTGCTGCATTAACTACACTCACGGACTGTTCGACATTATTTCCTACACCGATGGCAGTTGTTGAGAGTTCATGCGCTATGGAAGCATTTTCGTTTGAAGAGCTTTTTGCATCAGCGACAAGTGTACGAATAGCTGCTATAAGCGCATTTAAGCCTTTGGCAATTTTTCCTAGTTCATCATTAGATTTCATACTACAAATAAGTGTTAAATCTTTGGTTTGTGCTATTGTTTGCATATGCTTTTGTACGCTTGTGATTGCTTTAGTGATGCTTGTAATAGTAAAGAATCCTATTAGAGAAAGTACAACAATAAGAAGTGCATTCAAAATAAGTAACCAAAAAAGTTTTGCTTTATTTTGACTAATATTAGTAGAAATATCCTCTTTTATCTCTGCTGCAATTTTGTTTTCAACGGACTTCATAAGGTTTATCTTCTGTGTTATAGTTTTAAAATACTCACCTGAATCTATGGTAAAATCTTCAGGTTTTGTTGCACTAAGTAGAATCTTTGCCATACGATTTACTTTAGTAAAAACATCTTTAGACTCTATAGATTGAAATTCATGCTTTATCTTTTGCGAAGCAATTGATGTAAAGCTTTTTAAAAAAGCCTTTTGTTGCGCTCGCAGAGAGACGAATTTTAGTTTAGTTCCTAAACTCATACTTTTAGATGCAAAGGCACCTGTTCCTACTGCGCGCTCTATTCCCATATACTCTTTTGCTCGTAAAAAACTTACATAGCTGGTTAATTCTTTAATTATATCAGGATTAGAAGAGTTTTCTGAGATAGAAGATATAGTGTCGATTGTCATTTTGTTCATTTTAGTATAAAAAGCTATGGCTTTTGCTTTAGGTATTGACAAGGCTATAATTTGTGAGCGAAGATTTTGAAGGTTTGAGAGTTTATTCATTGAAGCCTCTAAATCAGATTTAAATTCACTATCTTCATTCAAGTTCATCTCTTGTAAATGTTTTATCTCTAATCGAAGTGCTTTAGCCTTTGCATCGGTTGCTGCTCTTTGTGTCTGTAGATCATTTGCGAATTTTTTACCAGCAGAACCTAAAAATCCGGCAGTCATTCCGCGTTCTTTTTGTGACTCATGCACAAAAAAGGCGAGTGCAATAGAGAGCTCTATATACTTTTTAGTAACCTTATTTTCTTGTACGGTAGTATATTTTTCAAAAGATCTAACCGAGACCTGATAAACAAGTGCGATTGCTGGGATGAGAAAAAGCAATAAAATCTTTGCTTTTATACTTATGTTGGAGAGAGAGAACATACATTTCCTTTTCTTATAATTATATAATTATATCCCTCCTATTTTAAAATCGACTTAAATTATTTTTTAATGTTTAATTATGATTAGCATAATGCTGGTTTCAGTTCTTGTGGCTTAAATGGGTCTGTTTTTTTATTTGAATGCTTAAATTTTTTAGATATGGAAGGAACTAAATATCAAGATATGTTGATATTTAAAAGAAATTTGGTTATACTTTTATAACTAACAAAAAAGAGCTTAAATATGGAGATATTTTTAAAAACTGTTGCTGCTTTAAACGATGAGACGAGAGTTCTACTAGTGCGTTTTTTGGATGAGAATGGAGAGTGCTGTGTTTGTGACTTGCAAAACTCACTTGATATGATTCAGTCTCGTCTCTCACGCCATCTTAAAATTCTTAAAGATGCAGGTTTTTTAAGAGTTGAAAGAAAAGGGACGTGGGCGTACTACTCTATTCGAACTCCACTTGATAGATTCCGCAGTGAAGCCATTGAAGAAATCAAGCATTTGGACATCATCCTGCCAAAACTCAATAAATCATCACAAGATGAAGGATGCAAGATATGAAAAAAAATGTACTTATTTTATGTACTGGAAACAGTTGCCGCTCTATAATGGCCGAGGCTATGATAAATGCAAAACTTGGAGAGTGCGTGCATGCACAGAGCTCTGGTGTCAAAGCAAGTGGAAAAGTGAATCCTCACGCAAAGGCTCTACTTGAATCAAAAGAGGAATGGAGAGATGAGTATCACTCTAAAGTGATTGAAACAGTGCTCAATACTCCTTTTGATTTAGTTGTGACCGTATGTGACGCTGCAAAAGAGACATGTCCGATGTTTCCAAAAGCAGTGAAAACGATTCATGTCGGTTTTGAAGACCCAAGCGGCAAGGCTGAAGAGGAGTATGCTAAAACATACGACCTAATGGAAAAAGAGCTGTTTGCAATCATCAAAAAAGAGCTTTGTTAAAGAATTTCTTCTATATCTTTCGCTAGTTCATCTACCTTGCTTTTTTGGCGGTTGTTGACATGAACTATTGTTACCCAGAGAGCTCCAAAAAAACTCAACACTACAAATACCCATGGATTTATCATATCATAAGCGTAATAATCTACCATAGAAGAGAGTGCTCCAAAGAGGATGAGGTAAACTATGCAAAGTGCTATTTTATGTTTTAATTTCATATAAATGTATTCCTTTGTGTATTTATGGAATGTTATCTATTTTATTGTTAATTGTTATTTATTAATTTGGAATATAATTAATTGTATAGTTAGTTGTAATTCTTTGGAAATCAAAGAAATTAAGAAGAAAAGTGACTAATGTCACATTCTATTTACTAAAAAAGGAGTAAAATTTTTTATAACAAATCATAAGGAGTTTTAAGATGTCACAAAATGTTAAATGGTTTAATGAAATTGGTATAGAAGATGTTGCCCAAGTCGGCGGAAAAAATGCTTCACTTGGAGAGATGTACCAAAACTTGACAAGTGAAGGCGTGCGTGTACCGAATGGATTTGCTGTTACTTCAAGTGCATATATTCATTTACTTGATAAGAATGAAGCATGGAAAAAATTGCATGCTCAACTTGATAACCTTGATGTTACCAATGTAGATGCGCTTCAAAGTGCAGGAAAAAATTGTCGTGACATAGTTTATAACTGTGAAATTCCCGATGACCTTAAAAATGACATCTTAACTGCCTATGAAAAACTAAAAGAGGAGTATGGCGATCAACTTTCTGTCGCTGTGCGCTCGTCTGCAACTGCGGAGGATTCTCCTGAAGCCTCTTTTGCAGGACAAAATGATACCTACCTGCATATCTCAAATGCAGATGAACTCCTTGACGCTTACAAGCGTTGTCTTGCCTCAAACTTTACCGACCGCTCTATTCACTACAAGTATGACAATGGATTTGACTACTTAAAAGTATATCTCTCTGTTGTTGTGATGAAGATGGTCCGTAGTGATAAAGCTGCAAGTGGTGTTATGTTCTCACTCGATACTGAGACGGGATTTAAAGATGTTGTTTTTATAAATGCAGCATTTGGTCTTGGTGAAAATGTAGTGCAGGGAACAGTCAATCCTGATGCTTTTTATGTGCATAAACCAACATTTAACAAAGGTTTTAGAACTGTTCTTAAGCGCTCTTTAGGTTCAAAAGAGAAGAAGATGATATTTACAGATACGATTAATCTGGACAATATTGCCGTTGAGTATACAAAGAACATACCGACAACAAAAGAGCAACAGACGCACTTTTGTATTACGGATGATGATGTTATGGTTCTTGCTGATTATGCTATTAAAGTAGAAAATCACTATTCACAAAAAGCCGGTTTTCATAAACCGATGGATATGGAGTGGGCAAAAGATGGTGAAGATGGGCATCTTTACATGGTTCAAGCACGTCCTGAAACGGTACAGAGTCAGAAACATGGAAATATCTTAGAAGTCTACCATATGAAAGAGAGAGGTAAAGTTCTTGTAACTGGTCAGGCAATCGGCACAAAAATAGGACAAGGGAAAGCACATTACATTAAAAGCGTTGAAGATTTGAACTCTTTTAAAGCCGGTGAAGTCTTAGTGTCGGATACAACCAACCCTGATTGGGAGCCTATTATGAAGATAGCGGCTGCCATCATCACAAACAAAGGCGGAAGAACATGTCATGCTGCGATCCTCTCACGTGAGCTTGGCATCCCTGCGGTTGTTGGCTGTGACAATGCGACAGAAGTGTTGGCTGATGCTGATAAAGTTACGGTGAGTTGTGCAGAGGGCGAAGAAGGGCATATTTATGAGGGAATTTTAGATTTTGAAATACAAAAAACAGACCTCTCCAATCTGCCAAAAACGAAAACAGAGATTATGATGAATCTCGGTAATCCTGACCTTGCATTTTCACTCAGTTCTCTTCCTGTTGATGGTATCGGACTTGCACGTATGGAGTTCATCATTAATGAATACATACAAGCGCACCCTATGGCACTCAAACATCCTGAAAAAGTGGATGATGCTACAAGAGCAAAACTGCAAGAACTTACTGAAGCGTATGACTCAATGGAAGACTTTTTTGTCAAAACACTCTCTGAAGGTGTGGCTACCATCGCCTCTGCGGTCTATCCTAAAAAATGTGTCGTGCGTATGAGTGACTTTAAGTCAAATGAATATGCAACACTTTTAGGAGGAAGCACTTTTGAGTTAAAAGAAGACAATCCTATGATTGGTTTCCGTGGTGCCGCGCGTTATGCACATCCAAGATATGAAGAGGGATTTGCACTAGAGTGTGCAGCAATGAAGCGTGTGCGTGATGAGATGGGCTTTACGAATGTTACGCTTATGATTCCATTTTGTCGTAGAGTGCAAGAGGGTAAAAAAGTGGTTGACACCATGGTAAAATATGGGCTTAAGCAGGGTGAGAACGGCTTAGAAATCTATGTAATGTGTGAAATTCCAAATAATGTCATTCAAATAGATGCCTTTAGTAAAATATTTGACGGTTTCAGCATTGGAAGTAATGATCTCACGCAGCTTACACTTGGCGTTGATCGTGACTCTGAAGTGGTTGCGTTTGATTATGATGAGAGAGATGAGGGTGTCAAAGAGATGATTCGTCTAGCAACTGAGGGGTGTAAACGTAATAACCGCCATAGTGGTATTTGTGGGCAGGCTCCTTCAGATTATCCTGAAATGGCAGAGTATTTGGTACGTCTTGGCATTGACTCTATGAGTTTGAATCCAGATTCAGTATTAAAAACAATTGAAGATATAGGCAAGCTGGAAAAAAAGTTAAATAGATAAGGTTGTAATCATGAAAATAGCATTCTTTGAAACAAAACCAGAAGAAAAAGAATTTTTTCGAAAAAATCTACCAAATGAAGAGCTATTCTTTTTCGATGATACAATAAATAATACACTGCAAGAAGAAGTGGATTATGATGTTGTATCTATTTTTATACATTCTTGTATAACAGATGTTATTTTAAATAAACTGCCGAGGCTGCAATATTTGCAGACACGCTCAACAGGATATGACCATATCAAGTGTCAGGCACTTTATAAACGAGGTCTTGTAGTCTCTAATGTTGCAGGCTATGGAGGACCTGCCGTTGCAGAGTTTGCTTTTTCTCTACTTTTAAATGCCACACGCAAGACATATAAAGCATTACAACAAACAAAAGAGGATAATTTTGAGTACAGTGACTTAAAAGGTACGGAACTTTACGGAAAGACTCTTGGTATTTTGGGACTTGGTACTATAGGTTCTCAAATGGCATGTATAGCCAAAGGTTTTGGTATGCGCATAGTGGCTCATTCTAGAACAAGAAAAGATATTGTCGATGAACTAGGCATCACTTTTTGTGACTTTGAGAAGGTACTTGCACAAAGTGATGTTCTGATGATTGCTCTACCTTTAACCCCTGCAACAAAAAATTTACTCAATGAACAGAGTGTCAAAAATATAAAAGAAGATGTGATCATTGTTAATACATCTCGGGGTGAGATCATCGAAGATAGACTCTATAAAAAAATGGACAATATATTTTGTCTCGATGTGATAAGTGATACCAGTTATGTACAAGAGGCAAATGTGCTTTACACACCGCATATGGCCTATTTTACAAAAGAAGCTTTAGAAAGAATTATGAATATTTCACTTGTTAATATAGAAGCTTTCATAAAAGATGAACCTCTGCCAAATTGTTTAAAATTGGCATGTAAACGAGATTATAATGAAAATAGAATGGAGAAATAGATAATGTGGAAATGGCATGAAAATCTCAATTTAGAGATGAATATAAATAAAAATCTGGTAGATAACTTTAAAAAGCATGCAAAGATTAGTGGGGCTCTATTTGTTCTCTTTGGCGCAATAGGGATTCTTTTTCCTGAGTTTATGAGTGTTACGACAGTGATGTTAGTGGCATATCTTATGATGTTTGCAGGAATTACATCGGGAATTTTGACATATAAAAGTAACAAAGAAGATTGGGCAGGGTGGCTTAAGAGTTTCATCCTTGTTCTTTCATCTTTTGTTCTTCTCTATTTTCCGGTTCAAGGTGCAGCAGCACTTGGCCTTGTTTTTTCTATTTACTTCTTTACAGATGCATTTGCAGGTTTCTCTTTAGCGCTTTCATTGAGACCTAAAAAAATCTGGTTGGTATGGCTTTTTAATGCCATAACTTCTTTAGCGTTAGGTGTGTTATTTGTTATTGGTTGGCCGACAAGTTCTCTGTTTTTAATCGGAATTCTTGTTGGAATTAGCTTATTATTTGACGGTGTAGCACTCCTTTTAGGTGGTGCTTTTGTAAAAGATATAGATGATAAAAAAACAGGAGATGAAAAATGAAATATAATGTACCAGCCGATGTCCCGGCAAACAGAGTTTCACTTTATAAAAAGAATTTAAAAGAAGTAACAAACGGTAAAAACCGCTTGATGCTCTTTGCAGGTGACCAAAAGGTCGAGCACTTGAATAATGATTTTTACGGTAAAGATATTCCCCTTGAGGACAACTCTCCTGAGCATATGTTTGAGATTGCTTCAAAAGCGAAGATTGGTGTTTTTGCTACACAGTTTGGGCTGATTAGTAGATATGGGCGTGATTATAAAAGCATTCCCTATCTTGTAAAACTAAACTCAAAAACTAACCTTGTACCTTATGAAAAGGCAGATCCGTATTCAGAGGCATGGCTCAGTGTTAATGACATTGTGAATTTTAAAAAAGAAAGCGGACTTAACATTAAAGGTGTAGGTTATACGCTCTATCTCGGTGGAGCAAATGAACATGCGATGCTCTCTCAAGCTGCAAAAATAGTCCATGAAGCGCACAAAAACGGCATGATATGTGTTCTTTGGATCTACCCAAAAGGCAAGTTTATAAAAGATGAACATGATGCTCATCTCATAGCAGGTGCAGCAGGTGTTGGCGCTGCTTTGGGTGCTGATTTTGTAAAACTCAAAGTACCGTTTGACAAAAAAGGCAACGTAAACATTAAAGGTCTTCAAGAGGTTACGACTGCAGCAGGTCGCAGTGGCGTGCTTTGTGAAGGTGGAGCAAAGGTAGATGAAAAAGCCTTTTTAAGTGAACTTTATGAGCAGATTCATAAAGGTGGCAGCCGTGGAAACGGAACAGGAAGGAACATCCACCAAAGAGAGCTCAAAGAGGCTGTCAAAATGGCAAATGCTATTTATGCCATCACTTGTGAAGATGCAACTGTAAAAGAAGCATTAAAATTATTATAAGGTTCAACAGATGGAAACTACAAACGAAAAACTTGAAGAGATTAAGGCTTTAATCGGAAGATTAGAAAAAGAGATGCCAAAGCAGATACAAGCGTTTATGAAATTTTCGCAAGCAACAGAAGCATCAACTGTACTAGAAAAGAAATCAAAAGAGCTTATTAATGTTGCACTAGCTATATCTGCACAATGTGAATGGTGTATCGCACTCCATGTAAAGGGTGCCATTGACGCTGGTGCAACAAAAGAGGAAATTTTAGAAGCTGCCATGCAGGCAGTTTTGATGCATGGTGGACCGGCACTTATGTATATGATTCCTGTAGAAAATGCAATTAAAGAACTGTTAAACTAAGGAAAACAGATGAAAACAAATTATGATTTTATAGTTATAGGTGCAGGACCTGCAGGAACACCTGCAGCAATGACAGCAGCAAAATTTGGCGTAAAGACGCTGCTTGTTGACAAGCGTGATGCACCTGGTGGAGAGTGTCTTTTTGAGGGGTGTATTCCTTCAAAAGTGCTTGAAAGTGCAGCGAATCACTACGCAGAAATACTCAATGCTAAAAAGTTTCATGTAGAAGATTCACATCCACAAATACATTGGGAAGCTGTTTTAGAAGATAAAGATACAATAGTAAAAAAACGTTCACAAGGTGCTTTAATGCAGATTGAGCAACTCCCTTCTCTTGACTTTAAACAAGGAGTTGCAGAGTTTGTTGACACCCATACCATGCGCATTGATGGAGAACTTTTTAGCTTTGACAAAGCACTTATTGCCACAGGAGGAAAAACAAATATTCCTCCTTTTAAAGGCAATGGCGTGAGCAAAGCATGGACAAACAGAGATGTTTTTTTAGAAAAAGAGTTACCAAAAGAGATACTTTTTGTTGGTGCAGGCGCTATTAGTTGTGAACTTGTACAGATGTTTAACAAACTCGGCGTGAAGTGTCACATACTTGAGCGTGGCACAAGAATTCTTAAACATATGAGTGAACAGAGTGCTGCCATTGTACAAAAGAAAATGACAGATAACGGTATTGTTATTGACTGTAATGTTAATATTGAGATAATCGATTATGAAAATGAAAAGTTCATTGTAAGCTTTTCAAAAAATGAAAAGAAACGCGTTTTAGAGTTTGAACATCTTCTTTTAGCAACAGGTCGCGATGCAAATGTAGCGACGCTTGGTTTAGAAAATGCAAAAGTGGAGTATGACAGAGGTGGCGTTGTGGTGAACAAAGAACTGCAATCTTCACAACAACACATTTATGCTTGCGGTGATTGTGTTCCTGGACCAAAGTTCGCCCACACAGCAAGCTATGAAGCAGGTATTGTTGTACACAACATGTTCGCACCATCCAAGCATGAAGTAAATTATGACAAAAACTCTTGGGTACTTTTTTCTGACCCACAGATCGGTGTTGCAGGCATCAATGAAGAGCAGGTAAGTAAGCGTGAGCTTGATGTAGATATTGAGCTGTATAATTTTGCACAAGATGCACGCTCTCAAATAGACAAAGAGACTGAGGGCTATGTGAAGTTTATCATAGATAAAAAATCAAAAGTAATTCTTGGCATAGAGATAGTCAGTGAAGATGCCTCTTCTCTCATCGGTGAAGCAGCACTCATAGTTGCAAATGAGATGAGTGCTATGGATGTTATGAAAGCCATCCATCCCCATCCGACACTTACAGAATCGTTTGGAAAATTAGCACAGCAGATATTTTTTAAAAGCATGATGAAAAGAGGATAAAAAAATGGCAAATTCAACAATCAAAAGCATAAAAGCATTAGAGATACTTGATTCACGCGGTAATCCTACAGTACGGGTTTTAATGCAACTTGAAGATGGCACAAAAGTCTCTGCTTCTGTACCCTCAGGTGCCAGTACAGGCGAGTATGAAGCAGTAGAACTTCGAGATGGTGATGCTTTTCGCTACGGTGGAAAAGGTGTCTTAAACGCAGTGGCAAATGTCAATGATAAAATCGCAGCTCTTGTTGTGGGTATGGATGCAAAAGAACAGGCAAAAATAGACAGAGCAATGATAGAACTTGATGGAAGTGAAAATAAATCGAATCTTGGTGCAAATGCGATTTTAGGTGTCTCAATGGCAGTCGCAAAAGCAGCAGCAGCTTCAAGTGGTCTTGAGCTTTACCAATACCTCGGAGGTGCAGATGCAAGACGTATTCCTGTGCCATGTATGAACATTTTAAATGGTGGAGAGCATGCAGACAATAGTGTTGATTTTCAAGAGTTTATGGCAATACCACTAGGTGCACCGACTTTTAGCGAAGGTCTGCGTTATGTAGCAGAGACTTTTCATGCACTTAAAAAGATTTTAGCTGCGCGTGGACTTGCAACATC